>Ga0102939_1000045_pt1 | contig 36999 bp, 46 predicted proteins | sample SalPon2_B_H2O_MG_FD_78214 | JGI IMG/M metagenome (GOLD analysis project Ga0102939, IMG submission 78214) | Salt pond water microbial communities from South San Francisco under conditions of wetland restoration - Salt Pond MetaG R2_B_H2O_MG | ecosystem: Environmental > Aquatic > Non-marine Saline... | reverse complement strand
GTTGTCTTGTTCCCGGAATTTCTGGCTGTCGGGGTGTGGTTGTACTGTTTTGACTCCGAAGTCGACGCTAACTGAGTCCATGTCGCCCTGGATTTCGTCGTATTCGTCGTCGGAGACCTCCTGTTTCGGGAATATTGCGGATACCGGTGTTCCTGCGTTTTCATCTGATTCGTATCTCGGGATTACCTGTATGTATACGTGATCCAGCATCTGGCCTCCGGTCTGGTTGACGTGGATTGCGGTGGTGATGCCGTCTGCTCCGAGGCCTTCTTCCAGTCTCTCCATTATTTCTCTGGCCAGGTTCATTCCTTCCTGGTATTGTTCCGGGCCTAGGTCCATTATGCTTTCTACGTGGTCTTTCGGTACTACGTTTGTCTGGCCTCTGGCTCGTGGTTCCGGGTATTCGAGCCATGCGTAGAAGTTTTCTGTCTCGCCTACAAGTCTGAGCTGGTCGGGGTTGTCTATTAGCTGGCAGAAGATGCACTGGTCTCCTTGTGGAGGCATATCCGGTTTTTCGGGTTCGAGTTTTATATCAGGTATTCGGTGTGTTTATAAAAATCTCCGGCGTCTTTGTTGTTTGTAAGGTGCATATACCTATGGCAGATAATATTGAAGACGAAACAGGAGATTTTGAAGATCAGTTTGACGACGAAAACCTTGAGGAAATGGAAGAAGCTGTAGAGGAAGTAGAGGAAGAGCTTGAAGAAGCTGAAGAAGCTCTTGAAGAAGAGATCGAGGAGACAGAGGAAGAGTTCGAGGAAGCTACTGAAGACGACGAGTTTGAAGAAGAGGAAAGTGAAGAAAGCAGCGATGACGAAGAAGATCTTGACAAGCCTGTTTCCGAAGGAGAAACTGTTGAACTTGAAGTTGAAGACCTGGGAAGCAAAGGCGACGGAATCGCAAGAGTTGAAGGGTTCGTAGTCTTTGTACCGGGAGGAGAAGTTGATACCAAGTACGAGGTAGAGATCACTTCTGTAGGTCGCAAGTTCGCATTCGCAGAAATAGAGGAAGAAGTAGAGTAAAAGAGGTCTCTACATTTTCCCGGACATCATCTTATTCTCTCTCTTTTTTCTAATTTGAAGTATAGGCCTTAACCAGAAAATCTCTGTATCGAAAGGTTTTTAAACAGATTTACCCTGTTTGAATCTTTATGTCACTAGATGAAGCCAAGCAAGAGGCTGAGGCAGTGATTGACTCAGCAGAAATGCTGCTTGACACATTTCCCGGGGAGGGGAAAACCGCAAGAGAGCTCAGAGGGAAAATTACAGAGCTGGAACAGGAAGTACAGGACCCAGACTCAGAGAGATCTCTGAGAAAACTGGTTGAAGAGATAAAAGAACTCATGGATGACCTGGAAGAACAAGGCATGGACTCAGATCCAATGGGGCCAGGAATGGAAGAAGGCGGAGGAATGGGGCCTCAGGAACCAGAAGACGACATGCCTCCATTCTAAAGCATTTTCTCTCCCAAATTTTTTATCTTAGACGTTTTTAACAACTATTAGAGAAAAAAGGCGTTCAGGCCTTGACTTAGTTCCTCAAGGCCTTTCTAATATCCTCGGCTCTGACAGTTTTTCTGCCATCTTCTTTTGCGGCTTCAACAGCTCTTTCAGCTATTTTTTCTCCTTGCTCATCCATTTGCTCTCCTAGAGCTGTCGCTGCGTCTTCTGAGACTCTTTTATCTGTTTCGCCTTTCAGCACCTGCTTCATTCTGTAAATTGAAAATTCCATTCTTGCTCTCTCCTATTAGGTATGATGTGATAGGTGTGATATATTTTTTAATATATGGTTGTAGAAATACTGGAACAGTGAGCCAAAAATTTCCATCTATACTTAATTCCGAACTTGCTGTGCAGGTTTTGCAGCAGATAGCCCAATCGAATCCCGGAAACTACTCCACAAGGATAGCACAAGAACTTGATACACCTCAATCATCAATAAGTCGTGTAATAAGAGAACTAAGCGAACTGGGCTTTACAGAGAAAGGGAAAAGAGGAAAGGCCCAGTACTACGAGGCGGACTACCGGGGAATCGCCGAATTCTGGTTTCAGAAAATAGAATCAGAACTGGAAGATCAGGGCAGAGAAAAAGAAATGCAGGTACTTAGGGAAAACGAGGAGAAAATTAAAGATCTGAACATCAGATTCACCAAGAAGATGTTGCAAGACTGCAACATCGCCCAGAAAAACCTGCAAAATATCATATTCGATGACTTCCTCTCCTCACTGGCTGCAAACGCCATAAAAGAAGAAAACTTCTTCCAAAAACACCACCACCTTGAACCAGTTAAAGAAAGCCTAATCCATCTACTAAGAGTAGAAGGCCACCCAGAAGAATTCAGAGAATCTCTGGAAGATCTCCAAAGTTAACGCCAGCGCCCGGATTTGAACCGGGGAGGCCGCATAGGGGCCAGCAGATCTCGAATCTGCCGCGTTAAACCAGACTCCGCCACGCTGGCATCGGAAAGATGCTAGTGCCGAGAAATTTTAATTTCCGACCACCGGCATATCAATGCACATAGTATATAGAAAATGAGTGAGGTAAATGTTTTTAATTCAGTCTTCCAGGCCTACTGTCAGTACCGGTCTCTCTGAAGTTCTGAGAACTTTCTCTGTTACGCTGCCGAGAAGCATTCTCTCCAGGCCTTTCCTGCCGTGTGATCCCATCACGACGAGATCTGCGTTTTCCTCTTCTGCGTAGTCATTGATCTCCTGGTGAGGAATTCCGCGTATAACTTTCTGATCTGCTTCTATACCACGATCTTCGGCTTTCTGAACTATTTCCCCAACTATTTCTCCTCCCTTGAGTTCTACGTCCTGAAGCACTTCCTCCCAGTTCACGCCGTCGTAGAAGTTCCTGACATCTACGACATTTATCACGTGAAGCTTGGAATCAAAGGTTTCCGCCAGCTCCAGAGCATGCGTTACAGCATTTTCCGTTCCCTCGCTTCCATCAGTCGGCAAAACTATGCTATCGTACAGATCAAACCACCTTTCAAGGAAAATTATTGTCCTCGAAAAGGTAAAAACCTGATCCCGCAACCGGCAGAAGTTAAAACTTTACGGCCATTACCAACGTTATGGCCTACAGCTCGGTAATATTTGACATGGACGGAGTACTTCTGAACTCGCTGATCGACGGCGAGGAATGGAAGTACAGAGCTGTAGACAGGGCCCTAAAGGAGAAGGATATAAATCCTGGAGATCTAGCTCAGAAGGAAAAGGACAAGGTACTCGGGGATAAAGGATACAAGGCTTGTCTGAAGGAGGCCTCACGTCTCGGAGTTGATCCACGTGAGATCTGGTCGCTGGTAGCACAGGAGACCACGGAGGCCCGCAGAGAGGAACTGAAGAAGGGAGGTTTTGACCTTTATCCAGAAGTTAAAGATACTTTGAGTGCCTTGCATCAGAAGGACGTTCAGATGGCTGTTATCAGTAATGCGCCTGAATCCGCTGTGAAGATAATGGTGGAGTCCTTTGGCCTTAAACAATACTTCAAGTTCTACGCTGGCATCCGTAACTTCGAGGATTTGCGGGCCAGAAAACCGCATCCCAACCATCTTGAGCTGGCCAAGGCAGAACTGAAGCGGAATCCTTTCATCTACATCGGAGACTCCAATTCCGATCTTGAGGCGGCTGAGCGAGCCGGTATGGATTCTATCTGGATGAAGAGAAGTGGAGATGTCCAGTCAGGGCACAGTTTCGAGGCAGAACATATCTCAGATATTACCCGGTACGTCCTGAAAGACCGGTCTGAATAAAAGTCTTGGCCTGTAATTGGTAGAAGGGTTCTAGTAGAAATGTATGATGGAATAATTTTTGACAAGGATGGAGTGCTGCTAGATTCAGCGGTCAACGACTTTCTATGGATGGACAAGGTAAGAGTAAACGCCGCAAAAAAACACGGCATAGAAATGGATGTCGACGACGCTATGACTGTTGCAAAGGCCTCCTCTGCCGAGAGAGTTCAGAAACTTCTGGATTCAAAAAACGCTTCCTGGGAACAGCTTCAAAAGATCGAGAACATAGTCCAGGACAGCAAGATACGGTTAATGCAGGAGAACTACATCACGCCATTCCCGCAGGTAGAAACAATACTCGACAATCTAGATGTGGAGAAGGCGGTTGCGACGAACGCACCGAGGAGAACAGCAGAATTCACTTTCGACCATTTCGGACTTGAAGGACACTTCCGGATAATTAACGCGCCAGCCATGGATCCCATGCCAGAGTACTTCGACCGGAGGAAACCCAGCACTGAGATGCTGAAATCGGCGATGGACTACATGAACGCATCCAACCCGGTGATGGTAGGCGATACCAAGTCAGACATCAGGGCCGCGGAAAAGGCAGGGATCGACTCAATACTGGTAGAAAGCTATGGAGAAAGGCCTGAGCTTGATCCGACTCATAGGGTCGGCCGGCTGGCCGAACTGAAGAGGCTTCTTGATTAAGAACCTTTAGGAAGAAATGGGTAATCAAAGGCTGTGAACGATTCAAGTCAAAGTCTTCATCCTTTGTAAGGAGCTGACAGCTTCTGGTTAGGAGAAGGTTAAAAGATTTCAGCTGACTCACTCTTTATAATGGCTGATGAAATATGTTCGAGGTGCGGAGAGCCTGCAGTAATCCACAGGGAATATGAGGGCCGGGCACTCTGCAAGGAACATTTCTCAATTGACATCAACAAGAAGATCAAGAAGACAATCAGGGAAGGCGACCTGGTAGAATCCGGCGACACAATCGCTGTCGGCCTCTCAGGAGGAAAAGACTCTGCAGTACTTCTCCAGCAACTGGTCAAAATATTCGGAGAAAGGCCCGATATAGAGATAATCGGTGTATCAGTACACGAGGGAATTGATCCTTACCGGGATGAATCTATCTCAGCTGCTGAAGAACTCTGCGAAGAACTCGGCGTTGAACTTGAACTTGGAAAGTACGATGATTACTACGACCTGAAGATGGATGATGTAGCAGACGCAGGGGCGAAAGGTAACTGCACTTACTGCGGAATAATGCGGAGAGATCTCCTCAACAAGCTTTGCAGAGAAGTAGATGCTGACAAGATGGCTATCGGCCACAACCTAGACGACGAGGCACAGGCTATCATGATGAACCACATCAAAGGCGATATGAAGAGGATGGCACGTATTGGCCCGAAAAAAGATCCTTCAGACCATGAAATGTTTACTCAAAGAATCAAGCCTCTACGCGATGTAAGAGAGAAAGAGGTAGCGCTTTACTCCCGTATCCACGATCTCGGAGTGATCGATCGCTGTCCACACGTGCAGGAAGGATCGATGAGGCCTATGGTCAAAAGCTTCCTGAACAAGCTGGAGTCAGAGATGCCTGGCGTGAAGAACCAGGTAGTATCACACGGCAGAGAAATATCGGATATGGTAGAAGACGAGATAGACTACGATTCCGATGAGAATCAGATACAGGAATGTGAAAAATGTGGAGAGCCATGCTCCTCGGATATATGCCGGAAATGCCAGCTACTTGAAGAGATCAAAGTCGCAGCCGATAGATCGGAAGATCACGATTTTTCAGCAGATAAATAAAAGATAACTAGAAACTTTCCAGCTTCTTCTGGCCCTTATCTTCCTCAAGATCCGATACCCTGAGGCCTACCCTTCTAACCTCGCCATCAAATTCTTCGAGAAAGTCCTCAAGCAAGGCCTCTTCCTCCTCTATAAGCTTTTCTTCATCCTTTATCCGGGCCTTCAACGTTTTCGAGCGTGTATGCATCTGTATACCTGAATCAATCACTACAAGCACTACCTGTCCAAAGCTAAGGCCTTTATCCTCCAGCTGTTCAAGTATTTCATCTGCAAGATCGGGGAAGTACGTTTTAATATGGTTGGCGCTGCGAGAGTTCTGATCCAGTGTCGTGATTCGTGTGATCTGTTTCTGCATCTTCTCACTGACCTCTTCATCGTCCTGGCCAAGGGCCTTTTCCTGTAGCTTGACACCCAGATTCCCTCCAAATTCTTCGATAAGCTGCCGGGTATCGGCCTCTGCCAGTTCTTCCACGGAGTTTATACCGAGATCCTCCAGTTTCTCAACGGTCTTTCCTCCTATTCCATGAATATCTTCCAGCTCCAGGCCCTGCATGAAATCGTCGACTTCTTCCGGCAGCACCTTTGTAAGGCCTTCCGGCTTTTTACGGTCTGATGCGATCTTCGCCACCAGCTTGTTAGGGCCTATTCCTACAGAGCAGGTTATGCCAAATTCTTCCTCAACCTCTTTTTGGATTTTTTCAGCCAGCTTTTCAGCCTCCTCAAACCCTCCCACTTCTTCAGTTGTATCCAGGTATGCCTCGTCTATAGAGGCCTGTTCGATCTTCTCCGCGTAGTTTTCGTATATCTGCTCCCGGATTTCATCGGAGACTTCCCGGTAGTATTCGCGGTCCATCGGAAGGAAATGCACTTCCTCAATTGACTCTTCAGCTATGCTTTTGGCCTGTGTGATCGGCATCGCCGCATGTATCCCCAGATCACGGGCGTCGTAGCTGCATGTAGATACCGCGCCGGAGTCCTCGGTTCTACCAGAGTAGACACATATCACGATAGGCCCTTCCAGATCTTTTCTCTCTTTCTCGACCGATGCGTAGAAAGAATCCATGTCGATATGAAGGATTTTACGGTCGCTCATATAGAAGGCCTTTATCAGTAACCGATTTCTGTCTTTCGGTTGAGATTTATGGTGGTGGCAACATAGTACTTTTGCTCGAACTTTTCCCAAAAGTTCGGTCGCAATTATTTAAGTCGGTATTACGTTGTATTACCTATGAAAGCTATTGTACTTGCTGGAGGCCATGCAACACGTCTGTGGCCCATCACCAAGGACCGTGCAAAGCCTTTACTGCCTCTTGGAGAGGAGAAACCTATAATCGACTATATTCTGGAGGACCTAGATGAGGAAGTCGATGAGGCTCTTATCTCAACGAACGAGAAGTTTGCGGATGATTTCCGCGACTATATCAATGAGTACGACCGGAACGCTCGCGTGGTTGTCGAGGATCAGGACTCCGAGGAGGAGAAGCCAGGCACCATCGGTGCGATAATCAATCTGATTGAGAAAGAAAATCTGGACGATGACCTTGTTGTTATCGGCGGCGATAATATCTACAGCTTTGAGACATCCGACTTCCTGGATTTCTGCAGGGAGAAGAACGGGCCTGCTAACGTTGTATTCGACGTGAAGGATGAAGAAATCGCTTCAAACATAGGAGTGGTTGACCTTGACGGCGATCAGATCGTAGACTTCGTGGAGAAGCCGGAGGAACCGCCTTCGACGCTTGGTTCAATCGCTGTATACTACTTCCCTCAGGACAAGGTTTCCTTGTTCAAAGAGTACGAGGAACACTTCAAGCAGACAGATGTTCCTGCAGATCAGTATCTTGACGAGCCAGGCCGACTTATTGAGTGGGCACACAAGCAGACACCTACCTACGCTTACAGCTTCGACGGTTACTGGTTCGATGTAGGGACGCCACGCGGCTACCTTGACGCTTTCGAAACCGTGGTTGATGGAAGTATCAACAAAGCGGACAACAGCGTAAAGAACTCGGAGATTGGAGAAAACGTCTTCATCATGGAAGGAGTAGAACTTGAAGACGCAAAAATCGAAGATTCCATCATCTTCCCAGAGGCCCAGATCTCCAACTCGGACATCCGCAGCTCCATCATCGATCAGAAATCAGAGATCGAGAACATGGACATCAACGACGCGGTAATCGGAGAACACACAACACTGTAGAAAAGGCCTCCCGTCTTTCTTCTTCATCTTATTTTTCTAGAGATCGTAGTTCTCCAGATCTGTATCAACGAAGTCTTCGTAATTCATCTCTGTAAGGCCTTCACTCATATCTTCCGAGAGGTAGTCGCTGGCCAGTTCCTCGCCGTAGATCTCTGCGCCTTCTCCCATCACCATGACGCTGTAATCGGTTCCGTTGACAGATCCCTGCTCCAGGTAGAGGCCGGGTACCGTTATCTGTGAATCGATCTCTCTGTAGCTGTCAAGGACCTCTCTTTCAGTATCATCTATATCCTCCAGTAACTCGGAATCGAGATCTGTGCCGGACTGTTCCAGTAGCTGCTCTACTTCTCTGGTCTCGTCCGGGTAAAAGTAATGAGAGGCGGCATCAGGATTGATTCTTTTGTTAACGGCCTGAGTCACTCCTTCTTTCTTTTCTCTGTCCTGATCTTTCAGCACCGAGATCTTCTGGGCCGCGTCCGGCGAGATATTTCTCGAGGCCTTCAGCTGGGGTACAAGTTCGTTGTCGAAATCAAGTGCGTGGATACCTTCGTGGGAGAGAACGTGTTCCTGGAGCTCTGGGTTCAGGTAGTCGAACTCTTGGCTCAGGTTCAAGACGTTTCTCTCGTAATTTCTTCCATTCGAGCTGTATGTTCTCTGCTCCATCGACGCCAGAGCCGGCATATCTTTTTTCTCGATATCGTCAATGGAACTTGAGAAGTCAAGGCCTGTCTCGTCTTCCAGGCCGTCAATCTCTTCCCAGTAATCGGCCTTCCACGCCTCCGAGGTTTTGTTGATGTTGCCAGCGATTCCGGCCATTATATCTCAGCTTTTTGGATATTTTCCAGTCGGTCATCCAGTGCGGGATGTGTGGAAAACCATCTAGTAATTCTTTCACTGGCGAAAGGGTTTTCGATAAATAGATTGGCACCTGCCTCCTGCGAACGGTTGACATGACCTCGCTGAGGCCCGGAGTTCGCTTTGTTGATTTTCTTCAGTGCTGAGGAAAGGCCTTGTTTCTGCCCGTGTATCCTGACTGCATCTGCGTCGGCCCGGTACTCCATGCTTCGGGATACCGCTGTCTTTATGACTGTAGCAATCAGAGGTGTTACGATCATCAGGGCCAGCGCGGAAACTAATTCTCCTTCTTCTTCACGGCCTCCGAACATTGCTCCCCAGAAAGCCATCTCCGCGAGGAAACCGAGGGCCCCTGCGATAGTGGCGACTGCTGTATTTGTCAAAGTATCTCTGTTTTTGATATGGGCTAATTCGTGGGCGATCACACCTTCTATTTCCTCAGAGTCAAGAGAGTTCATAAGGCCCTCAGTTACACATACTACTCCATTCTCCGGGTTCCGGCCTGTGGCAAATGCGTTCGGCACTTGCATCGAGGACCTGAATACTCTTGGTTTCGGGATGCCGGCGTTCTGCGATAGTTTCTCTACCGTTTCATGGAGTTCAGGATCTGTTTCTTGTGAGACTTCGTCTGCGTTGTACATTTTCAGGACAAGTTTGTCAGAGTACCAGTACGAGGCCAGGTTCATAACCGCAGCGAGACCAAGACCTATTATCATCCCTCCTGTACCTCCTAACAGGTAGCCTGCTCCGATGAATACTCCTGTAAGTATAGATATCAGTAAGAAGATCTTGCTGTTTGCCTTCAGGCCCTGTGCATCTACCATATCTATGTTACTACCTACAACTTATTTACCGGTTTGCATCTCAGGCATTCTCTACTAGGGTTTCTATATCACGGTCGTATCGCCACCGGTAATCATCTAGATCTTCCATAGAGATCCATCTAGGAGTCCCTTCCCAGGAACTGTTCATTTCTCCTCCTATCACTTGAGCTGTAAAAGAAGTTTCAACGCCGTTTTGTACCTCTTCGTTAATCCTTTCCTTAATCTCAACTTCAAGACCTGTTTCCTCTCGTGTTTCACGAACAGCCGCTTCTTCAAACGACTCTCCTCCTTCCAGAAGGCCTCCTGGCAACATGAAGTATTCTCCCGCATCAACTACAAGAAGCTTTCCATCCCTGATTACGACAGTATTTGAGGCTGCTGGAGGCCAGAATAGTTTTGATATTACTTTTGCAGCCATGGTCTCTCCCCGCCAGAGAATCCAAGAGACTAGCTTTCTCAGGCCTCATCACCTGTAACAACTTGATGTATAGATGCTGCAACAGTAGTAATTACTAGGCCTAGCAGGATCAGGTATACCGAGTTTTTCACGTAGGTTAGAGTGTCAAGGCCTCCCTGAGATCTATCTGACCAGTAAGTTGAGTCTGCTCTACCGGTTTGGTTTGTACTGTAGTTGGTGTAGAACTGTTCCTGTACAGAAAGGTTATGGGTTTCCGCGAATGATCTGAGGTTTTCTTCCGTCCCCACGCTTGATAACTTACTGTTTAAATTCTCTGTGACGTCTTGGTCAAAGTAAAGCGTACAATCCTCTGTTGTCTCTAGACAGGGTACAGGATAGTACGGATCAACCTGTTTGACTGCAAATCCTATTATCAGAGCGGTCTGGTAGTATTTCCCTCTTTCCATGGTGCGGGAGTCGTTAAGTAGATCGGCCCTGATCATCTCCACTTTCTGAGAGTTCTGTGACTGATTTGTCTCTTTGTAGTATTCTTGAAAAGTGTATGATGCAGAGAGATCAGCTGACAGATCCACGTTAGCTACAGCGGCATCAGAGTTAGAGTCTATCACGTTATCCATGAAAACCACTGATCCAAAGAAAAGCAAAAGCAGCAAAGTCACAGCCGAGATTTTGTAACTCCAGTATCCTCTAACCGCCTTCTCCAAAGAATCTCTCATAAAAAATACTATTGCTAAAAGCCTAATTAACTTTTTTGCCTCGAGAACGAAAGCGAAAAATAGTTTGGCAGCGTCCGCATGCTTCCGCCTAAAAAGGCAGTACTGATGCGATCGCTGAGGGACTTTACTTCCGTGTTCGGAATGGGTACGGGTGTAACCCCCTCGCCGTGGCCGCCAATACTTAGACAATTGGCTATAACTTTTATATAGGTAAAGATGGAACGGGGCTAGAGGTATCAGTAGCTTATTTATTTCAGTCCTCAAAACCAGATAATATGAGTGGTTATGGTAGTGGCGCAGGCCTTCGTGAGAAAGTCGAGGGATCTACTATAGTGGATATCATGACTGTAGCAGTTCTGGGATATGATTTCATGCTTCTGAAAGATACCGGTTACGGTTCAAGCAATCTTATGCAGATATCTGCCCAGCCGGAGATCATCGCCGCACAGCTTACAGGGCTTTTACTGGTTGTTTACATTCTGGAAGCCATCATCGACAGCTCTGGCGACTAGAAAATGGCTTTTAAAAGTTCATTTGATCTTCCTTTCGGAATCCTACTGGAGATTTTTCCATTCTTATAGAATCCGCAGCCGAGGACCCTGCCTTCATACTTCAGGGCCACATATCCTTCTTTTTTCATATCTCTTGGAATCATATCTTTACGGGCCAGCAGTTTCCCGCATTCCTCATCGCTTATCTCAACTAAGTTTCTGGAAATTTCTTCTTCTAGGTACTGCAGCAGGTAAGTTGTTGGCTTCAGGCCCATACCTGTAGCTCGCAGCGCTCTGATGCCGCGCGTCTCCACATCATAGTTCGTCGATTCTTCTGATGCCAGCCAGAGATCTTCATGTCGCTTAATTAGTTCAAGACCCTTTAAATCATCGAGAGCTACTTCAAACCTTTCCTTCAGATAGTTCAGGCCTTTATGTTCTAGTTCGCTGCGCTGAGAGTTGCCGGGATCGGGTTCTTCCGGGCCTGAGCCTGTAGACCGGAATTTTGCTACAAATATCGCTCCGGAGTTCAAGTGGTGAGGATATACTCTAACAGTCTTCTCCATATCGCAATCGAACTCCAGTTCTTCGAAACTGTTGACCCCTGTGACATGTTCGATCTCTGTTTCAATATCTACCAGTTCAAGTCCTGTCTCTTTAACTGCTCTGTCGATTACGGCCTCGTTCTCCAGAGGGGTAATTGTACATGTTGAGTAAACCACAGTTCCATCTCCTTTAAGCATATTCGAGGCCTTTTCCAGCAGCTGAAACTGGAGATCAGCAAGACCTTGAGAATCTTGCTCTTTTACAGCCTCAAAGGTTTCTCTGTAACGATCTCCTTCTCCTGAGCACGGCGCATCTACCAGTATCCTGTCAAATCTCTCTTCTGGTAGAAATCTTGCGTCGTAGTTCGTAGCATCAACTATGGCAGAGCCTGTCCGGTAGACGTTTGCGTGCAGGCTTTTCATCCTCTGCCAGGATTCATCATTTGCAACTACAAGACCTCTGTTATGCATCTTTGCGGCTATCTGAGTAGTTTTGCCTCCTGGAGCCGCACACATATCAAGTATTTTTTCTCCAGGCTCTGGATCAAGTACTTCTACAGGTAATGATGCAGATTCCTCCTGTACGTAGTATTCTCCACGCCAGTGAAGCAGTGATTTTCCTGGAGTCTCGGTCTTAACTCTGTAGATATCACTGTTCCAATCTGCTTGTTCGTACTCAAATCTTTCATCCAGTCTCTCCTCAAACTCCGGGCCTGATTTCAGAGGGTTTTTTCTAACGGCGTTTACAGGATGTTCCTCGGCTTGTTGTTTGAAGGCCTGCCAGTCATCGAGTAAAGGTTTGTATTTCTCCATGCAAAACCGTTAGTTGCGAAGGTTTTTTACAGTGATTTACAGCCAGTTATCGAGGTCAAGGGCGTACTCCGCTGAGAGCCAAGACGTCGTACTATCTTGTTCGTAAACTATCTCTCTGTCTCCGAGGCCCTTTCTGTACGAGAAATCAGCCAGATCAGAGATCTGTTCTTCTTCAACCGGTTCTTTTATCCTGTCAAGGCCTTGAGTTGGGGAACCTGCCATACCTGTTTTTTCTGCATCAGGTTTCTTGTCAGTTATGGGCCAAATGCTGGATGACCTATCAAATCAACTATATTTTACCAGTTCATACCGCGGCCTGCGGAGTATCACTGCCACAAGACCTGTAAACTAGAAATCCGAAAATTTTTTCTGGCCGGATTCTTCCTTGCCAAAGGCCTTTCTCAGGTCTTTCTCCAGTTCAGGACCTTTTGATCTATCGTAAAGTGTTGCTGCCGGATGGTATACCGGCATGATTTTCTGACCTTCACGCGTGAATGTCCGTCCGTGTATTTGGCTGATACCTTTAGAAGTGTCCAGCATGTGTTTTGATGCAAAGTTACCTAGCGTGACTATTATTTCCGGCCCGATACTATCTATCTCTTCCTCGAGTAGAGGCCCCCATGCCTCTATTTCATCGTTCTTCGGATCTCTGTTATCAGGAGGCCTTATCTTCACCAAGTTCGTGATGTAGATCTCGCTTCTATCAACATCGATATCGTTCAGTATATCGTTCATTCTTTTGCCTGCTCTTCCAACAAAAGGTTCTCCTTCCTCTACTTCGTTGGCTCCAGGAGCTTCACCTATCATCATTACTTCTGCATTTTCAGGGCCTACTGCAGGTACGAAGCGATCTTCGTCCCAGTGGCTTGGATGCAGGGTTTCGAAGAAATCCGAGAATCTCTCTTTGAATTCCATGAAGACTGTTCAGGCCTCCGGATTTTTAAGGTCTCCCTCAAGCCAGTCATCTGCCCATGCATCTATCTCCTCGAAAACCGGGTATAAAGCAGTGCCCGAATCTGTCAGAGAGTAGAAAGTTGCTACCGGGCTTCCATCCTCCATTCTTTTCTCCACAAGGCCTTCCTCCCGAAGGTTCTGCAGTACCCGGGAGAGAGTCCGTGAAGAGGCCTCCGTCGATCTTTTTAACTGGTTGAATCTTTTCTCGCCGGACTGTAAATCGTTCAGAACTATCAGCTTCCATTTTGATCCTACTATCTCGAAGGATTTTACTATAGAGCAGGGTCCGGGCTGATTTTCTGTCATGGTTACATCTGTGTCCCTTGCCTTTTTTTATGGTTCTTTTTCAAACCAGATAACATAATGACATTAGACGATTTGAATGAGGTCAGGAAAGAGGCTGAGGAAAATCGTAAGCCAGGACACAGTATACTTCCCCTTTTTTACCAGAGATGGAGTCCGCGGGCTATAGGAAGAGATATGAACGAAGAAGATCTCAAGGCCTTATTTGAGGCTGCCAGATGGGCGCCTTCCAGTTACAACAATCAGAGCTGGAGGTTTATCTACGGGACTCATGAAGATGGAAGCTTCCAGAATTTCAGCGATCTTCTTAATGATTTTAACAGAGGATGGGCGGAGAAAGGCTATGCTCTGATAGTTATTGCTTCTAAAACCACCTTTGATCATAATGGAGAGGAATCAATAACACATTCATTTGACTCCGGTGCTGCATGGCAGAATCTCGCATTGGAAGCAGCTAGAAGAGGGCTGGTAGCTCACGGCATGCAAGGATTTGATTACGGTCAGGCCCGTGAAGAGCTAGAGATACCCGGGGATTACGATATCGAGGCCATGATTGCAGTAGGAAGTAGAGAGGACGAAAGCCGGCTTCCAGAAGATTCCCGGGTGAAGCCAAACGGCAGGAAAGACTTAACCGAAATCACTTCTAAAGGAAAGTTTGATTTCCAGTAGGTGAGAAAGAAATCTCTCCGGAAGTTCAAGGCCTCCATCATTTCACAGCAATCGCGGGTAATCCGACGGAAAACGCAAGGTTCTACGTAAACACGTTGGGTCTGTATGGTGAAGAAAACCGTAAACCGTGATGCACAGGAGATGTACCACCTGTTCTACGGCGACAGAGAAGGATCTCCCGGCACCAGCATAACATTTTCCAGTGATGGCCCAGAAAAGCGGAAAGGCCGGCGCCGGAATGATACCAGTACTCGGCCTCAGAATACGTTGGGTCGAGTCCGGGAAGATATGGCGGAACTATCCTGTTCAGCGGAGGGTTTATTGGCAGGTATGTCCAGGAGTTCAGTGGTGACCTGAAGGAGACCCCCGTCTTCATTGGCTGCTATGATTACGATCCTCATATACCTCTGGAACGGGTTAACTTCACCGAAGAGGTTTTCCAGAGCTGAACGGCGAAGTAGATAAGTACATCATGGAGGGCTCTCACCACGGCATCGCAGAATATGAGGTGGAGAAGGCCTCGATGATCATCGGTTGAAAAGGAGCTTTACAGGATCGAAGAGGTTTTCCAGATTTTCTTTATATCTTAGCTCACATGATTTTCAATTCCTGCAGAAATATTAGTAATGATAAATTCTTATCCTGGATTCGTATGGTATACGAACCGAATACGTACTGCTGGCTGTCTTTATAGAGATCTATCTCGATGACAGAAGATTGCTTCCGCAGGCAACCAAAAATTTAACTTTGGTTTATGCTTAAACCCTTAACATGTCAATTGAATGGGTTAACCTGGATGACGATGAGGAGGTCCTGTGGCAGGGCCAGCCTCGTATAAAAAGTATTCTGCCAGCTGTAGTGATAGGCGTACCGTTGATCGCGGCCTTTGGGTTCGGCCTCTTGATAATCGCCGGTGCGTACCTCAGCGTGAAAAACACTTACTTCGTGGTAACAGATCAAGGCCTTTATAGGAAGTCTGGGGTCGTTTCACGTAACGTACAGAAGATCGGTTTCGACAAGGTGCAAAACATCAGTTTCTCGCAAGGCGTTTTCGGCAGCTACTTCGACTACGGAAATATCGAAATCAGTACTGCTGGAGGACAGGGAGTAGAGATGCGGTTCAACAGCATCGACAACCCACGTGAAGTCGAGAAGATCGTTAACAACCACCTGCAGAAGGAGAAAGAGCCTTCAACACAACAATCTGGCGATGGGAACCAGCTTGAAGAGCTCAGAGAGATCAGGAAGCTGCTGGAAAGTATCGACCAGAATCTTGAGTAAGAAGTCTCTCCTTTTTTACTTCTCTCTTCTTTTGCGGCATATTTTTTTAGATACGACCGTTAATTCTGACCTATGAAAGTTTCATGGAATGAAACAGCGAAAGATCCTGTAGAAAAAAGAGAGATAGAACTTGTCGAGCGGAAAGGCCTTGGCCACCCGGACAGCATCTGTGATGGAATCGCTGAAAAAGTTTCCCGAGAGCTTTCTCGCGAGTACCGTGAAAGATTCGGACATATTCTGCATCATAACACTGATGAAGTCCAGCTAGTGGCCGGAGAATCAAGGACAGGATTCGGAGATGGAGAGGTTATTCAACCGATTTACATACTTCTGGCAGGACGGGCCACGAAAAAATTCGATGGTGAAGAGATACCCGTCGAAAGCATCGCACTGGAGTCTGCAAAGGAATACATAGACAGCAATTTCAAGGCCCTGGATACTTCACAGGTTGAAATCGAGTCAAGAATTGGAGAGACCTCGACCGATCTCGCAGCAGTCTACGAAAGAGAACAGCGCATGTCTAACGACACAAGCTTTGGTGTAGGGCACGCCCCGTTATCGCCTGCTGAAAGAACAGTGAAGAAGGTCGAGAAAGATGTTAGGGAACTGGATCAGGCGGGAGAAGATGTCAAGGTAATGGGCCTACGTCGTGGAGAGAAAATAACTATCACAGTAGCTGCTCCAGCCATCTGCAGCACAACAAAATCTGTAGAAAGCTATCAGAAATTCCTGAATACTGTGGAAGAGACTGCGGAGAGGGCTGCAGAAGCCAACAACCTTGAACCGGATGTTCATGTAAACACTGCCGATGACATAGATGAGGACGAAGTATACCTCACAGTCACAGGTACTTCCGCAGAGATGGGAGACGATGGATCTGTTGGAAGAGGAAACCGTGTCAACGGCCTGATAACACCGCACAGATCGATGAGTATGGAAGCAGCATCCGGCAAAAACCCTGTCACACACGTCGGCAAGATATACAACCTTCTGGCCCGGCAGATAGCGGAGAGCATACATGCAGAGACTGGTCATTACGCACAGGTAAAACTGCTTTCTCAGATCGGAGGCCCCATCAAAGATCCTCAACTTGTAGAGGTAGAAACATCAGCTGATAAAGCAGAATTCGAGGAGATTGTGGAGAAAGAGCTTCAGAAAATTGATTCGGTAACAGAGAAATGCGTCACTGGAGAAGCAGAAACTTTCTAAATAAATATTATAAGTCCCGACTCCAGGATTTGAACCTGGGACAAGTCGATCTACAGTCGACCGCTCTGCCAGACTGAGCTAAGTCGGGTATAAGAACTGTATAAACTTGTTAACAACCGAATCTTTAAGTGGGTTACTCGGGCCTGAAGTCGACCGACGGCTTGGATGACCTGGAAATAGTTTCTCCGTCTTTCCTGGCCTCGGCTGCCTCCAGGATCACCCCTTCTTCTACCTCTACTTTTGGCTGGATACGGTACTCAAGGATTCTTTCCTCACCGGGCTTGAGATCTTCTATAAACCATTCAAGCTCCGTTCCTTCGTTTTTCCGCCGTATCTTTGGCCTCGCCATGTCGAAGTTCTGGTGCAGTGATGCGATGTCTGGTATAAAGTCGAATACCTCGACCTCTTCGATGATGCTATCAGACCTGCTTCTGACCCTGATCCTTACCTTAACCGATCCATCCTGGACGGTAGCGGTTTTCTGAAGTGTTACAGTTCCACTCAGACGTTTAATCATGACAAGGCCTGCAGCGATGAGCAACAAGATAAGTGCTGGCATCCAGTAATTCAGGCTGTACCTCACCGCGGTCTCTTCTCCCGGCCTGAGAGTATTGTTCCAGTAGTACGTTACGCTGTTGCGGTCCGTCTCGGTTCTGTCCGGTTCTGCGCTGTAGGCCATGAAAGGAGTGACATAGACAGGCACTGTTTCATCGAAGACTACTTCAGCCTCCGTGTTTCCTCTGTTGTCCGCGTACATCGACTTTGAGAGACCGAAGACTGTTTCACTCGAGTTCTGGCCTCTTACAACGTTTTCAACTGTTTCTACGTTGAATGAGAAGCTGTACTCTTCGTGGACCTGTCCTTCATGCAGGACTGTAAGCTCTGCTGATCTGTCACCGGGAGAGGCTTTTACCTCAGTCGGTAAATCAAATTCATAGGTCTTCTGACCCGGCATCCTCTTTTCTGTTCCATGCAGAAGCGTGTCTCCACTACGTTTCTCCGTAGTATTGTTGTATCCGAGTAGGAACCCGTAGTCGCTTAAGCCCTCCGAACCCATGTTTCTGACTGTTATATTAACTCTGTTTCCCTCTCCCGGACTGACAGAGTTATTCTGAAGTGATGTAGATATAATATCGAGTTCGGCGTTTCTCTGTACCCGGTAGTAGCTGGAAAGCCTTTCAAAGGTGTTGGTACCTGTCATCCAGATTCTGAGGTCGAACTCCCAGTTGTGCTGGAATGCGTCGGAAGAAGGAGTAACTGTAAGGTTTATACTACCGTTTTCAGAAGGATCAAGCGTTATAGGGCCGTCGTTGAAAAACCAGTTAAGATTTCCTGCACGCGGCGATATACGGAAGGATTCACGCTCAGAGTGGTTGTTCTCTATCTCGATCTGGAACTGTGCCGGACTGTCTGGAGACGCCGTCCTTTCGACTGTCGTTATCGATGCCGGGAATCCTGCAGTGATAGAAACCATCAGAATCAAGGTTACCAGCAACAAGGCCTTCTTCATGCCACTAAATGGGGTTCTGAGCTATTTAAAACCGGCCTGTCAGGTTTAATCACTGAGATAGATCATGGAGAGAATCAATATCTCGATATTGCCGGCAAAAAACCATTAGCAAGAGGGCTTCAATTTTATATTTCAGTTGCTGGTTGAACTGTTTATGGAGGCAGTAGTCTTCGATTTGGATGGAGTAGTTGTCAACACGGAAAAGTACTGGAACAGGGCTGAGGAAGATATCTACAGACAGGTCGTCGGCGAGAAAGTAGATGTAGAGGAACTGGCCGGTATGAGCATAACGAATACTTACGAGAAGCTCTCGGAGATGTATAAGCTAAATGTCTCCAGAAAGGAGTTCTTCAAGATGTATGAGGCCCGTGCAGAGGAAATATATTATGAGAAAGCCGAGTTGATGGAAGGTCTAGATGAGTTGATAGGAGAGCTTAGAAGTAAGGGTCTGAAAATCGGGCTTGCTACAGGATCTTACTGGCCGAAGTACGTCATCGAGAGGTTCGACCTTGATTTCGACACTGTTGTTCACTCCGGAAAGGTAGAGGGAAAAGGCAAGCCAGAGCCTGAAACATACAGAAAGGCCGTGGAAAACCTCGATGTACGTCCTGAGAATGCAGTGGCTGTGGATGATACTGATGCCGGAATCAGATCTGCAAGTGGTGCAGGCCTTTACTGCATCGGTTACACGGTTTCCAGAGGCGAAAGACCTCGAAGAGCGGATGAAGGTGTTGTAGGGTCTGAAGAGTTGAGGAAAAGATTGCTGGAGCTGGCCAAGCAGTAAAGCTTTTATTCTATTACTGTTAATTCTGGTATTATGAAATTTGTAGCAGTTACGGGCTGTCCGACAGGGATCGCTCACAGTCAGATGGCAGCTGAAAGTCTGGAAGAGGTCGTTGAAGGGACAGACGATGAGATAAAGATTGAGATTCACGGATCCTCAGGTACGGAAAATGTGCTTTCTGAGGAGGATGTTGAAGAGGCTGATGCCGCTGTTGTTGCATCCGATATCTCTGTAGATACCGAGAGATTTGAGGGAACCTCCTCTGTCCATACCGGAGTCCAGGCTGCAGTTACCGATGCGGAAGAACTTATTGAAGCGGCGAAAGCAGCTGTAGAAAACGGCGAAGATAAGGTAAGCTACGAATCCGATACTAATTCCATGGGCATTGTGAAAAAGATCAAAGAAATATTATCCTAAATTACCCTTACTTCAACCTCTCTTATATACTCTTCTAACCTCTCTATATCCGGAGGACGTGTCCCAGAAGTCTCTACAGCTAGAGTGGAAAATGCAAGCGCCTGTTTCAGTGCATCCTTCTTATCCATGCCATCCTGAAGGCCTGAAAGCATAGAGGCCAGCATCGCATCCCCCGCACCAGTAGTATCAACTACTTCATACTCAAGGCCTTCGACAAAGTAAGTTTGTTCCTTTGTTGAAAGAACTGCCCCGTCCTCTCCTAGAGATGCAAGAACGTTGTCAAATCCTCTATCCAGAAGAAGTTTAGAGGCCTTTCTGCAGTCCTCTACCGTCTTAATTTCGGTGCCTGTGGCCTCGGAAAGTTCCTTCCTGTTAGGCTTTGCAAGTAGATAGCTTCCTTCCAATTGTCCGAGCACATCACCGTGGAGATCAACAACTATGTCCGCATCCACAGAACCACCTATCTTCTCAACTGCAGAGTAGTCAAGGCCTGGCGGCAGACTCCCTGAGATGACAACTATTTCCGGCTCGCGGGCCTGAATCCTATCAATTACCATTTCAACTGCTTGATGATCGGTCTCCGGCCCCGAATGATTTACCTTGTATTCTGTTTTTTCTCCAATCACGGTAGTATTGATTCTTGTGGTGCCGGCCTCAGCGAAGTCATGACTTATGCCCTGTTCGTCAAGCTTTTCCTGTATGAACTCTCCTGTAAAACCTCCTAAAAGGCCTGTAGCCACAGTATCTTTTCCCAGTGTGTTGAGGTAAGAGGCTACGTTGATACCTTTCCCTCCTGCATCGAACTGTGAGTCGTCTGTACGCATGATATGGTCCTCAGCAAGGTCTTTTTCAACCGTGTACGTGTGATCGATTGCCGGGTTAAAGGTTACTGTAAGAATCATAAGTAATGTTAGGTTCTCACAGGTAAAAAAGGCCTGCCGTAAACCTGTTTAAAAACTTTATTTTAAATACCAGCAACTTCAACTTTTTCACGAGTAATTATGACCTTTTCAAAGGAATCGCTTCAGACTACCAAGGAAAACTTGATGACTGGAGTTTCCTACATGATTCCCTTCGTAACCGTCGGAGGAATCTTCCTGGCACTTGCCTACGCAGTCGGAGACACGCAAGCTGTATTCGACAACACAGGCAGCCTGGGATGGTTCCTCGCCCAGATCGGTAACGCAGGCCTTACATTGATGGTGCCGGTACTCGGTGCCTACGTGGCCTACGCGATCGGCGATAGACCTGCACTAGCACCAGGTTTCATCCTCTCATACCTGCTGCAGCAAAACGGCGTCATGGCCGCGGCTGCAACAGTGATGGGATTCAGTGGAGCAACAGGTACAGACGCTCCTCTGGTCGCCGGATACCTTGGAGCCCTGATCGCAGGACTCCTTGCCGGTTACGTCGCCAGATTCATCAAGAACCTGGATACACCGGAATCACTTGATTCTTTGATGCCAATCCTTATCGTGCCGGTTGCGACAACAGCAATCCTGGCGCCTGTCCTGCTCCTATTCTTGGGAGTACCGATCGCACTTGCAAACCAGGCCCTTACAGGCTTCCTGCAGTCGATGGGTACATCACAGGCTCTAGGACTGGGAGCTATCATCGGATTGATGATGGCCTTCGACATGGGAGGACCTGTCAACAAGGTCGCCTATGTATTCTCGGTAGGACTTCTAAGTGCTGAAAGCGGGATGGTTGCAGAGCCTATGGCCGCAGCCATGATCGCAGGAATGACACCGCCTCTTGGAATGGCGCTGTCAAACTTCGTGGCACCTCAGAAGTATCCTGAAGAGATGTACGAGAACGCCAAGTCAGCCGTAGTTCTTGGATTCTCCTTCGTCACCGAGGGAGCGATCCCATATGCAGCATCCGACCCTGCCAGAGTCATTCCAAGTCTCATGGTAGGATCTGGAGTTGCAGGAGCGGCATCAATGGCAATGGAGGTTTCAATGCCCGCACCACACGGAGGGATCTTCGTAGTACCTCTGTCAAACAGTCCACTAGGATTCCTCGGAGCACTTGCTCTAGGATCCGTGGTTACAGCAGGAATGGTAACGCTTCTCAAGCCAGACGTAGAAGAATCAATGGAAACTTCAGAAGAATAAAATTTACAATACTTTTTCTTCTCCTTTTTTTATCCAGCAAATTTAAACCGTTGCACAACCCAGTCACAAACATATGAGCAGCAAAGAGCTTCAGTCACTGATAAGTGAGGAGACCATAGAACTGGACAGAGAGTTCGAAAACAAGATCGATGCAATAAAAGGCCTTCTACAGTTGATTGATGACACAGGCAACGTAAAAGACCGTGAAAAAGCACTGAATGCCCTGAAGGAAAGAGAGGAAGAAGCTACTACAGGAGTTGGAAAAGGTATCGGAATACCGCACGCCAAGACAGAAGCAGTAACAGAGCCTGCAGCAGCATTTATCAGGGCCGAAGACGGAGTGGATTTCGACGCAGCAGATGGAGAACCTGCTAGACTGCTTTTCATGTTGCTCTTCCCGGAAGGCACTGAAGATGAATATCTAGAAGTGCTCAGCAGTATTTCTCGCTCACTTATCCACGACGATGTACGTGAAAAACTTCTCAACGCAGAGACACCGGAAAACGCATTTGAAATAATTGAAGAGGAAGTATCTGAATGAGTTCAAGGACTGTAGAGATAGCGCCAAAGGCAGGACTACATGCAAGGCCTGCATCAAAGTTTGTTGAAGTAGTTCAAGAGTACGAAGCCGACATCAAGATCAGCGATCCATCTACCGAGGAAAAACCTGTCGACGCAGGAAGCATGCTGGCAATAACAGGTCTCGGACTGAAAAAGGGCGAAGAAATGGAGATAGAGGCCGAAGGAAGCGATGCTGAGGAAGCAATCGACGCGCTCGAAGAAGTTATCACGACACCAGAGGAGTAAAACTATGAGAATAGAAGGAACTGGCATCACACAGAGAAAGGCCTCGGGGAAAATCGTAAAGCATCAAGATCAAGGCTTCTCCTTCAACGAAGAATCAGATAAAACCGTTGAAGAGGACAAAGAGAGGTTTGAAGACGCAAGAAAGGAAGCAAAGAGACAGCTGGAGGAAGCCGCCGAGAAGACCGGCCAGGAAACAGAGGGAGACGAAGGCGATATATTCAAGGCCCAGATCCAGTTCCTGAACGACCCTCAGATAACCTCGAATGTAGAGGAGAAAATTGAGGAAGGCCTTACAGCAGAGGCCGCGATTGAGCAGGGATTTGAAGGCCCGATCAGTCAGCTGGAGTCACAGGAAGGCCGTATGGCGGAAAGAGCCGATGATCTACGTGATATACGTGATCGACTTCTGGGTATCTTGACAGGTCAGGAAGGCGGTAATCTACCCGATATATCAGAGAATTCAATTGTAGTTGCGGAGAACCTGAAGCCGTCAGATACCTCCGAGATAGACCAGTCGAAGGTCAGTGGACTTGTCACAGCGAAAGGCAGCAGAACCTCACACGTAGCGATACTATCCAAGTCCATGGGAATCCCAGCGGTAGTCGGAACAGGAACGCTGGAAGGCCTTGAAGATGGAGAAAAAGTGCTTATCGACGGGGAAAATGGAGAAATAGTTGTAGATCCCAGCGAGAAAGCACTGGAGGAAGTTGAAGAAGCTGAAGAAATAGAAGTTATCGAAGAACACGTTGAAACGAAAGATGGGAAAAAAATAGAGGTCGCGGCGAACGTCGCCAATAGTGGAGAAGTAGGAAAAGCAGCGGAAAACGGAGCAGACGGTATAGGCCTCTACAGGACCGAGTTCATGTTTCTTGACCGCGAAGGACCTCCTACAGGAGATGAGCATTACAAAAACTATGTGGACGCATTGAACCAGTTCCCAGACGAAAGAATAATTGTAAGAACCATGGATATCGGGGGTGACAAACCAGTACCATATCTTAATCTAGAGGAAAGCGACAACCCGTTCCTCGGGAAGAGGGGTATAAGGTTAGCGTTCGACGAAGGAAAAGACCTGTTCGATACCCAGATTAAGGCCTTGTTGCGGGCAGCTGCATCGGAGAACGGGGAAAACCTTGCAGTCATGTTCCCGATGATCACTACTGTAGAAGAGTTCGAGAAAGCACTTGAGAGAGTTGAGGAACTGGAGGCGGAGCTTGATGAAGAAGGAAAAGATTATGAAAAGCCTGAACTTGGCCTGATGATTGAGACTCCTTCCGCAGTACAGATGGCCGGAGAGCTTGCGCGTAAAGCTGACTTTCTCAGCATCGGCACCAACGACCTCACACAGTACACCATGGCGGCTTCAAGAACCGACAGCCAGGTATCAGATCTTCAGAACCCTCTGCATCCTTCAGTTCTCAGATCGATCAAGAAGACAGTTGAGAAAGGCCATAAAAACAATGCATGGGTAGGTATGTGCGGAGAGATGGCAGGGAATCCTGAGCTGACGGAGCTTCTGGTAGGCCTAGGTCTTGACGAACTCAGCATGTCTACAGGCGTGGTACCTGAAGTAAAATCACAGGCAGACAGTATAGAGTATCAAAGGTCTTCGGATAAATCAGAAGATATTCTGAATATGAGCTCTGTAGACGAGGTTAGAGAAAAACTGGGCTAGAACTCATCGTACAGGAAGGCCTCTAGGCTATCCGCTAATACCGCTTCATCATCGGTACCTCTGTAACTTGGTGCAGCATTAATATCTACAACATAAGTACCTGAATCCGGCCTTATAAGATCTATACCCAGGATTCTTGCGTCAAAGGCCTTTATACATCGCTCTCCGATCTCCTGAATCTCGGCATCTGTTTCAACCTGGGTCCGGTCATCCTGATCATACAGAAGCTTGGAATCAGCGGAAATAGCCCTAACCGTTGTCTTATCAGGTAAGTCGGTGACATAGAGTTTGTAGTCGATACCTCCGTTCTCAATAAATCTCTGGTAGAAGTGGTTTATGTCAGTCTTGGGACCGTACTCTCTCCAGGGTTCTTCTCTCATGGTCTCAGTCCTCGGCTTCACCACTGTATCACCTTCAAGACCTTCAGAAGATCCTTCAGGAACTTCTAGGCCTTCCTGCTCTAGATGCCAGTAGGAACCCGGGTTATGGTTAGTCTTCATATGAGTGCGGAAACCGTTGAATGTAGGTATTCCTTCTCTCTCAGCATCTCTCAGAGTCTGAAAACCCGGTTTCCTGGACTTCTTGAGAAAAATTCCGTCGTAAGCCTCCAGATCATCCGGAGAATGATAGGTTTCAGGACTCAGAAAGTCAACTGAAACATCTCTATCCTCAAGTACATCTGCAACTTGTCCGAAAACATCATGATCCTCGGGCCCAAGAATACCTAACTCCATGACATATTTGTTACTGACAAAAAATAAAAAGCTAGTTCGTATGATGTAAGGTTTCAACATCCCAACAGCCAGATTCCAGAGAATCAAAATTATGCCGATGAAAAACGTCTTTCAATCAAGGCCTCTATCACTCTCCCCGAGATCTATCAGAGAACTTATTTGGCAGGACCCGGATTTGAACCGATATCTTAGAAAATTATAATTAGCCGAACCCATGAGAAAAGAATAAAAATATCCAATACACATATCTGTGTATGTCGACTAAAACAGTTTCACTAAAAGAAAGTGCCTATGAAAAATTGAAGAACTTGAAGAGAGAGAACGAGAGTTTTTCTGATGTAGTGGAAAGAATATCACAGAGTCAAAGCTTAGAAGACCTTGAAGGGTCCTATCCGGAAATAGGAGAAGTAAAAGAACAAATTGAAGAAGAAAGAGACCAATTTCGGACAAGAGATCTAGAATGATACTAGCAGACACTTCAGTACTTATAGATCTTCTTAGAGGAGAGATTGAAGCTGAAAAATTAGAGGAACATGGAGAAATTGCAACTTGCTTTCCGGTTCAATGCGAACTGTATAAAGGAACTAAAATGGCTAGAAACACACAAGAAGGAGAGAAACAGGTTAAGAAGTTATTAGAAAGATTAGGAGAACTGAAATCCGGTCCTGGAGCAGCAAAGAAATTTTCTGAACTAAGACAGAAATACGGAGATTTAAACGAGTTTGACTTGATGATAGCAGGAATCTGTTTAACAAACGATGCAGAGCTAATAACACAAGATGAAGACTTTGAAAAAATAGAGGAACTTAACTGCAAAAAAATCGTCGATTAGAACACTAAATGTAAAAATTTGGCAGGACCCGGATTTGAACCGGGGTCTGGCCGTCCCAAACGGCCAATGATAGTCCACTACACCATCCCGCCATCGTGTTACGCTACGATCGCGCAAGAAGGCATTATCCAGTAATGCCTTTCAAAGCTTGTATTGAACTGGTTTGAAGTGAATTCTTTTAAACCATATCAGTGGAGTGTTCCCTCTCTTTTGTCGTAGTCGTGGGCGAACAGTGCATACCCTACTTCCGCCGCTGAGTAGCCCTGTTCCTCTGCGATCTCTCTGATTGGACCCATCATCTCTATGTAGTCGAACGGGCCGAAGCTTTCCTTTCTTCCTTCCAGGTATCCGAGTCTTTCAAGGGAGGCCCATACCCTGGTGTCGACTACTGCGTGTTTCTCTGGATTTAAAGCGGTAAGTATGCAGGAGGCTGTCGGGGCCTTGAATCCTTTCAGTGATGAGGCCAGTGCGATCTTGGAGAAGTCACCTTCGGCCTCTAGAATATTGCTGGTTACTTCCCTACAGATTTCTTCGGGGTTCTTCCTGACGTGGTATGCGCTTCTCGTCGATGATTCGTACGCGATCTCGTAGAGCTGGTCCTGAGTCAGGAAACCTTGCTGCCTGTATCTATCGCCGTATTCCTCCAGTTTCTCCGGCATCAGGCCCTGTGTCTCGCTGTAGAGTTCCAGGTATTTCTCCACGTTGAAGGTCATAGTTTTTCCTCGAGCACCTGTTCTGCGGCTATTCCAACTTTTTCCTTGTGGGCCTTGTCGGTGTAGATGTTCATATCCACCAGCCGCCACTCTGCTCTCTTCAGGGCCTCTGGTATCGGCGAGTAGTTGGAGAGCTTCCGGACTTTCGAGTTCCTTTTCACCTTGATATCTATGTCCTTGATCTCCGGTGTCCATGGCTTGTTTGTCACTACACGGTGTTCTGGTACTCCGGCAGTCTCCGCAATTTCCTGCTCCAGTTCCTTCTCATCAACGGCTTCTTCCAGCTTTTCCAGGTCGCTGCGGGACCGATTATCAACGTCCCAGCTCAATGCGGTCTTGAACAGGTTTCTATCCTTCAGTCGGGAGTAGTACTTTTTCGCGGGGCCTTTAGAGTTGAGCAGGGCATTGTGAGCTGTGTAATCGTCGTGTTGCATCATCTCCTCCAGCGAGTTCTTCTCGACGTAATCTTCCAGGGCCCGTTCCAGCATTTTCTCCGCGATTCTCGATGTGTCGTGGAGGTAGACTGATTTAATCATGTGGAAGCGTGCGGTCAGAAGTGATTCGAGGGCCTGAACTGCTTTGTAGTCGAATACGAGTCTGCGGGAGTCAATCTTTGCCAGCCTGATAATAGTATCTGAGTCTATGTGGCCGTATTCTACTCCTGAGGTGTGTGCATCGCGTTGCAGGTAATCCATCCTATCCGCATCGATGTCGCCTGCTACTACCTGGCCTACTTCCAGCTCTCCTTTGATCATCTTTTTTACGCGGTCGGCGCTGACTGAGAACTTGTCCTCCAGTTTGCCGACTTTTCTGCATGATAGTTCTTCATGTGATAATCCTTTTTCCTCTGCTACTGCTTCTGAGGCGTGGCTGAAAGGTCCGTGCCCGATGTCGTGCATTAGGCCTGCGATACGGACTTCTTTCGTTCTCTGTTCGTTGAGGTTGAGGCTCTCGGCGAATCTTCCTGCTGTATGCATTACTCCGAGCGAGTGCTGGAACCGGGTATGAGTTCCTGAAGGGTATATCAGCGGTGATAGGCCCATCTGTTTTATTCTTCTCAGTCTCTGCATTTCTGGAGAGTCTATTATGTTCCACTCGTCATCTCTCGGCTTTATATATCCGTGCAGAGAGTCACGTATCATTTCTTTCTCACCTTTACAGTCTGTAGAGTAAAATCTTATTACTTGCAGGCCTTACAGAAGGTTTTAAAAGTAGTCATGTAAGTTCGCGGGCCAGTTTCTCTCCTCGCTGACCTGCTAGAGATTTCATTTCTCTGTGGTAAGTGTGTCGATCTCGAACACGTTTCTCGTCCAGTACCTTGGCTACAGGTTTAGCGGTATTCGAGTCGATCCTCATAATTTCTGATATGGCGTCTGAGATGTAGTTCCGGTCTGTCATGTCTGCGAGGACCATGACTGCGTCGAAATCTTCCAGTCTTCTGGCTACTTCTCCCGGAAGATCCATCAACTGATCGACAGAGAATATCTCGGTGCTGACGCCTATCTCCTCTATCTGTACAACGGCGCTGCGGCCCAGATCCATATCGTTTTCCAGTTCGATAACTGCTACAGCCATACCGGAAATTTAGTGCCTGTTACTAAAGAAATGCATGGGTTCAGTTACCGAAGCTGTCAAGCATCTCGAGATAGTTCTCCTGAAGATACGTAAAGTCCAAGCCTTCTTCATCCCTCAGTTTCTCAATGCTTTCTCTGCGGGCTTCTGCAGTCTTCAGCGCCTGATCAAAGGATTCCTCGTTGTCGGCCAGCATGTAGAATATCAGAGTTCTGAAATCCCGTTTCTGTCCCGAGGATAGGTCTCCTCCATACTTCTTTATGGCTTCTTCAGGCCCTGCTATACTGCTTCTTTTCATGGATAAGCTGGTATAACGGGCTATGAAGTTACGTATTCTTTCTTTCAGCGATGGCTTCGATATGAAGGCTGTTATGCAGTCCTCAGGGTATCCGAAGAACTCTCCCATTCTTCTGTGGTATTTTTCAGGCTTTTTCTCTCTCATATCCTGGTACTTATCGAAGAAGTCTTCCGGGTAGGCCTCGTGGTTGACGAATACCTCTGCGTATACGAAGGTGTCTTCTTCCAGGCCTATACCTGTCCATACGTAGAATCCCTGTTCTGAAAGGAATTCCGTGAACTCTTCCAGAGATTCCCTGCTTTCAAACTTCTGAGTGACTTCTGTCCCTTTCTTCTCTCCCAGCATCAGAAGCAGTGTCTTCAGCTTGTTAAGGTCTTCTACCTCAGAGAAATCCTGTTTAAGGCGTTGAAAGTTTTCCGGTTCTTTCTGCTGGCCTTTGCGGTAACTATAGTTTTCTATATCATCCAGAGATCCCCAGAGCTTTCCGATCTCCTGAAGTTCATCTTTCATTAAACCATATTTCTGAAGGCCTGAATAAGAAAGCAACAGTCTTCTACAGAAGATGCGGTAAATACAGGCTGAGACCCTCTCTATATACAGAGCAAAGCTTTTTGAAGCTTTCTGTTCATATAATATTGAAGGTGATCGAAGAATGGGAGAGATCGATGTAGAGACTGAGGACACACGGTTTGAAATGGAAGATAATGAATCCAACGGATCCGAAGAAGAAGGATTCAGTTGTCCTAACTGCGGTAACACCGATTTCGTGGAGAACTCGGCACGCGCAGAGCTTATATGCAGAGAATGTGGTACCGTAGTAGACGAAGACCGGGTAGAGGAATCTGCAAGCCCGAGAGCATTCTCAGCAGAGGAAAGGCAGAAGAAGGCCCGTACTGGTTCACCTGTAACATATACCAAAGCCGGTAAAGGAATCAAGACATCTATCGGAAGAGGCAATGAGGTAAGAAACGTTTCACCAGAGAAGCGAGGCCAGTACTACAGGATGAAGAAGTGGCAGAACCGTGTCGGAGAGTCCAAGGACAAGAAGATGCAGACCGCTCTCAGAGAGATAGGTAAACTGGTCGACGTTCTCAACCTTCCGGACACCGTCAAAGAGGAGGCCTCCCGGCTGTACGAGAAAGCACTGGAGGAAGGCTTGATCAAAGGTAGAAGAATCGAGAGAATCGTCGCGGCACTGGTCTATATCGTCGCGAGAAACCAGAGGATTCCACGTACCATGAACGAAATCAGCGACGAGGCCGGAATCGATAAGAGAAAGCTGGGACAGACATACAGGTACATCGCCAAGGAACTTGATATAGGGATCAGCCCTGTAAAGCCAGAGGACTTCCTTCCACGGTTCTCCGAGGAGCTTGGGATCGCAGGAGAGACACAGGCACAGGCCCGACAGTACATCCTCGAGGCCCGTAAAGAAAATCTTCTGGCAGGTAAAAGTCCAGGCAGTATCGTGGCCTCCGCGATATACCTCGCATCGCGGCAGAGAGACAAGAAAATGACACAGACCGAGATCGCGGATACCGTAGGAGTAACAGAGGTCACAGTCCGGAAAGGCTACCGCGACCTCAAGGAAGGCCTTAACCTAGAAGAACCGGAGTAAACCCTCTCGTTCAGTTTTCTTTAAATACCGGTCTATTACATACCGTGTTATGGGACTGGGATTGACCAAGAAATTCAGCAAGCTGGACGAAGACGACGATGAAGACGAAGAAGAGGACGACGAATAACCGGCCCTGCGTCATTCTACAGTTCTTCTATTTTTGAATCCCTTTTCTACAGATAGCTTTGACCTCAAACTCTGATTATGGTACAGTTCGAGAACCGCATATCTTCTAAATATGCTTCGATCAAATTCTAACTATGGTAGAATTTGAGACCATCGAGAAAGAACGCAGAGATTACGGAAACTTTCCAGGAGAAAAATTCATCGAGGTAAGCAGGAACAAGGCCATCCAGGATGACGGCAGCGAGAACAGCTTTCTGCAGATCGCTACAGGTTTCTATCAGGATGAGGAACCACAGTACAAGAAAAGGTTCACAGTGCCAACTGATGAGAAAGCCGTGAATCATGTAGTGGAGAAGCTTCCTGAGATGTTTGAAAAAGAGAAAGAATCACGGGAAGAGTAGTATAGTAAATTAGCCCGGCCAGCCGCCAAGCAAAAACCCGGGCTACCAAAAATATTTTTTATCTGAAAGTTGAGAGAAATTAAACTCATTAAGGACCTGCGATCAACAAGTCCCAGGTCCCTAGGCCCTTCAAAGAAGGGTTCTTGAGCAGGTCTATCCGCTACACCTCACAAAATGCAACGGGGACCTATACTGAAATTTTAAGGCCTTAAACTTAAATAGTGGATCGAAATAAAGCGAGGAAATCAAAGTGCATTCACAAGCTTAAGTCTTGCTGGTAGAGGCACTTTTTCTTCAGTTTGTTCTTGAGCCATCAATTCAACTTCAAAATCCTTTGTGTTTGCATCCATAGCTAAACATCCTCCGTTTCGTTACTGTAGGTTTTCAAAAAAGTTTGTATACTGTCCTCAACCACGTTAACGTCTCCAATCATTAGAAACCTAATGAAACAGCACTTAATTAAACCATAGTTATACTAAAAAATATATTAACTTCGATAATGAATACAATTGAAGTTAAATAAGTTATAAGGATTTTAGATAACTACATAGACTTTGTTAATCATAAAATAGGATTTTTTGGCCAGATAGTTTGTGCAAGTGTCTAACCTGTTAGAGGTTATATTTGTTAGAAGGCGGGCCTACGCCAGGCAATATATTTTCTATCAAGTAAAAAACAATATAAGAGTCTTAAAATCTCATTAAATTGTTTTAGTGTAATTATAGCAGTGTAAAGTTAGGTTTAAGTTAGGTTCAACAGTTAGTTTATATGTTCAAGGATAGACAAGTAGCTGCAGGAAAACTATCTGGAAAATTGAAGGATTCACAAAGCAGGGATTTTGACGCTGTAATAGCTGTTACTTTTTCAGGCCTTCAGACTGCGAAAAAAGTATCGGAGGAGCTAGAGTTACCTATGCATGCAACTATTTCATCTAAGCTGCATGTAGCCGGTAGATCAGAGCTCGAATTCGGTGCAGTTACTTACGACGGCACTATATGGTTAGACGACGCTATGGTTGATGAATTTATGATTGATCGAGATTTTATCAGAGAAATGGCGTCAGAAACTAGAGAAAAGCTTAGAAAAGAGTTAGAAACACACAAAGTAGCTACAAAGAGAGATATTAAGTCTAAAAACGTTCTAATAGTAACTGATGGGATAGCATCCGGCATGCAGACTTCTGCTTCACTAGGGACATGCCTGAAAAATGGGGCAGGCAGTATAACCATTGCTACCCCTTTCATATCAGAACATGCATACGAAAACATCTCTGAACTTGCTGATAGTATCCTATACCTAAAGAAACCTAGGTTTGTGGCCTCCATCAAGGACGGATATGCCTCGGAGTTCAGGGGAACTGTATCAAAACCATCTAGACAAATCTAAAGACGATAAAAATTTTTATTTCAAATTGTTTAATGTACTGTAAAGTTACACTATATCATATTGGTATCTTAGAGCAAACATTAAGTTAAATTACTATATGAGTAACAGTGATACGTGATATAAATGACAAAATTCAGAATCTTGGAATCAAAGTACTTTCAACACAAAGTTCCAATGGCAGCATTAGATTACTACGATAAAAACTCTCACGGCGAAGACGAGTTCTCCCGCAAACAGGCCTGGTTTTACAGTTACGGAGATAGCGAGATAGAGGCCGAGTTCAAAGAAGGTCTAAAAGAGATATTTGAACTTCTCTTTTCAGACGACGATACCGACTGGGATCTAATCACTCTCTACCCTACACATGCGAAAGGAGTAGTCAACCCCAACCTGAGAGACCTCATACTAGATGTCTCAGCAGATATCGGGATACCTATGGATCAGGTACTGCGGAGAACAGAGACCGTCCGCGAAAACCACGTTATGGACGAAGAGAAGACGAAAGCCATCAATCTAGAGGGGTCAATAGAAGTTAACGGCGATGTAGAAGATAAAAACGTCATACTTGTCGACAACATCGCACTAAGCGGAGTTTCAATGTTACATGGTGCAGAGCTCTTGAAGAAAAACGGCGCAAACAACGTTTTCGGGGTTTCAATTGGAACAGACCTTGAGAAAAAGTACGAGACTACAGAAATCGACGACAAAAGCGCTACCCAACTTCTGAGGCGATTAGAATGACAGAGGATGAATCAAAGATGAAAAAAATATTCTTGAATGAGAAACCGGTTATGGCACTTGTAACAATCAGAAAATCACGGGAAGAAATCTATGGAAGCATTATCTCACGGAAGATAGACACAACATATGCCCACGCCGTCAAGATAATATCGCAGATGGAAGAAGAAAGCCTTCTGCAGAGTGAAAAACAGGGCAGGAAAAAGATCCTCACCTTGACAGACAAAGGTAAGAGATACAGCGACCTATTTATAGAGATGCTGGAACTCTTCGGAGAAGAAATGGGCGATGAAAAAGTGGGGGAAAACGTTCTTCTAAGCGGAGGGTCAAAATTCCGGGATAACGAACTTTAACCTACAAGTCAATATTCTCTCACATTATTCTCCAGAAAAGTCTTGCAACAGTTATAACTCTATATTCTCGGCTACTCTAGAGTCTACGTCTCCTGTTTCCAGCTCGAACTCCTCTTCCTGTAAAGTCTCGTCAATCTCTGACTCAGCCTCTTCAAGCATCGAAAGCCATTTATCAGACATGAAAACAGTTTCTCCCGGAGTGCCAAGGGCCTCAAACTCTCTGTTTCTGCTTGGCTGCTCTCCAAGCCGGTGTGAGTCAGATCCAAAAGTTTTCTCATCCAGCATCTGCCAGAAAACAGACGGATGCTGCCTTTCAACCCCTTTCCCGTTCACCTCAAACACAAAGTTCTCCTGTCCCTCCGCGGCCTCAACCATAGGCCTGTAGAAACTTTCCAGAGCCTCAGCCGGATACAGATGCTCCTCCGCATCTTCTCCCAGAAAACCATTCACATCCTGTTTCTCTACATCAGCATCTAACCTGTCATCCAGATCATCCCTTATCTCCTCATAGGTTGTCAGGCGCTGAGAACGACGGAAGTAATCCATAAACTCTTCATTTCTTTCGATAAGCGTCGGATGAGCACCAACAACGAAAACACCTGGCCTCTCCGACTCGACAGTTTGGTCCACGGCCTCAGCCAGTTGTCTTCCCTCAACTCTTTCATCCAGGATACTGCTCTGATCGTAAACGAACTCTTCAAGATCCCTTACCTCGTCCTCGTCCATAAGTTCTCCTGAAATCCCGGGGATAGTCATATCTTCCAGTTTCGAGGCCATGGATTCTATACCAACAATCTCTTTCCTCCTGTAATTTTCCAGTACTTCACCAAGTTCACTGTACTCCATGTCTTGGAAGAGACCGTCTTTCTTAACATATCTAGGTTCGAAAGGCGTGTTTACGTAATGCGAGCTTAGAAGCACATAATTATATCCTGCGTTAGCTGACTCCGCCCCCTTGAGAAAGTCTATAAGAGCGTCTTCGTAGCTATCTATCGTTTCGTCGATAGAGTTTCCTGCAGTTTCAATCGCAGGGTTATAATCCAGCTCTACGCCGTGAGGAACAACCATAGAATAATTAAGCGTATAATCAACCAGATCCTTCAAAGAAGGCCTCTCATCTGCAATCCTGTTTATAGTTTCAAAATCCTCCTTTAATTTAACTGGATCAGCCTCTGTAAGAGTAGTAACACCCGGAATATCCTCCGTTATAACCTTAATATTCTCAAACTTCTCCTGATATACAAAAGGTGTTGTATAGACCATCTCTCCACCGCATTCCTGTAGAAAAGTAGTAGGGTGATCTATATCTTCATCTACGGGATTACCATGTTCTATACACCCTTTCTCATAAAGTCCATCATCATAGGCCTCTTTAATCGACTCTATAAGCACTAACTGTCCATCAGTGAAACTGGTATGAGGATGTATATCCATGGCCCTATCTCTAGACCGGACATTCCTCTCTTCCGCAGGAAACCTGATGTCTTCCCCGGCTTTATCACTCATAGATACTTATACTCTACTATGAAATTATCAATTAGTATTTTACAACACATATGTCGGAGAACATACATCTATAATGTCTTCTGAAGCAATCAGAGCACTAGATATGACGGGTAGCGATCGCTTAATTTTCTGCCCGATTTAAATAACATTTATCAGTAGAATTCCGTGTTCATATCTATAAACACATTTTGTAATAAAAACCATTAGTATCCCAGCTCTAGTCCACGCAGTACCAGAATTTTGAGATACCGGCCTCAGCACCATCAGAACAGTAAATAGGATGAAGCTTCCACATGATCATTTTTCATACGAATCCCAGCAATATTAATTTAAATCAATTCACCTCATGGAATGAAAAAAGCTCCGAGAGGCCTTATAGCCAGGATCCAAACATGTTTAACTAATACTACGCTGTTCTGAAATGGTTTGAAAAATTTCGTTATTTAATGTTATTCACAGAGTTTACAATACTCAAAATATTGCAAGCGACACAGGTATTTATCAGGTTCAGTTTTTCAACCGGTTGGCTTCAAAACCAGATTTGAGTACTTACGGTTCCCCATAGAAAAGGGGGAAATTGAGGGCCTTCAGATAATACTTTCGAGAAAATTCAGGACGCCTGCGAAAAACCCTATAGGTTTCTGGCCTGTTTCACTTTCTGAGGTCTCTGATTCCGGAGGCTCTTTAAGGCCTGTATCGGAGTCTTTCTTTCCTTTATTGACTGCTTTCTGTATCTTCTCTTCGGTTATCTCCGTTTGGTTGTGGTGAACTGTCAGTGTCGCGTTTTGGGGTGCTGAAAAATGAGCGTGGTAGTTTACGTTACCTATACACCTTGGGGCAACTTCTGAAGTCTCTACCCCTTTGACCCGAAGAATATACTTACGGCCATCCTTTTCCACGTTGGCTGTCAAGTTATAGTTTGGGTGAGAAGTCTGGAAAACACCTTCGACCACCACCGTGTTGTTTCCTGGAGAAACATCTCGAGGCCTAATCGATGCATTGTCAGCATCTGCAACACCACACCGACCATCCATATGCATAAAATCCAGGCTATAATCCGGGATTTCGGCCCTGCTATCAAGCTGAGTGGCCTTTAGATCTCCCTGAGTTTTCTCACCAGGACTTGTAACCGTATTGTTTGGATCATAAATTGCCGTAGCTGATAAACTCATCGAAACCACTAGCAAACCGAATAAGATAGTTCTTTTCATAACAGGAAATATAACCTCGGCCTGTTTATAAACACTCCTAAGCTGTCCTAAAACAAACGAACAAAAAAATTCTGGCTAAAATTATAAACTCAAAAACCTTTGAAAATACAGATCGCAGAAATCAAAGGCTTAATCAAGGACGATACTTCAGAATTAAAATCTCAGACAGAACAACCCCAAATTATCATGCTTCCATGCCAAAAGAGGCGAAGAAGAAGCACTAAGCCCCGAGAGGTCTTCTGGATCACAGCCAAATATTTTGAGCTGAATAGTTACAGATATAGAATAGAACTAATAGAGACTACCTTTTTGGTTATTCAATAGTTTTCGAGCCTCATCAAAAGTAATTTGAGTATCAAAATTATCTCTTACTGATTCCAACCCATTTCTAATTTTTGAAGGATCTTCTGAAGACTTTTCTCTTTCTGCAGCTCTTATTCTTGACTTGAATTGATCTAATACAAAGTTTGGAAGTCTTATTCCGTCTTCATTATAGGTTTTCCAGTCTACTATGAAAGACTCGCCTGGAGGTGCTAAATCCTGATTACGATAAATATTACCCTGGTGAGCCACATTACCTAGAGTCGCTAAAGATATCAAATAGAAACTAGTTTGATCCAATCCGGATTCCGAATAATCATGCATAAAGGAGGTATCCTCATCCCTCACTAAGTTATCTGGATTCAAATACGCTTGAAATCCTATCGGCATCCCTCCAATCTTTTCCGTCATCCCTCTACCTGCATTCACATAGCCATCCTCAGTTGAGAAGTAGACCTTATCTTCGTGACTAGGCGCATCAAGATGTTGGGCCGGCATATTAGTATCATCTCTGGTCTTAAGCCCTTTGTTTTCTATGGACTCTCTCAATCTGTGAGATGTAAAATGCCAGGCTGAAATATAATCAATTTCTCCATCGTCAATTAATTCAGAATAACTTTCCGCATGCGTATTGATCTCCTCAATAATTCTATCATCACTATAACCTCGATCAACCAAATCATGGAAAACAAAAATCTCTTCTGCAGGAACCACACTAAAATCCTTCATACGACACTAAGAAAACCTCAAACTTAAAATTTCCACTACTTCATGAGAAAAGACCCTGAGTACGAAACAGGCCATCAACCAACAGCTTCCGTATGCGAGAAATAATCTAAGAGATTATCTCCACGGGTTCCGCTCCAAGGGTAGAGCCCCGAGAGGGATAAGTCGATTTAGTGCAACGGTGGGGCTAAAGATATGTAAGAGTTTCTCACAAAACTTATTTCATGCCTGGAGATCCTGATGCGTACTTAAAACGCAATAAAGACGAATTTTCAGAAGCAAATTATCAAGCAGTAAAGGAATTTAAGAAAAAATGC
>Ga0102939_1000044_pt1 | contig 37003 bp, 47 predicted proteins | sample SalPon2_B_H2O_MG_FD_78214 | JGI IMG/M metagenome (GOLD analysis project Ga0102939, IMG submission 78214) | Salt pond water microbial communities from South San Francisco under conditions of wetland restoration - Salt Pond MetaG R2_B_H2O_MG | ecosystem: Environmental > Aquatic > Non-marine Saline... | reverse complement strand
TGCGGCTGTCTGACGAGAGGCTGTGTCGTTCTGTTGAGGCTGGATCCCGTGATTTGCATCGTACCTTTGAGCCGGGATCAACGTCTCGGCTGTCGACATCGACCGGTGGAAGATATACGCCCTCTATTCAGCATGGACGTACCATAGAACGATTCGCACGTTCTGTCGATACAAATCTCGGGGTCAGCTGAGCACATCTCGATTGTGATCGCTACGGCAGCGGACGAGGCCGCTGATAACTAATTACCACGCCTTTTATGCTGATTTGATCTACTCTATCCGATCATTCCCCGTCGTCTTGGGCGAGATTTCCACGACCGAGCGAGTAAAACTCGTCGTTGGGACGCATATCGGCGAAGACCGCCATCCGATTCGAGAGGTTGAACACGGCGACCACGCTCGCGATGTCCCAGATCTCCTCAGTCGAGAACCCGACATCCCTGAGCCGTTCGATGGCCCCCTCGTCGACCTCGGCGGGTGATTCGGTAAGCTCAACAGCGACGTCCAACATCGTGCGGTGCTGTTCGGAGAGGTCCGCAGCGCGGTGATTTGTCGCGAGCTGATCGGCGAGTTTCGGCGCGTCAGCGTAGATCCGCAACAACGCGCCGTGGGCAACGACACAGTACAGACAGTCGTTGACGCCCGAGACAGTCACGACCAGCATTTCGATCTCTTCGCGTTCCAGCGTCGTGTCCTCGATGAGTGCGTCGTGATAGGAAAAGAAGGCCCGGAAATGGCTCGGCTTGTATGCGAACGCCGACATGACGTTCGGCGTAAAACCAGCCCGTTCTTGCTCCTCGTCGATGCGGTCGAGAATGTCGTCCGGTACGTCTGCTCTATCGGGGACGGGGAACCGTCCCATGGCATCGTCGTTCATGAGATAGATATCGAAGGACGTGGTAATAATTCGTTCCCTCTTCCGGCGGCCGCCGGGATCTCAGGCGTCACCGTACCAGTCTTCGTTCCGGAACCGCCCCAGCGCGTAGAGGAACAGATATCCGATGACGCCGAGCACAAAAAGCGTCGCCGGGATCAGAAAGGGCCCGAACGTCCCGAAAAGCGTCCGGATCAGTTCGGTCGGAGCGCCCGCTGCTACGACGAACATACACGTTCTTCGACGGGTAAATTGTTAACCGCTCGGATACGCCGGTGGAAACTGCCCATCTCGGAGTGTCGAATCAGTTTTCTGGGCTGTAGTTCGGCGCTTCGTCGGTGATAACCACGTCGTGAGCGTGGCTTTCGGTCTGCCCGGCTGAGGAGACTCGAACAAACTCGCTGCGCTGTTTGAACTCGGGGATCGTCTCTGCGCCGACGTACCCCATCCCCGACTGCATACCGCCGACGAGCTGGTGGAGCTCCGACGAAAGCGGGCCCTTGTACGGTGTCGCGGCTTCGACACCTTCCGGGACGAACTCCTCGTCTTCCTCTTCTTCTTTCAGGTACCGGTCGCCACCGCCGTCGTTCATCGCGCCGACCGAACCCATGCCGCGGTACTGCTTGTACCGTTTGCCGTTCATCGTGATGATTCGTCCCGGTGCTTCGTCGGTCCCGGCGAAGTACGATCCGAGCATGACGGCGTCAGCGCCGGCCGCGATCGCCTTGATCGCGTCGCCGGAGTACCGAATCCCGCCGTCCGCGATAACGGGGACGTCGTGTTGGGTCGCCACGTCCGCGACTTCGGCAACGGCGGTGATCTGCGGCATTCCCGATCCGGAAACGATCCGGGTCGTACAGATCGAGCCGGGACCGATGCCGACCTTGATCCCGTCGGCGAAGTCGGCGACGGCCGCCGCCGCCTCCCGCGTGCCGACGTTCCCGACGACGACATCGGCCTGGACCTCGGATTTGATTTCGCGGGCGGAGTCGATAACGTCGAGATTGTGCGCGTGCGCACAGTCGATGAAGATGATATCGACGCCGGCGTCGTCGGCCGCTCGGGCGCGGTCCGTCTCGAACGGTCCGACCGCGACGGCTGCCAGTAACGCGCCCTCGTCGTCTCTGGCCGCGTTGTCGTACTCTCGGCGTGCGAGAACCCCCGCCATCGTCACGAGCCCGGTCAGTCGGTTGCTATCGTCGACGATCGGTACCCGTTCGATCTTGTGTTCGTACATCAACTCCAGCGCTTCCCGGGGGGTGACGTCTTCGCTTGCGGTGACGACCTCGTCGGTCATCGCCTCCCGTACTGCGTCGTATTCGCCGACCTCGAGATACGGCCTGATGTCGGTCCCTGAGATGATGCCGAGGACGGTGTCGTCCTCGTCGATAACGGGTGCGCCGGAGACCCCCTTCCGTTCCATCATCTTGTCGACCTCGCGGACAGTTTGATCGGGGGAAGCGGTCACGACGTCGCGGATAATGAGTTCGTCCGCCCGTTTTATTTGTTCTACTTGCTCGACCATCGCCTCGACGGACATGTTGCGATGGAGCACGCCGAGCCCGCCCTGCCGAGACATTTCGATCGCCAACTCGGCCTCGGTGACCGTATCCATCGCCGCCGACAGCACGGGAAGACTCAGCGTGACGTTCTTGGACACGCGGGTCGTCATGTCGGCGTCGTCCGGCTCGACACGGCTCTCTTTGGGACGGAGCAGCACGTCGTCGAACGTCAGCGCCTCGGGTACACGGAGTTTCTCTGAGAAGGGCTCGTCGCTCGCCATGTAACCGGTCGGACGCCGCGACGCAAAAACGTTGCGAGAGGGACCCTTCTGTGGGTAGACGAGGCATGCCGCGCGGCTGAAGGCTCCGACGCCGCGTCCGGGTTCCGGCCGATAGGGCGTCCGATCGCTTCGATGGACACGACTGTCCATTACTGAATAAATAAGACAGGTATTGCTTCTATCGCCACATTCTGTATGGTTTGTCAAGCCAAAGGGGTGGTACGTCCCTGTTTGTCAGACGTATGCGGGCGCAACCCACACAACATTTATTACAGGCGGCCAACAATCACTCAGTATGGACTCCGCTAGTCCCATCGCACAGTGTATCGCCGGCGAGTACGCTCTCGACACCGGCATTACATTTACAAACGCGATGCGGATCAAAGCGGAGAATACCCTCAAACGGTTCGGCTTCGCCTCTCAGTTCGGCTCCGACCGTCCCGGAGGGTATCGCCATCGCTACCGCCGCTCCTACGGTGAGGGACGCCCTGCCTGACGCATGAGCACGTCCCGCCATCCGGTCGCCTTACGCCTAGAGCGACGCGTCGGTGAAGGCACCCGACTGCTCGGCACGGTGATGGCTCTGCCGCTTTTGGACGGCATCTTCGCGGCGCTCGTCCTCGCGGGAGCCGTCTCCTCGCTGCTCGGCATGGTCGAGGTCGGCCTGCTCATCTTCGGCGGAAGCGCAACCCTCGCGGTCGTGCTCGCCGAGATGGAGGGCACCCGCCGCGAGCGCGTCCGCAACATTCTGCTGGTTGGGGCGCTCGTGGTCCCCTTGGCGGCCGTTCAGGCCGCGATCGCGCCGACCATCGAGTCGTTTCTCGCAATGGAGATCTTCGAGCGCTTCGCGGCGCTTGTCATCCTGTCGATCGCCACGAAGACCGCAAGCGCCACCGTCGGGGAGTACCTGCCCCAGCCGAGTGTCATCATCGGGCTGGGTCTGGTTGCGAGCTTCCGACCGAACGGCTTCGAGTTCGGCTTCGTCTCGGAACCGGTCTACATCCTCTACGGGACCGGAGCCGCCGCGATCGGCGTCGGTTTCGCCCTCGCCGTGGCACTCCTGGGACCGTGGCTCCGCGGAAACGTCGACATCGATCGGTTCCGCTTCGGTAGCGCGGTCGCGCTCGGCGTGTTGCCGCTGACGATCCTGGAGGTCGGTCCGATCACCGGCGACGAACCGTTGGCGCTCGTCGTGCTCGCGATCACGGGCCTGTTGGCGTTCAACCCCGATGGCGCGATCGACGTTCCCGATCCGGCACCCGCGGCAGCAACCGACGGCGGTCCCGACGGTGATGTGGACTTCGAAGACAACAGTGTCGAAGCTGACGAAGGCGACACCGAAGACGGTTCCCCCGGCGTCTCGGACGGCGATCGAGCGCCGTGGCTCTGAGCGGGGCCGAGGCGGTGACCGCAACGGTCAGGCTTAGGACCCTTGCCGTCCCTTGTCCGGTATGGCCGACAACCGCGTCGTCGAAGGGCGCATGGTAACCCCACAAAAGCTCGCCGAACTGATCGAGGGTGAGAGCGTGATGGACGCCGAACCGATCGAAGACGCCGACCGGACCTGTCCCGAATGCGGCGGCAGTGTGATCTCGGTCGGCTACATGCCGAGCGTTACCGAGTTCGTCACCGGGTACAAATGCCAGGATTGCGACTGGAGTGAGACCGATCGCTAATCCGGCAACAGCTGTCCCCAGACCGCTTTTTCGACCAGCGTCACCGTCAGCGGCTCCGTGACTCGGATCCGACACGAGAGGCGCGGATATCCCCACTGCTTGGCCGCCGCATCGTGGTAGCCAGCCGCTGGGACCGATTCCGCGATTCGGACGCCGCAGGTTCCACACAGTCCCCGGCCCCCGCAGTTCGCCATTCGCGAGACACTCCCGTAGACCTCGAAATCGTGGTTTAACAGCGCGTCTCGCAACACCGTTCCGGCCGGCACCTCGATCGTCGTCTCGTCCGCCCCGTCGTGGACCGTCACCGGAACCAGATCGCCCATGTCCCTCGTTCGGCCGCCGGAAGTATATACCTGTAGGAGGCCGCTAAAGATTGTCCGGAGAACGCTCAACGCTCAACCCTCGAAGCGATCGGTCGAATCGAAACCCCTTTACCGAAACCGGAGATAGTAGGCGACGCGGGGACGTGGCCAAGCCAGGCATGGCGGCTGACTCCAGAGGCCACGCGCCCGGTGACGAGACTCCAGACTGATATACCGAGCGACCGGCTGATCACCGGTTCGCGTTGACGACCCTCTGGAGAACCGAGGCGCACACCGGAGATATCAGTAGATCGGGGGTTCAAATCCCTCCGTCCCCATAACCTCACTTCGCTCGGTAGAACCGCACCGTACAGCCGTGCTACCGCCGCTGAATCTTATGATTCCCCATGAAAATACAAACACCCGGCCAGGGGGAGATACCGATTCCTGGTGCGTCCCATCGACTGTCGGAGTGACGGCGGCATCGATCGCGAACCAAGCCACCTGGTGACCGAGAACACAAAAGCGCTGTCGGGATCGGGATTCGTCAAAGACAGCTCTCTGAAACAGATTGATCAGCTCTACCAGCGGAGTGGATTCGCTCAGCCCGATCGGCCAGAAGCTTTATTCAAACCTGGCCAAAATTCATGAGGTACGGTAGCATGGTACACAAAGCTCGGGAAACAGAGCGACGGCAAGCAGAGGACGTCGCAAACGAGTTCATCGAGGAGGATCTACTGCCCGAAAACGTCGAAAACGACGTACTCCGTCATCTTGAGAGAGAAGAGTCCATACGAGCCCTGCGGATCATTCTTCGACACCGCAAAGGTCGGGTGTGACAACATCACAGTGCCCGACCCATTGGCTGTCCCTGATTTGTGCCGACCTGAAAGATAGACGGTCACAGAGCGCTCATCGCTTCAAGGCCCAGGTTACGGCCGGTCACCGTTGGGAACCTTATTACGGCCCCATCGAGAACAGTAGATGATGAACACAATGCAGCAATCTACACCGAAGCCAGAAGAACTCGGGGACAGACCCGACGCCGGAGGAGAACTATGGCCCTCTCGCTGAATCTGGTTCTCACCGCCCTCGCTACGACGCACATCCTAATGTTCGTCTTCGGTATGTGGACCGCTTCGTTCATTCAGGGCAAACCGATCGGAGAGATACTCACAGAGGCGAAACGATAACCGAGACGGTTCGCAAATTCTGCCCCCGATAGAAAATTATCCAGACGCGTGTTTTGTAGGGCTACAGCCGCGTGTAGACGCAGACTCGACCCCTCAGTGAGTGGACGTGGATCCCGTCACGTACCGTCGAACCTGACGGCCCGATTAAGTGACATCCTTGTAGATGATTCGCCCAATTACCGGATCGGTTTTTCAGTTTTCTACAGTGATTCTGCTGATGGGTTTATGAACGGATCGGCCGAAGAACCACCTGTGGTAGCATGCCCCAACGACGGTCCAGATGGAACGAACAGCAGGCGGAGGCGGTCGTTACCGAGCTCTTGGATCGGTGGTCACTTTCGGACGCTGTCGAACAGGAGGTAATGAATCATCTCGATCGGGGTGAGTCCATCCAGGCGCTGGAACGCGTTCTGGAAGACGGGAGCCGCGATGCTGCGGCCGACGATTAGCGGTTCCTGTTGGCTATCAGTCTCACGCAGCGTTGTTGTCTCGGAAAGTCCAAGCGTCTGTGCGACCCGTCGTTTAGTCCCCGGTGATCGATATAGCTATCAGATATCGTACCCGTACACCGGTCCTTCTGCGTCGTCGTCTGTAGTCTCGGATTCGGCTTCCGTATCGTCGCTTTCGATCCGCTCGGAGGCGTCAGATTCAGACTCGCCGCTCTCTGACGCCTCTCTCGTGTCGTCGCCGTGAGCGATTCGAAACAGTTCCGCGGCCTGTTCGTCGTCCACCGCGATCATCTCGACGGGAATACGACTGAGTCCGGCGACCTCTGCCGCGGCGACCTGTTTGTGCCCGGTGATGATGGTTCCGTTCTCCCGGACGACTGGGAACGCTCCGGGAAACTGGTTCCGGTAGGCCTGTCGGATGGTTTCAGCCGTGGGTGGTTCGGTGAGTTCGTACTCGGGATGGGGATTGAGGTCATCGACCGCACAAAACTCGATACGTTTTGTCGGACGGAGCACCTCGACGGCCGTACACGTCGGAAGAAACACACTGCCGATCGATTCCTCGGTCGTCGTGTTCGCCGCATCGTGGAGCACCACACTCTCTCGGTCAGGATCGGTGCGGCCGGCCCACCCTTCGAAAACGCCGACCTCGCTGTGTACACGCACGTAATTGCCGCGAAGTGTTTCGTCGACGGCGTTGCTAAACGAATCGTCCATATAAACTGGGGGAACCCAGCGATAAAAAACGTAGCGCACAGCACACCTATCGATGAACGCTGGGTCGGATCCTGGGTTCTCACGGTTCGATCGAACGGAGAGACGACAGCCTGCCAGACGATCTCAGTCCGGTCCGATTCAGCAAACAATGAAAGGAGCACGGTTCGAAACCGAACGCGAGATGGTATACGACCGGGTGCTGATCGCGGTGGATGGCAGCGACGAGGCCAGACGAGCAGCGAGACGTGGACTCGAACTCGCCCGGGCGTTCGAGGCCGACGTCGATGTTGTATACGTCATCGAACGCAGCACGCTCCACCTCACGCGGACGGAAGCCGAAAAATCCCGGCTGAAAGAGAGCGCTGAGGCTGCGCTCGGAGACATCGAAGCGCTCGCCTCGGAGACCGGACAATCGGTCGCGACCGAACTGACGGACGGGAAGCCGGCCGTCCGGATCAGCGAGTGCGCGACCGAACGGAACGCCGATCTGATCGTCGTCGGAAGACAGGGCCAAACAGGAGTCGGGCGACGGCTTCTCGGCGGCGTTACCGAGAAGATCCTCAACCGGAGCGAGGTCCCCGTGTTCGTCGTTCCGGACGGTGACTCCGGAAGCACGAATGGGTATTCACGGCTACTCGTTCCGACGGACGGAAGTAACAACGCCGAGGCGGCGATCCCACACGGAGCGGCGATCGGACAGCATCACGGTTCGGACGTTCACGTGCTGAACGTCGCGGATCTCCAGGCAGCCGGAGGCATGTTTGACGCCGGTGGTGTCGACACCGAATTCGTCGACCGCCTCGAAGAGCGCGGCCGAGAGGCCGTCGAGAAGGTGTCAGGACGAATCGAGGAGGCCGCCCCGAACGCGACGGTGATGACGGCTACCGAGCGAACGGCGTCATACGGTGGTGCTGCCGATACTATCCGTGAATACGTCGAAGAAAACGAAATCGATCTCATTGTGATGGGGTCTCACGGTCGGTCAAACCTCGGGCGGCACGTTATCGGAAGTGTCGCTTCGAGTGTTCTCCGGACGGTCGATGTGCCGGTGCTCGTGGTCACGCAGCCTTCGTGAGACCCGTGTTCGACTGGATTGTGGATCCGGGATCCGCTCTCGTATAAACAAAAGATGTAGGTGAGGTGTCGACTAGTGCCTATGCAATGGGCTCTCGGTTCCGCCATCCGCTCGTCGCCGTCGGTGTGGCGCTTGCTGTCGTCGTTCCCTGGGCCTGGACGTTCATTTCCTACGGCGGGTACGGAACCGTCCATCCGGGCGAAAACATCGCTCCCGTCGGGGCCGTCTTCGTCGCCGGGCTGGCGATCCTCGGGGCGTCGTTTCTGCTGGCCTGGGCCGCCGAAACCGCCGAAAAGGACGTGCCACAGGCGTTCGCGATCGCTGTCCTGGCGGTGCTCGCCGTGGCCCCCGAGTACGCTGTCGACGCCCTGTACGCGTGGCAGGCTGGCGCCGGTTCCGCACAGGCCGCGAACCTTGCGGTCGCCAACATGACCGGCGCGAACCGGATCCTCATCGGCCTCGGGTGGTCCGGAATCGCACTGTTTACGATCCACCGAGAGAAGCAGACGTCAGATCCGGCAGTCGAACGCCGTCCGGGGTTTCTTACGAATGCAGTCGCGCTCGATCGAGGGATCGCGACCGAGATCGTGTTTCTGCTCGTGGCGACAGTGTATGCGTTTTTCATTCCGCTCAGCGGCGGTATCGGCCCGGTCGATACGCTCTTTCTCACCGGCCTGTTCGGTATCTACATCGCTATCGTCATCCGCGGCGACGTCGTGGTCCCCGAAGAGCACGTCGGTGTGCCCGCGTACTTTCAGCGATATCCGAAACCGCGACGGATTACGGTCGTCCTGCTCGGGTTCCTCCTTTCCGGGGCAGTTATTTTCACCGCAGTCCATCCGTTTGCCGAAGGACTCGAGCGGGTCGGGATCCAGTACGGAATCCCGGAGTTCTTCATGATACAGTGGTTCGCGCCACTCGCCTCGGAAAGTCCCGAACTCATCGTGGTCGCGTATCTCGTGAACAAAGCACGTTCGACAGCAGGGTTCAATGCGCTCATCTCCTCGAAACTGAATCAATGGACGCTACTCATCGGGACGCTGGCTATCGTCTACTCCGTTTCGGCCGGAGCGATCGGGACGCTTCCATTCGACTCGAAGCAAGCGGCCGAAATATGGATCACCGCGGGACAGAGTCTCTTTGCGATCGCTGTCCTGTCGAACTTCGAGATCACGACCGGCGAGGCAGTCACCCTCCTCGTTCTGTTCGGCACCCAGGTTCTCGCCGAGTTTTACGTCATTCGGGTCTACACTGAGCCCGTCGCGACGAACGTTAGCATGACTGTTCTCTATGCGTATACCGCGGTCTACCTCCTCTTGGGGCTCGGCCTCTTCGTTCGACGCCGCGAGAGCGTGCGGGTACTCGTCGACCGTACTGTCTCGACCGCTCGGTCGGCGCTCGATGCCGGTGGAACCGAACGGACCGCGTGACGACGGTTCGAACTGGCGTAACCGTTTATCCGGACCGGATCGCATGAACGGTCCCGTCCGTCGTTCCGAAATAGAGCCATTCGTCGGCGACCGCGGGTCCGGCCTGTATCTCCGAATCGACCTCGAACCGCCAGACGCTGGATCCGTCCGTCGGTAGTATCGCAAAGAAGTTGCCCGATGTCGACCCCACAAAGACGTGCGTGTCGGTCGCTGCCGAACTCGCTGTGATCGATCTGCCGGTCTGAAACCGCCACAGCCCATCCGGATCATCGTCGCCGAGTTCGACCGCGTAGAGATAGCCATCGTTCGAACCGACAAAGAGGGTTTCGTCGGTTACCGTCGGGCTCGTGTGTATCGGTGCGTCGACCTCGAACTGCCAGCGTTGACTGCCGTCCGAGACATCGAGCGCGTAGACGTTGCTGTCGCGAGAACCCGCATACACCGTATCGTCGACCACAGCCGGGCCGTCCGAGACGCCGCCGCGAGTCGAGAAAGACCAGCGTTCGGTCCCGTCAGCCGAGTTGAGAGCGTAGACGTTGTGATCGCCGGAACCGGCGTAGACCGTTCCTTCGACGACCGCCGGCGCACCGAGCACCGACGCGCCGGTATTGAACTTCCACTGTTGCTCACCGCGTTCGCGGTCGACAGCCAGGATCGCGCTGCTCACCGATCCGACGTAGATCGATTCGTCGCCGACGGTGGGACTGGCGTCGATCCGGCCGCCCGTATCGAAGCGCCACTGTTCTGTTCCGTCTTCGGTACCGAGCGCGTACAGGTATTCGTCGCCGGAGCCGACGTAGACCGTTCCGTCGGCGATCGCCGGCGTGGCGGTTATCGGCCCGTTCGTCTCGAACGACCAGATTTCGGCACCGACGTACGGATCAAGCGCGTGCACGGTGCCGGTTACCGACGCGACATAGAGGGTGTTACCGGCGGTCACCGGACTCGCCGTGATGGGGTCGTCGGTCCCGAACGTCCATTCCCGATTGATCTCTGTGTACGGTCCGTCTATCGTCGAGGCATATCCGGTGTTCTTCGTGTCGTGGGCGAATGTGGGCCACGATCCCGACAACGGTTCGCGCTCCTCGTCCGGGGTCGGTGTCCGTTCCGACGTCCCACCGTCGCTCGCACAGCCGGCAACAGCGACACCGATCCCGGCGAGCACAGTTCGACGTCTCACGGCCGGATCCATACTCAAACCATCGGGTGGTTCGGATAAGAAATCCCCGAAGCTGTCTCGGCGGCGGGACGTCTCCGACGCTCTACGATGGACAGCTATTTTTCCGTTCGCGACGCCGGAACGGTATGTTCGTCCTACTCAACCTGAAAGCGTATCCGTGCGAGGCAGTCGAGATCGCAACCGTGGCGGCCGACGTGGCCGACGACACCGGCGTCCGGATCGCGGTCGCGCCACAGACAGCGTCTCTCGATCGAGTCGCCGAAACCGGTGTGGAGACGTGGGCCCAACACGTCTCCGGTGTCGAATACGGCTCTCACACTGGTTCATCTCTCGCCGAGGCAGCCGCGGACGCCGGGGCGACCGGAACGCTGCTCAATCACTCCGAGCGACGCCTCCGACTGGCCGATATCGACACCGGCATACGAGCCGCAGAACGAGCAGACCTGGAAACGGTTGTCTGTGCGAACAATCCCGAACAGATCGCAGCCGTGGCGAGCCTCAGACCGGATGCGGTCGCGGTCGAACCACCGGAACTCATCGGAACTGGGACCCCCGTCTCGAAAGCCGATCCGGAGATCGTCACCGACTCTGTCGAGGCTGCCGGCGATGATGTGCCGGTGCTCTGTGGAGCCGGTATCTCGTCTGGCGAAGACGTCGTCGCGGCGGCGGATCTCGGGGCCGAAGGCGTACTCCTCGCGTCCGGTGTCGCCAAGGCCCACGATCCGCGATCGGCGCTCGAATCGCTTGTCGAACCGTTATAACTTCGGCCACGGCTCGGGTTCGTCCGATTCCGTGGTCGAGTCCTCATCCGGTTCGGACGCGGTCGTCGCGTCGGTCTCCCCGGCCGCCGACGCGTCATCGAACGCGACTTCTTCGACGGTCGCGACGAGTCCGGCGACGGCGTCGTCATCCGGTGGCTGTCCGGGTCGAAGCGGATCGGACAGTTCCTCTTTGACGAGTTCTGTCAACGCGTAATCGTACTGCCCGCAGCCGACGTGTGCAACGAGGCCGCGCTGACGAAGCATTCGGTTCGTCGCGTACGCGGGGGCGCGATCGCCGGAGCCACCGGCTGCGGTATGTATTTCCTGTGGCGTCGCCGGGCCGTACTCCCGGTACTGGTGGAGCATCTCGACGGCGATCTCTTCGAGACCGTCGATTTCCCGCCGGAGCCGCGAAACGATCGGCTTGTCGGTATCCACCCCCTCCGTCTCGCTACCGGTCTGATCGGGGGCGCCCGGTTCGGAGCTGCTGTCCGACTCGTCGGTACCCGCTGTTTGACTGGTCGCTCCGCCGGCGATCGCCCATCCGTCCGGATCGGTCGCCCGCGCATCATCCGATGTTTCGCCCTGACCCGACGATTCGGAACCTGTTGAGGAAGCCTCTGACGATCCGGATCTATCCCGCTGTTCGGCCCGCTCGCCGTCGATCTCTTCGTGTTCATCGTTCCGTTTCCTCGCTGTGTCGGTCGGCGACGATTCGTCCGGTTCCCACTCCTCAGCCGCATCGGGGATCGGCGGGGCGGTGGGCTCCTTCTCGCCGTTCCGGACCGCTTCGAGATCCGATTCGAGCTCGGGGTCGCGTCTGACCCGTTCCGGGACGGCCTCGTCGAGTTCGCTCTGTCGCCCGGGGGCCAGCGAGAGCGGGCGGCCGGTCACCTGCTCCATCATCGCCCGTGAGAACCGATCGGCCATCTGCTTGAGGTCTCTGGCCTCTGAAAGCTGCCGCTCGAGGTCCCGGATCCGTTCTTCTTTCCGTTGTAGTTCCCGCTCAAGCTCCTCGATTCGGTTCTCGCGGCGATTCTGTTCGTCGGTTATTTCCTGGAGTTCGTCGACGAGATCGCCGCTAACGCTTTTCAGTTCCGGGCGCTCGAAGTCATCGAGCCCCGGTGTCGCGCCGGCGTCGAAGGTTCGCTTGCGTTCGAACTGGACACGGCGGATCGACTCGTTCCAGTCGGTCATGAGGAAGCTTTCGCCGTCGTCCATGTCCTCGATCATGTCGGCGTACTCACCGCCGAGGATCCGGCCGACGACCTTCGTGTCGTTGTTCCACGTCAGGCGATGCCAAACGAGCCAGTCGCACTGGGTGATGAAGTCCTTCTTTACATCCGCCGGGCGCTGGCTGATGCCGACGATCCCGAGCCCGTGTTTTCGGCCCCGTTTCGAGACCTTGATCAACATTCGCCCGCACTCGTCGATCCCGCCGCCTTCGGGAATGTACTCGTGAACCTCCTCGACGAGCATCAAAAACGGTTGTTTCAGTTTCTTCTCTTTTACGAACAGCTGTTTCGTCACCTCCGTCAGGAGTTTGCGCGCTTTCGACTCGTCGAGAAACGACGACACGTCGAGGATAATCGGGACGTTCTGTTCTAAGGCGAGTTCGGCGATTTTTCCCGCGTGTTCGACGCCGACGCGGAGATCGCACTCCTCGTCGGCCCCGACGTGGAGGATCTCGTACTCCTCCTTGAGACCGTAGTACTCCCCGTCGATATCGACGATCAAAATACCGTACCCGTTGTCGAGCAGTTTCTCACAGACGACGCTCGCCGAGTTCGATTTCCCGCTCCCGCTTTTGCCGGTCACGAACCCGCGTCCCGTGAGCACGTCGACGACCGGGAGTTCGACCCCAGCGCCCGCGTCCTCGCCTGCGCTTACCTCGCCGACCGTGATCGTTTCCTCGCCCATCATCGTGGGAGAGACACCCGGTACACATAGTTCTCCGTCAGACGGCTGTCCGACGAGTCGTCCGTTGACCGACCGCTGTGCGCTCCGAGAACTTATATATAAGACCGCGGCCAGACGCCCCGTGATCTGAATCGAACCAGTCGTCGGTCAGGGCGGTTGTGCGGAACGTCGACACCGGATACGGAAGCGTGTTCCGCCTGTTCGAGCTATTTCGGTCGGACGATCCAACGCCGTTCGCCGTGGCGTTCGAGTACCGCCGGTTCCCGGAGCTTCGCGATATAGCCCGTGGGCTGTGCGACGAGCTCGTGGTCGGCGTCGACGCGGACGTCATCGCCGATGAGCTGTGCCGATGGGGGCTTCTGGGCGGCGCCACAGTCGTAGACAGTGAGAAACTCGTTTCCGTCCGCCGTCTCGTGGACGATGACGTGGGCGTGTTCCGGGAGTTGCCACGTCCCGTCGTCGCTGGGGACGAGGTGGTTCATACACCTGCTCTGGAACGGGGCGGTCAAAAGCCTGTCCGAGGGATTCATTCGAACCGAGAGAGTTCGGTCTGTCGCCGCTCGGATTTCCTACCGTACTGTCGCTGCTCGAATGGCTCTGTCACCCGAGCGTCGTCTCGCTCCCATTCCGCGATCGTCGCTTGCTCGCGCTCGTCGAAGGAGAGATTCGACAGCCGGACGCCAAGTTTTCGGACCGGTTCGTCCTCGAACTCGGCGAGTAGCTCGCGCGCGATCGTCTCGGTCAACTCCGGGTCGTCAATCGGACCGGAGAGCGACCGTGACCGGGTGTGCACGTCGAACGGTGGCTGGACGACTTTGATACCGATGGTCTTGTACAGCGCGTCCTTCGCGGCTGCCCGCTCCGTTACGTCCATCGCGAGTGTCTCGATCTTCTCGTGTTTCCGTGTCCGATCGGTTGTCGACTCCACGAAAGCAGATTCGGACGAGAGGCTCTTCGGCCGCCCCCTCGGCTCGACCGTCCGTTCGTCCTCCCCACGCGCCTGGGCGTGGAGGTCCCGGCCTCGTTCGCCGAACGCTTCGACGAAAACAGACGCGTCGGCAGCGGCGATCTCACCGGCCGTGTCGTATCCCATGTCGTGAAGCGCCTCCGCGGTAACGGGACCGACACCGTGAAGCGACTCGACGGCAATCGACGCGAGAAACGAGCGTACCTCGTCTGGATCGACGACGACTAACCCGTCCGGTTTATCGGCCTCCGAGGCGAGCTTCGCTGTCGTCATATCAGGGGCGATTCCGACCGAAGCGCGGACGCCAGCCGCCGTTTCGATATCACGTTTCAGCGATCGACCGAACGTTCCCGCGTCGGTCCAAGAGATGCCATCGAGATCGAGATACGCTTCGTCGATCGAGACGATCCGAACCGTTTCGGCGGCGCTGTGGAGGACTTCGCGCACGTCGTCGCTGACCGACTCGTAAAACTCCATATCGACTGGTCGATAGAAGCCGGTTCCCTCCGCATCGTTTGCCTCCCCCCGCCGTGGCAGCCGATCGAGCGCCTCGGAGATCGGCATCGCCGACTCCACCCCGTATTCGCGAGCCTCGTAACTCGCTGTCGCAACCGCGCCGTGTGTCTCTCCCGACTCGTATCCCATCCCGACGACGATAGGTTCGTCTTCAAGCTGAGGCTCGCGGAGCCGCTCGCAGGCCGCATAAAAACAGTCGATGTCGACGTGACAAACGACCTGTTCGGGCGGTTCGACTCCTGGGAGCCGGGACATAAATAAACAGTCTCCGGCCGGCGGTTAGAAAGTTCCGAGAGCACGGTGAAACTAATCGACGCCCCGTGTCTGTCGCCGTCACCGACGTTTCGAGAACGGAAGGCTCCCGGAATACATATCACAGAGACCCACGATAGGTGATGCATAGAATGGTCGACGGAGATGACCAGCCGACGGTTCTCGTCGTCGAGGACGAGCGCGCTCTCATCGAACTGTACGTTCGATGGCTGGAGGACGACTACACGGTTTTGACGGCCGCCGGTGGCGAGGAGGCGCTCGAACAATTCAGCGAGGATATCGATGTCGTCCTGCTCGACCGGCTGATGCCGGGAATGAGCGGCGACGAGGTGCTCGAAGAGATCCGGGAGCGAATACCGGACTGTGAAGTGGCGATGGTAACCGCAGTCGAGCCCGATTTCGACGTGATCACCATGGGGTTCGACGACTACCTGACGAAACCGGTCGAGCGCGAAGAGCTACTCGAGACGATAGAGCGGCTGCTGTCCCGATCGCAGTTCGACGACATCGAACAGGAGCTGTATGCGCTCTCCTCGAAGCAGGCTGCGCTTCGGTCCTCGAAACCGAAAGAGGAACTCGACGAAAACGAGGAATTCAGCGAACTCCAGCGCCGAATTGACGAACTCAGAGACGAACTCAACACGACGCTCCCCGGGATGGACGATGACGACTTCGTCGCAATGGTGCGCGACATCGAGGGCGAAGAAGCCGACAGCAACGACGACATGCCGGGTGGTCTCGAGTGAGTTACAGAGTCGATGAATTCGGCAACGCGACGTCGTTCGACGACGGCGTGAGCCTGTTGATGACGGGTGACTCGACGATGACGAACCAGCGGCTGCTCGATGCGGTCGCGCCAAAGAATGACGAACGGTCGGTTGTCATCACGACGAACACCGGCGCCGGAACGGTTGTCAAGGAACTCGAGCGGCGCGGCGCGGACCGCGAACAGGTCGGTATCATCGACTGTACCAACGCCGACAGCGAGATCGAGGGGGTCCCAGTGCGAACGCTGAGTTCACCGGGGGACTTGACCGGGATCAGCCTCGAATTCGCGAAGTTGTTCGATCAGGACACCGAAGAGGGTTCGATCCGCGCGCGCGTCGGATTTGCGTCGGTTTCGACCTCGCTCATGTACACCGAGTTGCGAACGATGTTCCGTTTTCTGCACGTCTTTACGGCCCGCATCCGGTCCGGTGACATGTTCGGGGTCTTCTCTATGGATCCGACGATGCACGACGAGAAAGCCCACAACACGATCCGCGCCGTGTTCGACGCTGAAGCCGAAGTCGGTGAAAACGAAACTAGCGTCTCGGGAACCGGGTTTGAGTAGATCGTTTTCGATGATAGAGCCGCTCTCTGGCTACATCTCTATCCGCTCGACCAACTCTTCGCTGTCGGCGTGTGTGTTGACAGCCACGATCCTGACGTGTTCTTCCAGTCGGGAACCGTCCAGTTTGCTCTCTAGGAGTTCGTCGACCTGATACACGCCGACTGCGTCGGTCATCTCTATCTCGACCATCACCGACGCCCGCTCGTCGGCGCGAAGCGATACCCGGCGGATCGCCTGGCTCGATAGCGTGTTGATGCCCCGGCCGCCCTTTTCGTAGGGGATCCGCGAGCGCCCCCGCTCCATATCGAGGGCGTCAGCGATCCGGACGACGCCCGCCTCCTCTGTCAGCGGTGTCTCGCTGCTATGATGACAGAGGATCGCGTGCAACACCTCGCCTTTGAGACGGACGGCGTCGGCAGGATCATACCGATCGAGCTCACCGAGGAGGCGGTCGAGAATATCCGCCGCGAGAGGGATCGAGTAGTACGAGTGATCGTGTCGGTGGACCACGTGACCGATGTCGTGAAGCGTTGCCGCCAAGGCGATAATCACTGCCTCGTCGGCTTCTTCTAGCCCCTGATCGGTCGCACCGTTGAAATCGATGCCGTCCGCCTTCAGAAGATCGTACAGCCGAAGCCCGGCCTCGCGAACGATCTCGATGTGCTTGGCTCCGTGGTCGTTGTATCCCATACGCGTAACCGGATTGACGTTCTGGGCTTCCAGGTAGGCGGCGATCACCTCGTCCGTTCGGATCCGTTCGAGGATCTCGTTGACCGGCCCATCCGGGAACGCGTGGTCGGCCGCTGGATCGTATCTGAGTCCGGAATCGTCGGCGCTATCGCTCATACCTGTACGGTGGCTGGGGCAAATAAAAAACGTCCGAAGGGGGGTGTCGGCTCGCTGAAAAACTGATCGTGCGGTGGATCAGGCCGCGTCGGCGGCCGCCGCTTCGACCTCGTCGTAGTCGGGTTCGACGCCCGGATCGTCGGAAACCCACGCGTAGGTGATCGTACCCGACTCGTCGACGACGAAGACGGAGCGTTTTGCGACGCCTGTGACCCCGAGATCGGCGAAGTCCATAACAACGTCGTAGGCGTCGATAACCTCCTTGTTCGTGTCGCTGATGAGCGGGAAGGTGAGTTCGTTCTGTTCGGCGAACTCGCCGAGCGAGAACGGTGAATCGATACTGACACCGTACAGCGACGCGCCGGCGTCGGTGAGGTTGTCGAGGCGGTCACGGAACGTTCTCATTTCGCCGGTACAGACGCTCGTGAACGCGCCCGGGAAGAAGGCCAAAACTACCGGCCCGTCGTCAGTGGCGGAGGAGAGACTGAACTCCGTAATGTCGCCGTCGGGTGTCCGCATCGGTGCTGTGAAGTCGGGTGCCGTATCGCTTTCGGAAACCATACCGGGACAGTTGATCGCCGGCCTCCTGGTGTTTTCGGTTCGGAAAACCACCGGACAGATCCGGGCGAAAGGCCTACAAGTACCCGCCCGAACGACGAAGTATGACAACTGTACTGTTCATCGGTGGGCTCGGTCCGCCGGAGTTGCTGCTGATCGCCGGCGTTTTGATTCTGCTTTTCGGCGCGAGCAAGCTTCCGAAGCTCGCCCGGTCGATGGGATCGGCGACGGGTGAGTTCAAGAAGGGACGCCAGGAAGTCGAAGAGGAACTCGAGGAGATCCAAGAAGGGACGGTCGTGTCCGAGTCGGACACCGCTCCGGATTCCGAGCCAGAGGTCGAACCGCAGACCGACACCGGGTCGGAGGATGTCGAGGCGGAACGGGACGCCGAACAGACCGGCGTATAGCCGAGTCCCCGACCCCGGCCCCGCTATTCTCGCCGCCGAGGAAAAAGCCTATAATCGACACTTGGTTAGATCCGGTAGCGATGGTATCCCTACTCCCACTGCAGTTCGGCATCCCTGGTGGACCGGAGCTGCTCGTCATCCTGTTGATCGCCGTCCTGCTGTTCGGCGCGAACAAGATCCCGAAGCTGGCTCGATCGACCGGTGAAGCGATGGGCGAGTTCCAGAAAGGCCGCGAGGAGGTCGAACAGGAACTCCAGGAAATGCGTGAGGGCCCGACCAGTTCGTCAGGAGACGAACCGAGCGTCGAGGCGGACGAGACGGAGATCGAGTCCGAGACGGTGGCCGAACCGGAGCCCGAACCCGACCCCGAGACGGAATCCGAAACCAACGACGACCTCGAGATCGACGACGCCGAGGCCGAAGAGACCTCAAGCACATAAACTGACGCGCGAAAGCCCGACAGTCGACTCCGCTCCCCCGGACCCTGGTCGTCCGAGCGGTATTCTAACGTAGCTGGTGTACCGACCGCGGTCCGGCAGGCGTGGGCGTGTGGCCTAGCGGATCAAGGCGAGAGGTTCCTAACCTCTAGACCGCGGGTTCGAATCCCGTCACGCCCGTCTTTTCAGACGAGCGAAAGCAAGCCGTCAGAACGGCACGGAGGGATCTCTGGAGGCCACTAGCCACAGCGGCCCAATGCCGGTGAAACGGATGGTCTGGCTTCCATTCGAGTGCTGGCGAGCCTGTTTTGTCAACATGAGACTGCCCTCTGGACAGTGACGCCGCTGTGAAGCTCTCAGGGTTGGTTGTTTATTTCGGTGTTCTGATGAGCGACAGTGAGGCCCAAGTATGTCTAGTCTAGTTCACACGTCTCGGGACAGTTCTCTCCACCTGAAGCTGATTCGATTGTGTCGAGCGACCAGAATGCGCATCGACAGTCAGGCGACCCGGGCGAGCCATTGGCCCGGCTCGTCGAGTTCCTCGTCGCTCGGGAGGTTTTCTGGCGCTTCCCAGACGACGGCCGCTCCGGAGACGCCACGCTCGTCAGCGACGGCGTCGAAAAAAGCTTTTCCACGCTCGTACTGGCGGCGTTTCATACCGAAACCGAGCAGCCGTCGGACGAGCCGTGAGAGGGGGCCGACGCTCCGTCGTCGCTCCTCAAGCTTTGCGCGGAGATCGGCGTATTCGCGGTCGAACGCTCGGTCCATGACCAACTCCGCGTACCCTTCGACGGCTGTCATCGTAGCGTTGAGTTCGCTGAGGGCACTCCGATCGAACCGACCCGCGGCCAGTTCCGAAACTGTCTCTTCGATGTGACGCTCCAGATGTGCCGAGAGCCACGGCGCGGTCCCGAACTCCGCCGCGTGGGCGACCTCATGAAAGGCGATCCAGCGTCGAAACCGCTCCAACTCCACGTCGAGCGAGTCGGCGATCGAGACAATGTTCGGGTGCAGGAAGTAGAGCTCGTGATCGTCATCACCCAACAGTAGTGGATCGTACTGTCCGAGGACGTTGTTCGCGAGAAAGCCGAGCATGACGGCCATCGAGCCGGTGTTTGCGGTTCGGGCGACCGACGGCACAAGCATCGCCTCTCCCTCGAGCGGGCCGAGCAGCCGCCGGAACGTGTCGACGTTCGCGTCGATCCAGTGGTGACGATGCTGGATCTGGACGGTCTCCGGAAGATCGAAATCGACGCCGGCCGCCGATCGGATCCCGTCTCGGGCGTCGGCAACGTCGTCGGCGTAGCCAGCCCGTTCCGCCGCTGAAAGCGTCAGTTCGCCGGGCTCTGTCGCGGCGCAGGCGGCGCTTCCGACGGCGTTCCAATCGATCGGTCCATCGCCCTCCGACTCGGCGACAGCGAGTGCGGCGCGAAAGAGACTCACGGTTTCGCTAGCTTACCGTCGGACAAAGCTCTTCCGGGTATCGAAAGGGGGCGGTTCGTCGGATCCCCTGAGGTGTCGTAGCCGGTGGGTTCGTTCCTGTACGCTGAGACGCTTACGCTTCGGAATCGAACACCGAATCGTCGCCGTTTTCGTCCGTATTCCCACTGGAGAGCTTTTTTCGAACGAGATAGGCAACGGCGAGCGAAAAGACCAATCCGACGAGAAGGGCGACGATCGTCCCGCCTCGCGAGCCGGAGGTATCGGTCGACGCCTCCCCGCCGGGTCCGGTATCCGCTCCGCTACGGCTGTAGGGGGCGTTTGCGGTCAGGTTCGAATCCTCGAAGTGAAGCTCCAAGAACGTGAATTCAGCCATACCAACGCTTGATCCGGCATGGACTTATACGCTCGGTCCGGGACTCATAGCCGTCATAGCGGTCGGGACGTTCATATGGTCGGCCGCCCCGAAAACGCATATGGAGACAGAGAGACGGGCGTTTCTCGACGATCTGCTATCGTGTTCGACTCCTTCGGGATTCGAAACGACCGGCCAGCGTCGCTGGCTCGACTACGTGGAGCCGTATGCCGACGAAACGCGGGTGGACGCCTACGGCAATGCCGTCGCTGTCTCGGAAGGGCGGGACGACGCGCCGAGCATTGCCGTCGCCGGCCACGGCGACGAAATCGGGCTGATGGTGCGCGATATCACCGACGACGGCTTCGTGAAGCTGACCCGCATCGGCGGTTCGGACCGGACGGTCACTCGCGGACAGCATGTCACGGTCCACACCGACGACGGGGCGCTCGACGGCGTCATCGGACAGGTGGCGATCCATCTCCGCGATTCGGGCGACGACGAATACAATGAGATCGCAGAGCAGTACGTCGATATCGGTGTTGAGGACGGCGAAGAGGCCGAGGATCGTGTCGACATCGGTGATCCGATCACACTGACGACCCGAGTGACCGATCTCGCGGATGATCGCGTCGCTGCTCGCGGAATGGACAACCGCGTCGGGATCTGGACGGCCGCCGAGACGTTCCGCCGTGCGGTCCAGGCCGACGCGAAGGCGACCGTTTACGCCGTCTCGACCGTCCAAGAGGAAGTCGGGCTCAAGGGCGCACAGATGATCGGCTTCGACCTAGAGCCGGACGCAGTCGTCGCTGTCGACGTGACTCACGCAACCGACCAGCCGGAATCACCTGGTGACAAAGGAAGCGGCGTCGATCTTGGCGACGGGCCGGTCGTCGCTCGCGGTAGCGCAAACCACCCAGCCATCGTCGAGGCTGTCCGGTCTGTCGGCGTGGACGCGGAGGTCGATCTCCAGCTTTCGGCGGCGGGCAGCCGGACCGGTACCGATGCCGACGCGTTTTACACCTCCGCGGGCGGCATTCCGGCGCTGAATCTCGGGCTTCCGAACCGGTACATGCACACGCCGGTCGAGGTCGTCGACCTCAATGACCTCGAGGCGGCCGCCGAGTTACTTGCTGCCTTCGCCGCGCGGTTCGAGGAATTCGCCCCGTTTCGCACGGATATTTGAGTATCTTCCCGTTCCGGTCGCCCTTTTGTCTCGCCAGCCCATGCCGGTGCGTTTATGCCGTCTCCGCGAGCCGTCTCTGTATGACCAGCCGTCCGCTCGATGTGCTTGAGGAAACGCTCGGTACGGAGGTTCGTGTTACTCTCAAAGGTGGCGAAATGTACGAAGGCGTCCTCTCGGGGTACGACCAGCACATGAACCTCGTGTTGGGCGAGGACGACAACGTAACGATTATCCGCGGCGATAACGTCGTTTCGATACAACCATGACCGGTTCCGGGACTCCGAGCCAAGGGAAGAAGAACAAAACGACGCACGTCAAGTGTCGACGCTGCGGCGAGAAGTCATACCACAGCAGAAAGAAGGTCTGTGCGTCCTGCGGGTTCGGCAAGACCGCAAAGCGGCGCGGTTACGCCTGGCAGTCCAAGCAGAACGAATAGCGCTTTCTTCGATCTCGTTTCGACGGCGAGGTAGCGACGTCGCAGGCCGTCGGTTTCTCACGACCACAACAGCATCGCGTCGGTCGATAGTCCTCCGACGACGTATATATACACGAACGTGCACATTGCCGCGTAATAACGGCGTATCAGCACGCACGATGGAGTGGGTTTTTGTCTCTGGACGTTTGATGGGCAGGTATGCCTGACGGGCGGCGTTCGGACGAGCCGACTGAAAAATGCGGCGTGGTCGGCGTCTCTCTCGACGGTCGGGACGCCTCACGACCGCTGTATTACGCGCTTTACGCGCTGCAACATCGCGGACAGGAATCCGCCGGGATCGTTACGCACGACGGGTTCCAACAGCACAGCCACGTCGAGATGGGTCTGGTCGGGGACGCGTTCGAGGCGGGTGACCTCGAGACATTAAAAGGATCGACCGGCATCGGCCACGTTCGCTACCCGACGGCGGGAAGCGTCAACGCCTGCTGTGCACAGCCCTTCTCGGTGTCGTTCAAATCGGGGTCGCTCGGGTTGAGCCACAACGGCAACCTCGTCAACACCGACGAACTGCGCGAGGAACTCGCGGCGAGCGGACACGCCTTTACCAGCGATGGCGATACCGAAGTCATCGCTCATGACCTCGCGCGAAACCTGCTGGAGGCCGATCTGATCCGGGCGGTCAAACGGACGATGAATCGAATCCATGGCTCGTACTCCCTGACGATCGCTCACGACGATACTGTTTTGGGCGTTCGTGACCCGCAGGGCAATCGGCCGCTCTGTATCGGTGAACTCGATGACGGCTACATTCTTGCCTCCGAATCAGCGGCGATCGATGTCCTCGACGGAGAACTCGTCCGGGACGTCCGCCCCGGCGAACTCGTCGTCTTGGAGGATGACGGTGCCGGGTTCGACTCGTATCAGCTCGTCGAGCGCGAGAACACCGCCCACTGTTTCTTCGAACACGTCTACTTCGCTCGCCCGGATTCGCGTATCGACGGCAGTCTCGTCTACGACGTCCGCCGGGAACTCGGCCGAAAGCTGTGGGCCGAATCCGGTGTCGAAAGTGATGTCGTCCTCCCAGTGCCCGACTCGGGACGTGCCTTCGCTTCGGGCTACGCCGAGGCGGCCCAAGAAAACGGTGCCGACGTCTCCTTCGCCGAGGGGCTAATGAAAAACCGGTACGTCGGCCGTACGTTTATTATGCCGACACAGGACGCCCGCGAACGGGCTGTCCGACTCAAACTCAACCCGATCAGAGACGTCGTCGAGGGCAAGACAGTCACCGTCATCGACGATTCGATCGTTCGCGGGACGACCTCGACCCAGCTCGTCGAGCTGTTGCGCGACGTCGGCGCCGAGAAGGTCCACATGCGGATCGGCGCGCCGCCGATCGTCTCCCCCTGTTACATGGGCATCGACATGGCCACTCGCGAAGAGCTCATGGCTGCCGGGCGCGAGACGGACGCGATCTGTGAGGAGATCGACGCCGATTCGCTGGCGTATCTGTCGATCGACGCTGTCGCGGAGGCGCTCGATTCGACCCGTGCGGATCTCTGTCTCGGCTGTGTCACCGGCGAGTACCCCTACGACATCGAGGGTGAATCGACCGACAGAGACGTTATTCGTCCTGATATCGGCGAAGCGTCCGGGGATCCCGGAATCGCCGGCTCCGACGACTGAGGCGGGGCGGTCCGAGTCGTTTCGACCGCCGCCGCGAGGGGGTAACTTATATCTCAAGGCCTACTAGCTGGGGTGTATGGCCATCCGCCGGCTGCTTCGGGCGAGTGTTCCCGAGTCTCAACTGGGGGCTGTCGCCGAGGAGGTGGGCCGTCGCTTCGGACAACCGTCCGCTGACTTCGAGCGTTTGGAAGCGGACAACTGGCTCTCGGTCCCCTGCGTGGTCGACGACCAGTGGTTCGTGAAGGTCATCGCGGACCAACACCTGCTCGTACACGCGCTCTTGACGACCGGCCGAAACATCGGGGCCTTCTCCTCGGGGACCGAAGGGTTCTTCGAGCGGTTTTCGACGCCGCTTGAGATGGCCGAACACGAACTGGCGGCCACCGAACGGATGCGTGAGTTGGGCGTCGACGCGCCCGAACCCATCGAGGCGTTCGAACACGAGGGACTCGGGGTGCTCGTCCTCGAGTATCTCCCGGACTTTCGAACGCTCGATGAACTCCCCGCCGAACGGACCGAATCGTTCGCGCCGACGCTTTTCGAATATCTCGCGTCGATGCACGAGGCGGGGCTTGCGCACGGCGATCTCCGGGCCGAGAACGTACTCGTCGCGCCGAACGCGGCGGGCGTCGAGACGCTGTACTTCATCGACGCGACGAGCGTGCGCGCGGAGGCGATCGAAGACGCGAGAGCGTACGACATCGCGTGCGCGCTGGCGTCGCTTGCGCCGATAATCGGTCCCCGGGCGGCTGTTGGGGCTGGGGCGTCAGTGTATCCGAGCCAAGATCTCCTCGCCGCCCGCGAGTTCCTCGATTTTGTCGGCCTCAGGCCGGATCACGACTTCGACACGACGCTTGTCAAAGGCGAAATCGAGAAGCTAGCAGCCTGAGATCGTCGGCTACTCCTCGCGTTTCTCGTCGATGAACTCGTGTGCCTCCTCGAATATCTCTCTCGGTCCGTCCTGTGTGATCGTGTTGACCGCCTGCTCGTAGTCGCGCCACTGGAGGTCGCGGTGCTCCGAGGAGAGTTCCGCCGACGCCTCGAAGGATTTCGCGATGAACAGGTGAACCGTCTTGTGGATCGTATCGCCGTTCGCCTCGAACACGTAGTCGTAGTCCTCTCGGAAGCCGTCTAACAGCCGGAAATCTTCGATTCCAGCCTCCTCTTTCACTTCGCGAATGGCGGTCTGCTGGAGTTCCTCGTCGCCCTCGACGCCGCCTTTGGGAAATTCCCAATCACCGGGACGGGACTTGAGCAGCAGGTACTCACGCCGGCCACGCGTATCGCGAAAGAGGATGGCTCCCGCGCTCGTGGCCTCTATCATTAGCCCATGGTAAACGGCCATCTAATAAATGGGTGTCGGACGACACGTCGCCTGTTCATACGACCGTACACTGCTTTCACCGACGGCCCGCCGATGGATGCGTTTTTCACGTTCGAGCGTCCACGGACGCACATGCCTTTCGTCACCACGCTGACGCTCCAGAGCGGGGACCGGGACGTCCTTGAGCGCGTCGTCGGCGGGATCAAACACCGGGCCGAACGGAAGGGCGTCGAACTCCGGGGACCCCACGCCGAGTCGCCGTTCGACGTCTCCGTCCCACAGTCAAAACGGCTCGACGCCCATAGTGGATCGTTCCGGAACTGGAATTACACCGTTTACGAACGGCGAATGGAGGTCGTCGGCCACGACGACTTCGCCCGGGACGTCGCCGGACGGGAGTTTCCCGATGGGATCCATCTGGACGTGGACGTCGAGCGGGTCTCGACTCCCGGTAGTAACTGAGTTTCGGCCCCTGGAGTCGGATCGACAGCGTGGACTTATATCGGTGCAGAATGATCCCTCGGTATGAGCGTCGACAGTGATCGATTAGTCGAACTGCGAAGGGAGTTTCATCGCCATCCAGAGCCCGCTTGGCGGGAGTTCTGGACGACGGCCCGAATCGCGACGGAACTGGAATCCATCGGCGTTACGGAACTCCACCTCGGTCGGGACGCGCTGGCTAACGACCGGCTCGCCGTTCCCGACGACGACGAGTTCGATTCTTGGATGCAGCAGGCCCGCGACGCCGGTGCCGATCCGGATGTCCTCGAAGCGCTGGCCGGCGGATGGACTGGTGCAGTCGCCGTCCTCGAGCAGGGGGAGGGACCGACAGTCGGCGTTCGGGTCGATATCGACGGGCTCCCACGCGAGGAATCGACCGACGAGAGCCACGACCCTGCCCGGAAGGGGTTCCGCTCGGAGACCGGTGCGATGCACGCCTGCGGCCACGACGCCCACGCGACGATCGGGCTCGGCGTCATCGAAGCGATCAAGCAGAGCGACTTTTCGGGAACGCTGAAGGTCTTTTTCCAGCCCGCCGAAGAGACCATCGGCGGTGGCAAGCCGATGGCTGAGTCGGGCCATCTCGATGACGTCGAGTACCTCTTTGCAATTCACGTCGGGCTCGATTACCCGACCGGTGAGATCGTCGCCGGGATCGACGACTTCCTCGCCGTCACGCAGTTCTACACCACGTTCGAAGGCGAGCCTGGACATGCTGGAGCCAGACCCGAGGAGGGACGCAACGCCGTCCAGGCGATGGCAACGGCAGTTACCAACCTCTATGGAATCGAACGGCACAGCGACGGCCCCTCCCGAATCAACGCCGGGCGCGTCGGCGGCGGCACTGCGACCAACATCATCCCCGATGAGGCGTTCGTTCACGGCGAGGCCCGAGGTGCCACGACGGAAATCCGCGATCACGTCTTCGATCGGGCCCAGGATGTCTTCGAGGGTGCGGCCGTCTCACACGACTGTGAGTTCGACGTGACCGTCGAAGGCGACGCCCCATCGGCCGAAAGCGACGCCGAACTGGTCGACGTCGTTCAGGATGCCGCCCAGTCTCATCCGGACGTCGAGCGAGCGACGCGACGCGGAAAAATCGGCGGTAGCGAGGATGCAACCTTCCTTATGCAGCACGTTCAGGACAACGGCGGGCTGGCGACATATCTCGCTGTCGGCACCGATCACCCGGGTGGTCATCACACCTCGACGTTCGATGTCGACGAAGCGTCGCTCGGTCTCGGCGTCGACGTGGTATGCGACGCGATCGAGCGCGTAAGTGCGGCCCAGCCCTGATCGAAGCGACAGATTTAGGCTCGTTCCTCGTTCACATGCATCGGTGACAGAGACGTACGACGCCGTCGTCGTCGGCGGTGGCATCGTCGGGTCCGCCGTCGGATACCACCTCGCTCGGCGGGGGGTCGAGACGCTCTTGATCGATCGGAACGACGAAGGCCGCGCGACCGCCGCCGGGGCCGGGATTATCTCCCCGGCCACGAGCAGTCGGACGGCGGACGACGAGTGGTTCGCGTTCGCGAGCGACGCTGCCGCGTATTATCCAGAGTTAGACGACCGGCTCCGAGACGAGGGGACCGAAGAGACGAGCTACAGACGTCAGGGAGCGATCGCGATAGCCATCGATACGGACGAACTCGGCCCCTACGAGGACGCCCGAGAACGGATCGACGAAAGAGATCTCGACAGCATTGAGGCGATCGATCCCGCCGAGGCGATCGATCGATTCCCCGCTCTCGCTGAGCCGAAGCGGGCGTTCTACCATCCGACGGCGGCCCGGGTCAACGGACAGACCTTCGCCGACGCGCTGCGAACCGCGGGACAGACCCACGGACTCTCGATGCTCAACGGGGCCGTCGAGTCGATCCGAACCCGGCAAGGGGCGGTCTCGGGCGTCGATATTGCCGGCGGCGGAGAGATAGACGCCGAAGACGTCGTCATTGCTGGCGGCGCGTGGTCCCCTGCGTTCGCCGACGATCTCGCCGTAGACCTGCCGATCGAACCGTATCGTGGGCAGGTCGCTCACCTCTCGCTACCGGCTACCGAAACAGTGTCGTGGCCGATCGTCACTGGCTTCAGACATCATTACATCGTCCCCTGGCCGGAGGGACGGATCGTCATCGGTGCCACGCGGGAACCAAACGTGGGGTACGATCCGCGTCTGACTGCCGGCGGCATCGAGGAAGTGCTCTCTGAGGGTCTGCGTGTCGCCCCGGGACTTTCCGAGGCGACGATAGAGGAGTTCCGCGTCGGTCTGCGCCCGGTTTCGGCGGATCGGCGACCGATCCTCGGCGCGGTACCGGACGTCGAGGGCGCACACGTCGCAACGGGACACGGAGCAACCGGTCTGATGCTCGGTCCCTACAGTGGCAAAACCGTTGCCGAGAGCGTCGTAGACGACGCGGCTACCGTTCCTGAATCCGTCGCAGTCGGCCGGTTCGACAAAGCAAACGAATAATTGTCTTAGTCAAGCTGCCCGGCCAGTTCGACGGCGATGGGCGCGTCTGCGTCCTCCACGAACCGAGCCAGTTCGTCCCCCGTCTCTCGATCTTCCACGACGACCGTCGGTATTAGGTCGATATCGTACTCCTCGACGCCGGGACCGACTTTCGAGCCGTCGTCAGTCTTCTCGACCGGATGGTGCTCGACGCTCTCGACGCCCGCGGCCTCCAGCGCCGCGCCGAAATCCGGCAATTGGGACCGGCAGTCACCACACCAGTCGCCGCCCCACACCTTCACGACGATCTCGTCAGCCATCGACTCGAAGACTGTGACCGCGTCGTCGTACGAGTCGGCGTCCCAGACTGGATTGGGCCGCATGGTTTCCAGTTTCATACCGTTCGTATTCGTCGCATTGCTCTTAAGCACCCCGTTCGGACGGTCGATTTGGTGTTTTTTCCCCGGCAAATTTAGGGCGGCGAAATGGGGTGATTGGCTCACTCGTAAAATCGGATTGAGGACCTGACAACCACCAACATGCCTCTCGGGAGGAGGCCCGTAGCCGCTCCTTTCCGATGGCTTTCGGACGGCGGAACGACTGTCCGGCTTGCCCACCGAAATCTGCTCCACCGACGTTTTATACCCGCACCTCGAACCGGCAGCCGATGAAGCGGGGCATCCTCGAGACGATCGGCTCGCCGCTCGTGCAGGTCGAATCGCCACCCGGTTCGATCATCGCAGCGAAGATCGAATCGAAAAATCCCGGTGGGTCCGCAAAGGACCGCCCGGCACTGGCGATGGTCGAGGCGGCCGAGGCAGCGGGTGAACTTACCCCCGGCGATCGGATCGTGGAACCGACTTCCGGGAACACGGGGATCGGCCTCTCGGTCGCCGCTGCCGCGAAGGGATACGATATCACGGTCGTCATGCCGGCCTCGAAATCGCCCGAACGACGCCAACTGATGGCTGCATACGGGGCCGATCTGGAGCTCGTCGACGGGACAATCTCCGACGCGAAGGATCGTGCGGACGAACTCGAATCGGAGGCCGGCATGGTCCAGCTCCGGCAGTTCGAGAACCCGGCCAACCCCGAGGCCCACTATCGGACCACCGGCGAGGAGATCTTAGAGCAGGTCGAGGGTCACCGGATCGACGCCCTCGTCGCCGGGATCGGGACGGGCGGCACGATCACGGGGATCGGACGCCGGCTCCGGGAGCGACATCCGGACCTCTCGATCGTCGGCGTCGAACCCGAGGCGAACGCTGTCCTTTCGGGCGACGAGCCCGGCAACGACGACTTCCAGGGGATGGGGCCGGGGTTCGTCTCTCCGAACCTCGATCGGGAGCTCCTCGACGACGTCGAGACGGTCAACATCGATGCCGCCGAGGCCGAATGCCGTCGGCTCGCTCGCGAGGAGGGGATCCTCGTCGGTCAATCTTCGGGCGGTTCCCTCGTGGCCGCCAAGCGTGTCGCACGCCGACTGGCCGAGGAGAGTGGCGTTGATCCGGACGCGTGCCCCACACCGAACAACGATGTGGGGATCTTGGAGGACGATCCCGCGACGCCCGATCCGATCCCGGAGTCGTGCCCGCTCGTGGTGACCGTCTTTTGGGACTCCGGCGAGCGGTACATGTCGACTGGGCTCTTCGAGTAACGCTTTCGAGCGCTGTGTCGATCCCGAAGGTTACTATACGGAGCTTCGAACTAAGGGTATGTCTAGCCCTGTCACCTACGTCTCGGATCCAGACCGATCGATCGCCGATTGCCGCCGCCAGAGCCGGCAATGAAGATCGCGATCAATCAACTCGAAGCGTACAATCACCTCGCCTCGCGCGGCGCGAAGCAGGCCGCCCGGGCGCTCTCACAGATGGCCGGCGTCCGGATGCGCCACGATGTGACAGGCGTCAGCCTGGTCACGAACGACGTGCTCGAGGAGATCTTCACCGGTCATCAGTACGTCGGCGTGCAGGTCGGATTGAGCGGTGGCCTCTCCGGCGAGACGGTGTTGATCTTCGATCCTGAATCGGCGGAACGCCTCCGGAAGCGACTCCAGTCTCGTGGCGGCACCGGCTCGCTCGTCGGCGGTGCGTTCGCGGAACTCGGCAACATCATGATCGGCGGGTTTGTCGACGGCTGGGCGAACCACCTGAACACCTCGGTCGATATTACGCCGCCGACCTACATCGAGGCGAGCGGCACCCGAATTCTCCCACGACTGACGCGGCGGGACGCCGAGGAATACGGCGCGTTTCTCTTTGAAAGCCGACTCGAGGCCGTCAACGATGATCTCTCTGTTCCGATCTACCTGATCCCCGAGTACAGCGAGTTTGTCAAGCTGCTTGAGGGACAGCCGGACGGACTCGCCGTCCCGGCGAAGAAACTCACCGTTTTCAACGGCTTTGCGGGCCGAAGCGCGAGCCGGGCTTCCGATCAGATCACCCAACTGACCGGCCTCCGAACCGACGTGACGGTGAGTCAACTCCGGTTCCTCTCGTTTTCCGATATGTCGGCCGAAGCCGGCTCCGACCCCCGCGTCAGCGTCGTCTTCGAACTGACGGGGCTTCCGAGCGGCTACTTCGTCGCAATGTTCAGTGAGAGTTCGGCCAACCGGATCGCCGCCGCGATGACTCCCGACGGCGTCGATCCCGACGGTAACGGTATGACTGAGCCGGCAATAAAGGAACTCGGCAATATTATTACCAGTGGCTTCATCGACGGCTGGGCGAACACGCTCCAGAGCAGTATCGAGCACAGCCCCCCGGAGTACGTCCAGGATTCCGGCGCCAACGTCATCAGGACGGTCCAAGACCGGCTTTCGAAGAACCAGGAGTACGCTTTCACCATCGATACGACGATCGAACTCGCTGACCGAGAGGCCGAAGTACAACTGTACGTGCTGCCGGACACTCACGAACTCACGCGGGCGCTTTCGGCGCTTCCGGCCGAGCAAGACTGACCGGAGAACCGAGCGATTTTATCCGTTCGGGATGGAGGATGAGCCATGAGTGACGAATCGGACCCTCCCGAGATTCCCATCGTCTGTCCGGACTGTGAGACACGAACGCGTGTGCCGTTTCCGGCGGTCGAAGAGACGATCGCCCGGCACAACGACGGCGTCCACGGCGGTGAATCTGTAGCGGCGGTCGATCCCGACGTGTTCGATCAACTCGCCGACTACGTTGCAGCCGACCTTGGATTGCTCGAGGAGTAGCGGCCTATCGTCCGTCGGCTGCGCAATTGTTAATGGTATATATACTTACTGTGAGTATGCGTGAGTAAAACCAAACCGACCGACGATTAATGACCCTCGGTGTGTGTATAACTATATGTCAGATATTGAGTCGGCAGTCGCTTCGCTTCCACCGAGCGCCAAACTCGTTTTCAAGACACTCCAGTACGAAGGCCCGATGACGCAGGCTCAACTTGCGGACGCGTCGCTGCTCCCGCAACGGACCGTCCGCCACGCCCTGAAGAAACTCGACGCCGCGAACGCGGTCGAGGAGTCCGTCTATCTCATGGACGCCAGAAAGTCGAACTACCGGATCGCTGACACCGAGGATTCGCAGGCCGAGACCGCCACGGTTTAAGACCCGTCGGAACGGCCCTTTTGTAGAGTGCTTCGGTCTGTGAAAGTCACCTACGGAGTGGCTCCTTATCACTCTCCCAGTAGTCGCGATATTCGTCCCTGCAATGACGGGGCAGTATCGAGAACTACTCCGTAGCCGGAGCCGTGCGGTTTCAGCAGTTTCAAGCCGGCGGTTCGGAGCCGAACGTTGAAATCCCACCCCAGTGGAAATAGAACGTCGGCGATGAACGGACTCGAACTCGGGCTTCGTCTGCTTGCAGGGCTGTTTTTGATTCTGGCCAACGGCTTTTTCGTCGCGATCGAGTTCGCGTTGACCCGCGTCCGTCAGTATCCGGAATCCGAATTCGACGAACCTGGGCTGCGCCGGGCCTGGGAAATGACTGAAGACCTCGAGATCTATCTTACGAGCTGTCAGGTCGGCATCTCCGCGACTAGTATTGCCGTCGGGATCGTCGCGGAACCGGCGCTAGCGACGCTTCTCGATCCGCTCTTCCGGAACACACTTTTAGCATCGATCGGGGCCGGCGGCCTCCTCGGTTTCCTCATCATCAATCTGCTCCATCTGACCCACGGCGAACAGACACCCACGTATCTCGGGGTAGAACGGACGAGATTCGTCGCCAGATACGGTGCGACGCTGCTGTACTGGTTCGCCAAGGTGATTTACCCGGCGATCATGATCGGCGACGGCGTCGCCAAATGGACTCTCCGGCGCTTCGGTGTGGAGATGACCGGTGCGTGGCTCGAAACCGAAACCGATCGCATCGAATCGCGGGCGGAACTCCGCCATCGACTCGGCTCTACGCTCGACCAAAGCGATCTCCCCGAGGAACGCAAAGAGGAGATACTGAATGCCTTTACAGTCGGTGAGAAGCCCACGAGCGAGGTCATGACGCCCCGAGAGGAGATCGAGTTTCTTTCGACGACGGTCTCCGTCGAGGAAAACCTCGACCGCATCGGCGAGAGTCCCCATACACGGTTCCCGCTCATCGGAACGAACCCGTCGGATTTCTTGGGTATCGTTTACGTACCTACCGTCGTCGATCGGTTCGACGAACTCCGCGCCGGGGACGTTACGTTCGAGGAAACCGCCACCGCTCCAATGACCGTCCGTGCTGACACACCGATCAGCGAGACCGTTGACCAGTTTCAGCGGAACCACCAGGAACTCGCGCTCGTCCGTACGGAAGACGGGGGCGACGTCGTCGGCCTCATCACTGCGACCGATGCTCTCGAAGCGATAATGGGCGAAATCGAAGATCCCCTCGATATCGAACTGCGTGACCGGTCGCGATCTGTCTGATAGGAATCGTCATACTCTGTCATCGGCCTTCGCCGGCATGCAAGGGGCGTCGATCGGCAAATCGTTACAACAGTCCGTACGAGACGCTATCGAAAACGGACGCCGCCCTGGGCGATCCGATTCAGCGGGATTCTCGCTGTTCGACCTTGTTCAACTCGATCAGTAGCCGGAATATCGCCTTGACGAGGTTCGCGTCCACATCGAACTGTTTGGCGTTCTTGCCGGCGCGTTCCATGACGGCCTGCTCTTGGGACTCGTCGGTCGTCGGTAACCCTTTTTCGCGCTTGACCGCGGCGATGCTGTCGGCGACGTAGGTCCGCTGTGCGATCTGCTCGACGATCTCGCGGTCGATGTCTCTGATCTCCTCACGGAGTTCGTCGAGATCCATTTCGGCTGGATCGCCCCGGGTCGACCCCTCCTTGTCCTCGTCAGCCATGGTGTTCCTCCGTGATGACTCCGAAGCCTGACGGTCGGTTGGGACGTTGGTCGCGTCGTCGCGATGAGGCCGGTTCTCTAATGTTCTCGCTTCGTTCCCGCTCCGGTACCGGGGCGGCTGGCTCGTTCATTACCGGGAATTCGCCGTGGGGACTACAAATCGGTGGCGATCGATGAGACGCCGTTGCACACCGACGCCCGATGGTTCATTCGACGATCAGTCCGTTTTCGAGAGCGAAACGAACAGCCCTCGAATCGTCGTGGTGTTTATTTTCTCCCCCGCGGAGGATGCGCATATGAACGAAAAGCGTCTCGTCGTTGCAGTGTTCGGCGTTCTGGTCGCCGGGACGGTCGGCTATATCGTTTCTCAGTTTATCGCTGCGTTCACGGTTGCGGTCTTTCTGTATTACTCGACGCGTCGGTTCTACAACGCCTTGAGACGGCTCCATCTGCCAAAGCGCGTCCGCGCAATGCTCACGATCACGTTGCTTGCGCTGCCGCTCCTCTTGCTTCTCAGCTATACAGTAGTCCTGCTTGCGGTCGAAGCCAGAGCGTTCATCGAGACGTATCCGATCGTCGAAACCGTTCCCGATAGCGTGGCGTGGTTCCAGGGGGTCGAAGACCTCCCCGAACCGACCATCGCCGGTATCGTTGAGGCCTACCAGGCCGGTGAACTGGACGCCTTCATCGATTTCGCCGCCCAACACGCGGCGTTCGTGACGAGCGTCATCACCGGCCTGTTCATGAACCTTCTCATTGTGGGAGTCGTGACCTATTATCTCCTGATCGACGGCGCGACGTTTCGCTCGTGGTTGTTGCGGTTCGACGACGGTGACATCGTCAGGGAGTATTTCGAAGCGGCCGACAGAGAGCTCGAAGCCGTTCTTTTCGGGAACCTACTCAACGTCATCGTCATCTCGCTCATCGCTATCGCCGTTTTCATGGGATACAACGCCGCGGTTCCCCAGGCAGTCGAAGTTCCCTATCCGGCCCTCGCCGGCGCGTTGACTGGGATCGCCAGTCTGATTCCGGTCGTCGGAATGAAAATCGTCTATCTACCGCTCGCGGGGATCGCCGCGGTTCCGATCCTCCTCGATGGGACTCTCGGACTACTGGGGTATATTGTGGGCTTTCTGGTGTTGGCGATCGTGGTCGTCGATACGATACCCGATCTCGTCCTCAGGCCCTACCTCAGCGGTGATCGCACCCACGTCGGCCTGCTGATGCTCGCGTACATCTTCGGCCCGGTCGTGTTCGGATTCTACGGGCTCTTTTTCGCTCCGATCGTGCTCGTTTTGGGCCTGACGTTCGCTGATACGGCGCTCCCGCGGCTGTTAGGGGCCGAACCGGCCGAGGACGATCTCCCGTCGAGCCAGACGCGGATCGACGAGTATTGAGTCGACAGGAGAATATGATTTTTCAATCGGTCGTAGATTCGTTCCCAGTCGCGGGCGCGTCGGCTGCGCTCCGGCTCGTCCGTACCTTGCCGAGCAGAACCGCGACGATACACAGCGACCGCAACGAGAACGACGGTTCCACCGGCAGTCGCCTCGTAGTGAAATGATCGCAAACAGCCCGATCAGGATGATCGTATTCGAGCGCGAAACGGTCGCCAGACTCCCGAAAGAATACTGATTGACACCGACGGCGAGCCTGCCGGCGTTGAGACTGATGAGAACGGTCCCGAGCGCGAAGCCGGTCGAGAGCACGATCGCCATCGAGACGTCGCTGTAGGCGTCGGTGACTCCCGAGATCAACTCGATCGCGAGTGCGGCCACGATCGCGACGACGACGGCGGTGATATACGGCGAGGCTCCGGTGCCGAGGTCGCGTTGAGGAACAGCCCGACCGCAACGCCGGCGGAGGCGGTGTGTGCCAGGGCGTCGCCGATCAGCGCGAGTTGTCGGTGGACGAGGAACGTGCCGATCAGTGGCGCGATGACGGCGAGCAGTATCCCGACCAGGGACACGCGCGGTGCATGAACGCGTACTGAAGCATCTCGATGCCAGTGTAGCCGGCGACCTGTGACAGCAAATAACTCCAGGCGTCGATGAGCCACCCTGCCGGCCGGGTGAACACGCGCGCCATCTCCGTGATCATCGTGTCACCCCGGCCCGCTCGCCGGTGGTGATTCCGTAGGCCCGTTCGAGCCCGTCGCTCCCGGGAAACGCATCGGCGAGTCCGTCGAAGTACAGTTCCCTATTGAGACAGAGGACGCGCTCGGTGTATTCGATGACGGCCTCGATGTCGTGTTCGACGAGTAGGATCGACATCCCGTCGCTATTGAGTTCGCTCAGCAGTGAAAAGAACTCGCCGACCGACTCGGCATCGACGCCCACGGTTGGCTCGTCGAAGACCGACAGATCAGCCTCACCAGCGAGTGCCCGCGCAATGTACGTCCGTTGGCGCTGCCCGCTCAAGAGGTTCGTGATCCGTCTTTCAGCGAGGTGCTCGATTCCGTACTTCCGAAGTGCCGATCGGGTTCGCTCCCGATTGTCGGCCGTGATGCGACCGAACCCGGCGTGCGGAAACCGGCCCATCAGGACGACTTCCTCGACGGTGATCGGCATCTCTTTGCTGTTCGCTGATCATATCTTGGGCGAACTGCATGTCGCTCGTCCGAACGTCGTCCACCGCGGCGAGATTCGTGATCAGCGGCTGGATGTTCCCTCGTAGCGATCGGCGACGTACCCGAAGGCGTTGTGCGCCGCCAGGAAGACGTTATGGCGCGCGACTCGTTCGAAGATCGCTTCCCACTCAGCAGCGAGATCGTCGAGTCGATCTCCGAGGGTTTCGGCGTTGTTTCTGAAGGTCTCTTCGCGTTCGGGCGCGACTGCTGAGAACCCCTCGCTGATGTTGTCTACGGCTCCCTTCGCCAGCCCCGGATCGAGCCAGAATGAGGGTCCTTGCCGCCCCGGATCGCTTCCTCCTCGTCGACGGTCTCACTCAGACCGATCAGTCCGATCCCCTCGCAAACGTTTATCGACCGCGTTTTCGCCCCGTTGTCCCGGACGGTCTCGGTCGCGCGGTCGGCCCACGGCTGAAAATCCGGCCCGACGTTGACGAACGCGTCGGCGTCGATGATATCGCGTGTGATCGATGGGTCCGGATCCCAGCCGTGTCCGTGCAAGCCGGTCGGAATCAGGTTTTCGACGGTCATCGGCGTCTCCTGGGCTACCTGTCGGGTAAAATCGTAGAACGTAAAAAATGACGCGACAGCGACGTACCCGTCCTCGTCGTTCGCGTCCGAGGCGCTCCCGAGACAGCCGGCGGCCCCCGTCGCGAGCGTCCCGGCTGATAGCCCGACGAACGCCCTGCGGGAGAGTTGTCCCGGCCTGTTTCGAATGGCCGATTCGGGCTTCACTACTGCCATGTTCGGGACGGCTGCTGTCACATTTTGCCAATCAAATTAATAGATTAGACTAATCTAATAAGCGTGTTTGGGGTCGAATATTGGCTGTTAGTACCGAACTCGTTTCCCTTATGAGAGAAATTTTCCTCCGATCCAAAGGATTCGACGGCTGTACGAGGATTCGATAGCTGGACGCGAACGCATTACATCGGGGAACGGTTTCGTCCGAACGCGAACAATCATGCGCGTT
>Ga0102939_1000043_pt1 | contig 37188 bp, 37 predicted proteins | sample SalPon2_B_H2O_MG_FD_78214 | JGI IMG/M metagenome (GOLD analysis project Ga0102939, IMG submission 78214) | Salt pond water microbial communities from South San Francisco under conditions of wetland restoration - Salt Pond MetaG R2_B_H2O_MG | ecosystem: Environmental > Aquatic > Non-marine Saline... | reverse complement strand
ATAGACTGTGTAAGGAACTTTTCTGTCTCCTTTCTCGCGGTATTGGGTGTCGAACTCCCGGGCCTGATAATCGGTACAGGATCCATAGCTTCCGACCTCGCCGTACTCGCCGAGTGGCGGCCTCCAGACCTCGATATCGTACTGTTTGAACGTCTTGTTCGAGATGTCTCCGTCACAGATATCGACGACACGGTAAGGAAGACCCAGTTCTTTCATGATGGCCTCTGCGTTGTTCAGGGTTTCGTCCAGAATGTCTAGATGATTTTCTGGCTTGCAGAACACGAACTGCTCTACTTTTTCGAACTGGTGGACTCTCCACAGACCTCTGGTCTGTTTACCGTGTTTACCAGCCTCTCTTCGGAAGTTAGTGGAGTATCCTCCTAGCTTGAGAGGAAGATCTTCCTCTATAACTTCTCCCTGGTATTTTGCGGCGAGCGCGTGCTCTGCTGTTCCGATCAAGTAGCGACCGTTTTCATTAACTTGGTAGAGTTGGTCCTGGAAGGTTTCAAGGTCTACAGCCGCGGAGATTGACTCCTCCTCCAGCATGTACGGTACTTGGTAAACTCCAAATTCTCTCTCTTTCAGGAAGTCAATAGAGAAGTTGATCAGAGCTTGGCTTAACTGCAGAAGTTCCGGCGATAGGTAGTATGCTCTTTCTCCACCGACTTCTGTAGCTTTCTCTGCCGAAAGCAGATCGTTTTCCTCCAGGAAGTCTGCTGCCAGCTTGGAATCTTCTTTCTTACCTTTTTCTGGCTCCCATGTCCGGAGTTCAGGGTTATCTTTTTCTCCTTCCCCTTCAGGTACGGATTCGTGTAGAAGGTTTCCTACCTGGTAGCGGGCCTCATCTCGTTTCTCCTTGAGTTCCTCAACTTGGTCTTCCAGTTTGCCTATCTTTTCCTTTACTTCCTGCATCCGCTGGATTTTTTCGGATGCGTCTTCTCCTTCCTGTTTAAGCTCCGCGATCCTGTCCCCGACCTGGTTTCTCTCCTGCTGAAGGGATTCAAGCTTCTGAAGCTTCTCCCTCCATTCCTCGTCCAGTTCAACTACTTCATCTACTTTTTCAGGGTCTTCGCCTCTACGTCTCTGCGACTCCTTTATCTCTTCAGGCCTGTCGCGGAAAATCTCGATATCGATCATAAAAGACCACTTATGCAGAAATTTTTATCTAATACAGGTTTTCGATAGAAAAGACTCTCATTGAGTCCTGTAAGTTGCAAAATGCGTCCGGTGAGATAAGTCTGGAAATCGCAGATTTCCTTCCACTTCAGAAAATCTCCGATTTTCAGAGGGACGTCCACCTTTCATTGTAACCAGAGATGCGGCAAGCAGAGTTAAAAACTTATTTCTCCAGCTGCAGAAGTTTCCTCTTCACTTCACTGTTGCTTTCGCCCAGATAACCTCCGATCGAGTTCTTTCCGACGACGCGGTGACACGGCACGATCAGTGGCAGAGGGTTGTTACCGCAGGCCTGTCCTACTGCAACAGGTACGCTGTCGACGGCCTCAGCTATCTCGCCGTAGGTCATGGTTTCGCCGTATTCGATGTCCAGGATTTCCTTCATGACGTCTCCAAGAAAACCTTCTGGAACCTGGTACTCAAGATCAAATTTTTCACGGTCCTCGTTGAAGTACTGGTTCAACTGGTCGTTGACTTCTCCACGGTCCTGCTCTATCAGGCCTTCGACGATCTTCAGTGAACGGCCGTAAATAGTGATCCTCACACTTCTTAACTTGTAACTGATCTCTTTTTAGTCCAACGCAGACTATCGAATTGAGAAAGTGGTCTGATAAAGACTCGGATACAATTACTTTACATGAAAGAAGTAGCAGGATACGAATTTGATGAAACAAATCCTCTTGAACTCAAGGAAGAAGTAGTAACTGAAAAAGAGTTCGACAAGATCAAAGAAGCCATGGAACTCGGAGAACACATCCGATTCGGCAAAAGGCCTTTCGACGCACCGCCTGGAGAAGTACGTATCTGGGTAGAAGAAGACGATCCAGAGGAAGAATAGATTCTCTGCAAATAAAAAAAGAAGGAAGAGAAGGCCTTTATTCCAGGTAGTCTGGTTTTTCGTGGCCTATCTCTTCCAGAGGTTCCAGTAGTTCTGGGTTTTCTTTGAAGTGTTCTCTGACTGGTTCGAATCTTTTGACTACTTCGTCGGCTACCGCGTTTTTGAGGTCGAGAGGGTGGAGTTCTCCGGATTCGAAGTCGTCTTCAAGTTCTCCGAAGTCTTCGTAGTGGAGATCTCCGCCGTATTCATCTTTTCTTTCGATGTGCAGTTCTCTGTCAGCGCCGAAGATGAATATTTCTGCTATCTCGATGACAGGGTTGTCCTCTACCTGTCCCTGCGGACAGTACGCGTCTTCAAGCGTCTCTCTGATCCTGCCTGGATCTGCGTGGAGTGGGAACATGGTGTTTTTCTTCGATGAGCTCATCTTGTCTCCGTCTCCTGCGAGAGATGAAAGTAGCGGCCAGTGGAGGCATGTCGGTTTTTCGTATCCGAGTTTCGGCAGTTTCTCTCTAGCTAGCATGTGGATCTTTCTCTGGTCGATTCCTGCGACCGCGAGATCTAGGTCAAGATGGACAATATCCAAGGCCTGCATGAGCGGGTATACGATCTGGGATGTGTAGATGCTGTCCTGTTCCGAGGCCACCTCTCCCATGGCTCGCTCCCCACGGTTTACAGTGGTTTCCTGTGTCATGGTGAGCAGGTCATGGAAGTACTCGGTCTCTTCCTGGAAATCCCGGCCTTTCACGTACTCCGCATCTAAACCGCAGGCCTCGAACGTGGCCTGCCAGTAGTCGACCATCTTCTGGATCCATTCCTCGCTTCCCTTCTTGTTGAGGAAGGTGTGGAGGTCGGCGAAAAGGACCACAGGTTGAAACCCTGCTTTCTGCAGGTCTTTCATCTTCCTGATCTGGATCCAGTGTCCGAGGTGTACGGGGCCGGATGTCTCGTTTCCGATGTAGGCCCGAGGATTGTCTTTTTCTTCAATTATCTCTTCCAGTTCTTCTTCCTTGATGATTTCCTCAGTGTTCCTGAGAACCAGTTCTTTCCGTTCTTCAGTATTCATTTATTATCTACCTGGTAAAGATTGCGGGAAGAATGCTTAAAGAGCTGTGGCTAGAAGGTTTTACGACATCCGAAGCAGCCATTGCTTCTGGATTAGAGAAACTCGTTGCGAGTTTCGAGTGTTTCAAATTTCCGCGGATAAAAACATCCACCTTTCATTGGGGATCAGGAAATATTTGAGCACTGATTCTTAAAATTGTAACTAAAGGCCTCGTGACTCTGTTCCTGTGGTCCTGAGTGGGTTAGATCTCGTCTCCAAGTATATGTTCTATTTCTTCGACAGCTATAGTGTCTCCAGTCTCATCCACTATCTCCGTATCTTCCTCTTCTGGGGTGGCGCCTACAATCCTCTGAATAAGTTCCTCGTACTGTGCCACTGAGGATCTCAACTGGTGGAATCCTGTATCGTTCCCGATTACATCTGATTTCCGGGCCTCAAATATTCTCTCGGTATGGCTATCCATTGATTCGCTGACAAACCCTTCATATCCGTGATCTCGACCTGAGAAGTACTTCTCTTTCGCGAGGCGTACTTCTTCCTCAGGCATCTCTTCTACCTGGCCCAGACTGAAAATATTCTGCAGATCCATTAGCTGGAGGGCTTCGCCGTAGACAGAGTTTGCTTCTTCTGCAGCTTCTTTTACACTTTTCTGGAAGTAATGGCGAGAAGGCTTTCCCTCAGGCCTATCAAGGACCTCATTATAGGCCTCCTGCATGATTGCTGCGTGAAAATCCAGTTTCTGCGATGCCAGGTATGCGTCCTCTTCAAGCTTCATAACCTCTAATCTCAAGTAAAACTTTTATTCAAGTAACATCCAGGATCTCAGGGTTGAGAACCTCGAATAACTCCTCTCGATCGATTTTCACACCAATCACTCGTGAACCGCCAGCAGGCCTCACCTCTCCTTCAGGTATCTCATCGGAGGCGTATAAAGGGATATCAAGGTTGAAGGGTGATACTCCACCGATTATGTATTCTGTGTGTTCCTCTACTTCTTCAGGACTTGCCATCCTGACTTCTCCAAGTACTTTCTCCAGTTTGTCTTCGTTGACTCTTTTGTCCCCGGGACACATTACAGCCACGAAACTGTTTGAGGCCTTGAATATCAATGTCTTGATTATCTGGTTTTTGTCGACTGGAGAATGTTTTACTGATTCATCGACTGTCTCTGCTTTGGCATGTACCTCGAATTCTACGTCCAGGCCTCTGTTTTCAAGTGCTTTGATTGTTTCTCTGACATTTTCGATGTCGGCCTCTATGAAGTCAAGAAACTCTATTAGATGTTCTGGGGGTTGTTCGAAGCTCTTCATTAGTTAGGGTATCGGGTGGCAGAATTAAATCTCTACGCGTCCCTGTTTCTCCAGAGTTCGGGGATGTCTTCTTCCTCTTCCCAAGCCTCCCTGATTATATGGTCTCTGTGGAATCTGCTCTGGATAGGAAGGTAGCCTGAGTTTCTGGTATGGCCTCTTGGCGTTTGGACATCAAACATCTCAACGTCTTTTCCGCTCTGATCAAATATCTGGTGTTCAAATATTTCGTCCCATTCCGCGTCGAAATGTAATGCGTGTACTTTGTCGTCTTCGAAGCTTGTGAGGTGCAGGCTTCTTTCCGGCATGTTGTCAGCCTTCAACTGGTAGTTGAAACGTCTGCCGCCAAGACCTATCAGTATTTTGTCTCCGACTGTCCGCGGGTAAGGCATATGCACGTGATCGTAGACTGCTATATCTGTCCTGGAAAGGCTTGGCGGGCTCTTCCTTGTTGATTGCTCATTTGTATACCGTTTAACTGAGAAAAGATCATCTATAAAACTGCTGTCCCGGTTATCGGGATGGTTAAGCTTATCATCACGTTTGCTGTTGTCAGGGTGGTGGGCAGCCTGCAACGTGTTGCCAAAGATCTCTTTTTCAAAACCTTCATCAAACAATCTGTAATCGACCTCCACATCAAAAGGATCCTGATTGTTGATCTGTCTGTAGAAACCTGTCTCTCGTTGTTCGTTTGAGCTCTTCTTGTCCTCATCGCCGGCAACTATAAGAACTTCTGGCCCCGGCTCCAGAGTATCAAGAAATCGATAGACATCGTCATAAGTCCCGGTATCTCCCATGACATGGATCTCATTGACGTCGTACTGATCAACGTAGTCGTTGACCTGGAGACCTACCTCTCTGCAGTAATCTTCTCTACGATCTCTGTCAGGTTCTTCAAATGCATGTATCTCGGAAATCTGTAAAACATTGTAGTTGTAAGCTATATCGAACTCGCCAGGCAGATACTCAGGGCCCGGCTTCGAGCTCAGATAGGACACCCTTTCGCGAGAAAACTCTTTTTTCCAGTGGTCAAATGTAGGAGCCCCATCTCTGTATAAAAGCAAAGGAAGGAAATTCAAAAATGTATCGCTGATCTTGGTTTCACTCGATTTCGATGTCGCGGCCTTCATCCTCCTCTGAGAGACCTGCTGTTACTGTGAGAACGCCGTCCTCGTATTCGGCCTCGATGGTTTCCGAATCGACGGGTTTAGGCCATCTAACTGTTCTCTGGAAGGTTCTAGAGCTTCTTTCCCTCCGGTAATACTTCTCGTTTTCCTCTTTTACTTCCTGCGAGCTCTCGGCCATGATCTCTACCTTTTCTTCATCGGCCTTGACGTTGATATCCTCTTTCTCAACGCCCGGCATATCGGCTCGTACTGTTATGTGGCCATCTTCCTTGGTTATGTCTACAGGTACTGCTCCGGTGAAGCTAGAGGCCATATCCTTCCCGAAGTTCTGGAACTGATCGATAAAGTTTTGCATCTGGTCGAAAACATCTTCTGTACTGTCTTCGCGGTTTAGTCTTCTCATTTCAGGACACCCTGTTTTTGTTTACGTCGATAAAAATTTTTATTCTTTATCCTGAATTTTCTCCATCTGTTCCTCCAGAAACTGTATCTGCTCGTTTATCTCGTTTAACAGGTTCTCGGCCTGAACCTCTTTCGAGGTTTTCTCACCGCCCTCTGCTTCGATACTGGAGAATTCATCCTCAACTTCTCTTACTTCGTTTTCCAGCTCTCCGAGAACTTTCTCGTAATCTGTCATGGTAATGTTTTAACGCTTCCAGAGTTTAAACCTTGTTACAGTGAAGCGAGCAGAAAAAGTACTGGAACAGACCCAGAAAATTATACAACAGGGCAAGAAGCCTTCCGCAGCAAAAATCTCTGAGATGCTGGAGTGGTCTCAGAACGATGTCCACAGATGCCTTAACTCGCTGGAAAAGAAAGGAAAGGTAGAAACTTATACGAAGGCCTTTATGGGGCGCAAACACCGTTTAGTCGGTGTGAAGAGATAGTTCTTACTTGACCTGCGGTGTAGGGACTGGTGGAAGCAGGTTCAGTGTGTCTGCTACTCCGACAGCCTCTGAAATTAACTTTCTGTACATATCATTCATCAGTGGTGCGTTGATCTTTTCCGGCAGCTGCTGGTTTTCATCCCAGGCCTCTACTATCTCGTCAGTGTTTCCTTTCCAGAGCACGTTGCCTGAAAGCTTAATCTGTGCTCCTATTTCGCCGTCAGCTTCGTAGTCGACTGAGAAGCTGTAGTAGATCTTTGCGACTTCCTCGTCGAACGCGTTGACACTTGTTTTCTCCACTGACCTGATTTCCGGGTTGTAGTTTATCTGCAGGTCTCCCTGAACGTTTTCTTCTTGAGATGCCTCTAGATCCGTTACGTTGAATCCTACTATCATATATATTTTTAGGAGAAGCAAGTTCTTTATTTGTTTCCTGACAAATGCCATCTATGGGAGTTACAGAGAAATATGGTACAGCAGTCATAGCGATACTTATCGGCGGAGGATTCGCCTTCGGAGGAATAGCATCTTACTCGGGTCTTGTCGTTGGCGGCGGAGGAAACAACGTAGAACAGCAGTAGAGACCGGAGCTTCCCAGCCAGACATTTACAGAAGGAACTCTCGACCTGACAACGAACGAGAAGGCCTTTCTCGCGGCACAGAACGATGTAGTATTCGCAACAGGATACTACAACACCAGCGAAGACAAAGGGCGGCTTCAGACAGTTAGAGATGTACAGAGCGAGTTCGGTGAGAAGATATATCTCAACTATGTTAACTCCAGCCAGATACCGCCACAGACAGAGCTCAGACAGACTCCAGCAGTTCATATAATCGGTGCGATTGTACAGAACCAGAGAGCCCAGCCAAGCCAGAACGTAGTCTACAACATGACAGAAAGCGAGATAGCGTCAGGAACATGCAACCTGATCAGGGATCTCCCTGAATCCGCAGTAGTCTACTGTTTCAGCTAAAAACTTATTATTTCTCTTTAATTTATGTCAAAGGCCTTCGCAAAGCTTTCATCGCCCTGAACATTTTCCGAGTATCTCTCCAGTTTCTCAGCCGCGCTTTCACCGGTTTGAGATGCAGAAACAGCACCTTTCTCACCTAACAAAGTTATGCAGGCCTGATGCTTCTGTGAAAGTTTCTGAGCAACCTGAATAAGAAGCCCTACGTTCTCAGTAGGTACCTCGGCCTCAATCTCTTCGATTTCCGGCTTCTCGATTTCTGTCTCAAGTAAGTCTTCGATTCCTGATTCAAGACCCTCCACTTTCTTCTCCAAGTCCTTTCTCATCTCATAGAGTTTTCTGGCCTTTTCAACGGTATTCGTCTCATCCAATTGTTCTGTCTGAATGTTTCTGTCTAAGAAGCCGGATAGTTTTTCGATACTTTCCCGGTACTCATCTGATTCCTCTAGGAATCTATCTACAGTATCTTCAAGGTGTTCTGGTTCGACGGAGAAGATACTGCAAAGCTCTCTCTGAACACTACGAGGCCTTGATTTCGACTCAGTCTCAAGAAGTTTCTCTAATCTCTTTACTCTATCTTCAATACCATTAATGTATTCCTCTGCTGCCTCTCCAGCCACATATTCCAGGCGAATCACTCCGTCCTGAATCCTTTTTGAGCCTTTGATGAAGAATTTCTCTGCGTGAGAGGTGTTGGTAAGGTGTGTGCCTCCACAGGCCTCGATATCGATATCCTCTATCTCGATCAGCCTGATCGTGTTGCCTGGCGGTGCACCTCCCTGGTAGATCCTGAAGCCGTACCTCTGTTCGGCCTCCGACTTCGCCATCTCGATTACATTGATATCGATATCCCTGTTAATCATATTCCTGACACGGGCCTCGATCTCATCCAAATCTTTACGTGAGAGTCTCTCGTAATGTGTGATGTCGAGCCTTGCCTTTTCAAGTGTCTTATTGGCGCCGGCCTGGTAGATATGTTCGCCGAGTTCTTGACGCGCCCCAGCGTTCACCATGTGGGTCGTGGAGTGGTGTTGAGTCAACTGCTTGCGTTTCTCACCGTTGACTACGCCTTTCACACGCTTCCCTTCCTCAAGTTCATGCTCTGGCACGCGATGGAGTATCACGCCTGACTGTTTCCTCACATCTTCGACCTGAAAACCGTTGATTTTTCCAACGTCGTGCCTCTGGCCTCCTCCCTGAGGATAGAACATTGTCTTATTCAGGACAATCCATTCATCTTCTATTATCGATTTTACTGAGGCCTTGAAATCAAAGTTTTGCACTTTTCCATCTTGGTGGTATGGCTCCCTGCTGTCGTAGTAAATTTTCTCGGTTTCTCCAAGCCCTTCTACATCGAATTTTTCTTCAACGGCTGTTACGGTTTCATCTTTTTCACTCATCAAAGTATAGAAGTCTTCCGGAACTTTCAGGCCATGCTCTTCCATCATTTCAGGGCTGACCCCGTGAGATTCGTAGAGTTCGATCATCTCATCGACTGACGGCTGGCCTTCAACTTTCTCCAGCTGTTCACGGGCTTTTTCCCTTGCTTTCTCGTATTTTTCCTTTTCTACTTCCAGAATTTCCTCTATTTCATCCATAGAGGCCAGAAGCTCAGGGAACATCTCTTCAAGCTCTTCAGCGTTCCATCTTGCGACCTCTGTCATCTCCAGTTCCCAGTTGTACTTCTCGATGAAGTCCTGGGCCCGTCTGTAGATCATTCTGAGGTTGTGACCCCCTCCGGTGTTTGAAGGAATTTTTCCATCAGCCATTGCAAATATCAGTGCACGAGTATGCTCTGCTACCGAGTAAAGGCCTGCTGCCGGTTTTATCTCGCGTTTTAAATCGTCGACATCTTCATCTATATTATCTGCTATTTCCTCCCATTTTTCATCTATATCGTCTACTTCATCGATATTCAGTTCGGAGCTGTGAGGCAGGAACTTTTCCCAGACGGCCTGATTGATCTCCAGGCCTGTCTCTTCCTTCATCTTCTCCAGTGTCTCGGGCATAACTGATTCATAGCTGGTTTCTGTGCCGTTGGAGATCCAGGTTATTCTTTCATGACCCATCCCCATATCCAGGACTTTCAGATCTAATTCTTCGTACCCTTCAGGAGTCTGTTCGTAAAACATATAGACCTGATTGAATAATTCCAGGCCGTCTACGAAAAACTCCATGCACGCACCCAGGTTTCCGCCTCCACCCCAGCTATCTTCGTGTAAAATCAGTTTTTCCTCCGGTATTCCTAAGGCCTCTGTAGTGAATTCGAACATGTCTTTGAAGTATCGGTCTTGGTCGTATTCATCACCTTTCTTGAAGCATGTCTGGCCGATCATCGTGAAGTTGGTGTAGTGTCTGCCGGTTATTCCAACGTTGTCGACATCGTTAAATCTTAGAGAGGGCTGAGGTATGATTAATTCCTCTGCTGGAGGTGAGGCCTCTCCTGAAACTACGTAGGGCTGGAAACAGTAGATTGATGCGCCGGTGAACTCTACATCATCTCGCCAGCGAGCGACAACAGGATAACGATCAATTGAGGTATAACCTCTTTTCTCCATAAAGGCCTCGAATAGCTCCCAGCTCTCTGTATGAGTATATTCCTCTTCAGTTGGAGAGTCATTGATGAAGGTGTATCCTTCTCCACATTCAGGTTCTCCACATATTTCTCGGTCTCCATTTTTGGCCCAGAAATACATCCCGCATTTCTTGCACTGGCCTCGGCTAAATCCTTTCTCTTTGAGTACTTCCGTAGCAAAAAACTTTTCTGGATTATCTGATGCTTCTTCCTTAATCTCTTCTTTAAGTTCCTCGAGGCCTTTCATACAGTAGTCTTTGTTCGAGAATTTTTTTATCTGCTGTGAGAGATGTGAAAGAAAAAAGAGAGAAGAAAATGCGGTTTTTACTGCATGCGGAGTTCTTCGCTGAAGTGGTTCAGCAGTGAAAGGAATACTGGTGTGAAGACTGGTACTGCAATCATCTGGATTGCTGCGGCACCTACAGTCTCATTGAATACGCCTAGGATGCCTCCAAGAACCACTGCGATCAGGTAGACTGCGAATACTGTCACCATTGATAGCAGAATTCCTAGTCTGCTGCCTCTGGTCCTCTGGATGCTTTCGTCCAGTGCCTGGAACATTCTCTTGTCCTCGATAGCGATAAGTGGCTGTGCGAGGAGCAGAGAAATTGTTACATATGTAAAACCAGCTATACCTAGAATTAATCCTACTGCTGCGAGCGCTATGCCTGCTGCACCTATTCCTGAAAGCATGCCGGCACTGCCTGCAGCTAACGAGCTGGCGGAGATTCCTCCGAGAGCCAGAATATATGCTGGAAGCGCAAGAACCACTGCGAGAAGGTAAGCGAAGACCACTGTTGTGATGTTTGCTCCAAGTGTTCTTGCAAAAGGCTTGAGCAAGTTGCTCGTGAAAAAGCTTCTCTCAAGCGCTCCTTCTCTGAACGATCTGAGACCTCCGATCGTAGCTGCAATACTTACGATTCCTGCAGCTATCATGGCTAGAGCTCCTGCGACCTGCAGGCCCATACTGGCTGATTCAATCAACAAGCCTGATCCAAGGTTTATTGCCTGAATCAGGAAGAAAAGTCCTGCCAGCTTCTGGCCTACATCCGATTTAAGACTCCCGAATGCAGTCTTAATGGCTTCTGTAACGCTTAATGCCATATTAGGCTATATGATGACGACACTTAAATTAGAAACGGTTATTTGAGCGGATAAAAAAAGAGAAATAAGGTAAAGGTGCTGAGGCCTTTTTTAGAACATTGATCCTAGGCCTTCAGCGGCGTCTTCTTCAGAAGAGTCTTCTTCCTCCTCTTCGTCTTCCTCTTCTTCAGCTTCTTCGTCTGTTGATCCTTCTTCTCCGGAAGGTGCTGGAGCTGCACCTGTTGCGACAGCGGTCTCCATCGCCTCTTCAATGTCAACGTCTTCCAGTGCTGCAACTAGAGCTTTGATCTCAGTATCTTCGATGTCAAGACCTGCTGCGTCTACAACGTCCTGTAGATTGTCTTCGTTAACTTCTTTTCCGGCTTCGTGTAGTGTCAGTGCTGCGTAAACTAGTTCCATTGATTAATTCACCAATACTCTAGACTCGGTAACCAACCCTTAAAAACCTCTCCTGCATAATTGAATACAAATGAGGTTGAAGTTCGAGGACCTACCAGAGGAGACCAGAGTAAAGCTGACGGAGAAAGGCCGCAACGACCTCTGGCACAGAGTAGACGAATTCGGAGGTGTGAAACAGCTGTCGGAGGCCTTTGACTTCTCGGATTCGAAGATGTACAACTGGAAGTCCAAGAACTCATTCATGCCGATCAGCTTCATCAGGAGATTGATGGGGCAGAACCCGCCGGAGATCAAAGCAGTGAAAGGTAAGGGCCGTGGAAAGGTCTGGGAAATAGATCTGCCAGTAGATATAAGTGAAGAACTTCTAACACGCGTAGAGACCTCGGTAACTGTTAATCGGAAAGGCACACCGGTGTATATTACAGACGAGAAATCTCTGGCCTCAAGATTCATCGAACTACTGGAAGACATAGGCGTAGAACAGAGCTTCTACAGCCGTGAAGGCCGCTACGAAGTTCGGTACTCCAAATACTCGCACAGAGTGCTTTCGAGCCTTGAATTCTCTGAAGATTTCTCTGCTCTCGTCGATGAAGAAGGAGAAATATCTGATGAAAAAGTAAAGGCCTCGGGTAGAGAGATTCCTGTTGAAGAGTTTGATTCAGAGCTCTACTCCAGGAGCAAGACCTTTGATCTGGCATTGGCTCGTGGAGATAAACAGAAGATTCAGGAACTGATAGCTGAAGAATCAAGTAAGGTCAGGAACTTGGTAGGTTGAGAAATTATTTGAAAAAATTAATGAAAAGAAGGTAAGAGGGATTTACTCCTCTTCCTTGTCTTCTTCGTCGGAATCTTCTTCAGTCTCTGTCTCTTCTTCTGTGTCCTCTTCCTCTTCGGAAGATGGTTCCTCAGAAGATTCTTCGGAATCTTCGTCAAGGTCGACTGATTCGAGGTCTACCTGTGAGTCGAGACCTTCTGCGTTGCTGCTTGCGTGTGCAAGTGCTTCTTCGATTGTTTCCTCGACTGGTAGGCCTTCGCTGATTGCCAGATTCTTGGCCTTCCGGACTGCTTCGCTGACGATTGCTTCTGCAGTTGTCTCGTTGATGATTCCTGCGTTGACTGCGAGGTTGTATGCTGCTCCTGCTGCAGATTCTACATCTGTTCTGTACTCTTCTACATCGATGTCGAGTTCTTCTGCTCTGAACAGTTCTCCTTCGCTGTACGCTACGTCCAAGTCAAGTCCAATTTCCAGTGGCTCGATTCCGAGCTGGTTAAGGATTTCTGCATCGTCTGCAGTGATCTCGTCTCCTTTCTCGATGATGACTCCTGGTTCCTGTACGTGGATGGAGCCGTCATCTACCTGTACCTGGAGGCCTCTCTGCTGTAGTTTTCCAAGCATAGGGCCTGGACCAATTCCTGTGTCTCCGTCAGGTACTTCTATGTCGTTCGGTGCTGTTTCTCCTCCCTGTGCTGCTGCACTGGTCTTGTTCTGTTTGATCAGTGAGTAAAGCTGGAACGGATCTTTCTCGGAGAAGATGAATGCAGGCTGGATTGCGTCGTTCTCTTCCAGCTGTTCGATCTCTTCCTTGTCGGATTGATCGATTGCAATCTGCATGAGTGTCTTTCTGGACATTCGAACCTTTGCGAACTCCTTCATCTCTTTCTTGATCTGCTGGAGCTGCTTCGCCGGAAGGTTGTGCATGTCGAGAATTCCGATTACAGGATTGTCTTCGATTTCTTCCTGGAAGTATTCGACTTTCTGTTCTTTCTGCTCACGTGTCAGTTTCTTCGGCTTTGGCTGCACCATCTTAATTCACCTCCACTGTAGGACCCATAGTGGTCTTTATCAGTACGGATTTGACGTTGTTCTGGCCCTGTGGGAGCCGTCCCTCTACAAAGTCGTAGATCGAAGAAGCGTTACGTGCGGCCTCTTCAAGATCCTGCTCTTCGTTACCAACCTTGATCTGCATCAAAGGATCTTCACGAAGTCTGAGAGTTACAGTATTCCGCAGGTCCTCAATTTCATCTGTAGGATCGCTTCCTGGAGGCATTGGATCTGGCATCATGTTGCGCGGTCCGAATACCTGTCCCAGCTGAGAACCGATCTTAGGCATCAGTGGGGCCTCGGCGATAAGGAATGAATACTCGTCGGCCAGGTCTTTTGCGTTCTTAGGGTTGTCAAAGTATTCTTCCTCAAGCTCGTCTTCTGTAATTTCCAGGTCGGCATTACTTGCGTTCTTCGCAAGGGTATCTCCAATGACTGCGACTTTTACGTCTTCGTCGGCCTGGAAAGGAAGCTTGAAGTCTTCGTTGAATCTGTTGTCAGGATCTGAAAGATCAAGGCCTGTAAAGTTGATGATAAGATCGATGCTTTCCTTGAAGTCTCTTTCTTCTGCCTGTTCAACAGCTTCGTTGACTGCGTCTTCAAAGTTCATTTTTGTTCACCTCTAGATTCCTTCCTCTGCTTCCAGTTTGTCGTCGTATTTTCCTTCGTCGATCTCCTGCCCTACATCGTACGCGTCTTTACCGTCAATGGTAACTCCCATCGACTGAGCTGTTCCGATAATCTCCTTTACAGCTCCGCGCAGATCCATTGCAAGCAGATCGGAGGCCTTCATTCTTGCAACTTTGCATGCAAGTTCGAAGTCCATGTCGGCAACCTTGTTCTTGTTAGGTTCGCCGGATCCGGAATCGATACCTAGCTCGTCCTTGATCAGGACTGCTGCTGGTGGCTTTCCGACTTCTATCTCGAAGTCGCCTGTTTCTTCGTCTACTATGACGTCAACAGGCACCTCCATTCCCTGGAAGTCTGCTGTTTCTTCGTTAATTGATTTTACAACCTCTCCAACGTCAGTTGGTAGAGGCCCAAGTTCTGGTCCTAGCGGAGGGCCTGCAGATGCAGATCCACCCTCAACTAGTGTCGAAATCGTTGTTTTATCTCCCATAAATTGATCACTCTAGATTTTAGCTAAAATAGTATTGGTTTTACTGTTGAGCCTTTTTCCGCACCATGTCTGCGTCGACTGTTGTTGGAATAGGTACTGCTGCGTCAAGCAGTTCGATGGTGACTTCTCTGTTGGTTTCGTCAACTCTGTTGATTTTGGCTTCTTCTCCCTTGAAAGGCCCGCCGACTACTTCTACTTTGTCGCCGACCTCGATCTTGATTTCTTCCTGCTCTTCGCTGAGGTACTTCTCGATCTCTTCTACATCAACTTCTTCGTCAATGATTCCGTTGATGTTTCGTGAGTCCTGGGCCACGTCCCTGATATCGGATTCGTTGCCCTCGATGAAGATATATCCCTGGAGATCTTCTGGGTGGAAAACCGCTCTGATATCTACGTCTTTGCCTTTAACTTTGCTTTCCAGTGCGTTTATTGCGGTCTTCTCACGGCCTCTTGTCGTTCTTGCGGTAAGTATCATAGCGGGTTCACACGTAGTTTGGGATCAGGTTTGAAAGCAGGTAGAACACGAAACCGATCGCACCGATGAGAATCATTCCTGCACCGGTAACTTTGGCGCTCATGCTGAACTCTTCTCTATCAGGTTTCTCGGCGATCTTGAGCACTCTACGGTACTCTCTAAGCTTATCCTTCGCGTTCCGCTTCCACTTTCCTGGGTTTAAATCCATTATTAATACACCTATACCCGTATTTGGAGAGAACTAGTCCAAAAAGACTTGCCTCCCTCCCACCAGAAGTGGTTCAACGGGGTTACAATAATAGAAGTATAGAGAAATTTTATAAATCCGGTCGGAGGTTATGTGATTTCTTTTTCGACACTAGCTATAATTGCTTCATCCTGAGATTTTTCGGGAACGTATTCCAGGCACTCGCTTGAGACTTGGCTCCAGTCATCGTTTCTCTCTGCTTGATCTATCTCTATTTCACATATCGATGAAGTTTTCTGGCTTTCAGCTGTGCTCCCGAAATCTGTTATACTCCCCGAACTGATTGTCATCAGGGATATACTGGCAACGGTTAAAATTGCAGCGCCAATAATAATTCCAAGCACTTTATCCATCAGTTTTTCGCCTCACAACTTCTTTGTTGTGCATTGTAATTGTAGTTGAGTAGATCTTGGCAAAGGCTTTGAGCTATCTCCGATTGTTCTCCTGTGCTTTCCTGGAAATATTTAGGTATTATGTTTTCTTTTATACAGTTTACCTCTTGGGAGACCTCTTCGGTGTCGTAGTCTTGATTCTCGCAGTACTGCTCCCATCTTGGTATATCAGGGTTGTTAACGGTAAATGTTTTTTCCGACAGTGTCTCTGATCCTGTGATACTTCCCATTATTGATGCAAGTAATCCTCCTGTAGGAACTATCTGTACTTTATACTGGCCTCTTTCCATGTTTTCTCTCGGAGTAAATGTAATTCTGAAACCGGTCTCTGTCTTCTCTTCCTCTTTCACTGTATCACCTGATGGAGTTGTGATAACCAATTTGTAGGTTTCGGTAGTGCTCTCCGGCACGTTTCCTTCGATTGCTAATTCTTCTCCAAAGGCGATTTCATCCTTACCTAATGTAAATCGTGAAGATCCTGTAGCTTCACCTGTGTCATCTGTATCTGATTCACCGGAAGGTCTATCCGTTTTATCCTCACTTGAGTCTTCAACGTATTTTACTACTATGCTATCGTCCTCTGGGCTCTGTGAATCCGCCCCAGAATATTCCTTAAGATATAACTTGTATCCATTTTTGGTAGGAGCATCTCCGTTTACCTGATCTAAGTCTTGAGGCCTTAGCTGCATGAATGTTTCAGTGCCTTTGAAGTTTATCTCTGCAGTCGGGGGTTCTTCAGCTTTATCGTTTACGAACCAGAACTCTGCCTCGTAACTCTGATCTCCGACCTCTAAATTCTTGGTCTTTGGGCTGCAGAATTTGAACTCGTTTGATCCGGTATCATATCCTTCACAATCAGATGACTGATCTGTGTTGTCACTACCCTCGTTTCCATTATCTGTATCGCACCATGCCTGAGGCCAGTTAGAACCTGTATCCGAACTTCTCTCCATTACAATTTCTACCTCACTGCTGCTCGCACTACAGGTAGCCGTAGATATTTTTCCTTCATAAAAAATGTTTTCTGTATAGCTTCCTACGGGAGGAGGATACCAGTATCCCGCATTTTTGCCTATCCATTCTGAATGTCCATAAGCCTCCAAATAATCTCTTATGATGATGCCTTCGAGATATACTCTGCTTTCTCCAAACTCAAGACCTTCACCAGGTCTAAGACTTACCTTCTCTCCAAGATTATAGTCCTTTACATTGTAATCATTATCACCCCTTAACTCCTCTGGAGTTCTATCACAGCCCTCCCAAGGATTAAATCTTTCCTGCTTAACCACTATCTCTGCAGACTCGGATTCAGGATCAATACTACATACTACACCATAGGGATCGAAGTCATCGCCGTATCGGAAACCCATTGAGTTTACTCTTCTTAGAAGTACAAGCGGAGAATTCGTGTTGGAATCTTCCGAACTTCTCCACAGAATGCTTGGATAGCCGTTTTCAGAGTTTCCTACAAGTGTACTCAAGTAAAAACTCTTTCCCTCTATCTGAGTCGATTGATCCTCAGCTATTGAGAATTTTTCCCCAAACTCATGGTTTATCTCGCTGATCGGCTTTTTTACCTCTGCTGAGGCCTCTGCAACGGTTTGATCTGAATCCAGAGGATTCCACCAGCTACCCGGAGCTATCAATTCGGCGTTGATCTCACCTTCTGCTACGGCCTCAAACGACAGAGTATCTTCAGTAGTTGAATCGCCGAAAGATTCCGTTCTATCCTGTCCGGCTCCAGATACTCTCAGCTCGTATCTGCCCGGCTCAAAGGCCTCATAATTCAGAATTATTTCCTCACCAGTTTCATGATTGGATTTTTCGAAACTTAAGGAAGCATCAGGCTCTGATACAGGATCGACTTCCACAATAACTTGCATATTGTTTCCATAATGCTCATCTGATAGGCCTCTCCATTCAATTATCTCGATTCCCGCACCTTTGTATGTGCTGTCTTTCTGTTGCCAGAACTGCAGTGTTTTACCTGAATCAGGATTTACAAAGAGATGGTTGACTCCTGTAGTCGCCCACTTTTCACCTTTAACTTTATCATTTCTAACATAATTGATTATCTCAGTTGTATGACCAAGATCTAATTCTTGTTCCGCTCCCCTCTCTGAGTCCTCATCAGTGTTACTGCAGAAAGCGTACTGGTTTTCTCCCAGGTCATAGTCCGCACAGTCAAATTTTGAGGACTCAGAGTATACTGGTAAAATTTTGACTCTGGCTGATTTTTCCGACACACTAAGATCTTCAACTTCAACCGTAAACATCCCTGAGTTGAACTCTGTCTCGGTCATGCCACCGTAATCCCTACCGTTTGGAAAAATAATTCTCAAAGGATTATCTGATTGAGTGCCTGGCCCTATACCCGGCATTACCCCCATTTCCCGGAAGTTACGGCCATCTCTATCCCTGATAAATTCGATGCTTAACTCGTTTTGCTTATCGGTTCCGAATACTACGGTATCTCCAACACTTACCTCGGTCCAATCACCGGTATCTGCTTCCAAAGGAGAACTCTGTGCTGTTGGAATCGACATTAACAGCACAATCAAAGATGTTAAAACAAGCTTTCTTCTCACACGTACTTTTTACCTATTCGTGGATATAAATTACCCGTCCCACGAGGATTGGCTTACGGCAGCCTCGATACTGAAATATCTAGAAACTTCTAAATAGCGACCCTTTTTTGTACAATCCTTTTTTGAATTGCTTAATAATCTTCCAGCCCTAGAATATTAAGGAAAAAATTCCCGACTGAAAACTTCTACCGGGCTAATGGAAAGAGCAGGAGGATATTAAAAGAATTTGAGCTCTAGATAAACTCTACGCCAAGCTCCTGCTCGATCTCTTCCTCGTACTCGTCCTGATGAGTCTTCTCAGGCCCGTAGATCTGAGGGCTGTCAACTCCTGTAACGATGATCATGGCCTGGAGTGCGTCGCTCATGTCTTCACGAACCTGTGCTCCCCAGATAATCTTTGCTGTGTCATCAAGCTTTCCGCTGACGGTATTGACAACTTCCTGAGCCTCGTTAAGGCTTAGAGATGAGCCTCCTGTCACGTTCACGAGTGCACCTTCTCCGCCTGCAATGTCTACGTCGAGTAGAGGGTTGGATAGTGCTTTCTGCACTGCTTCGTTTGCTCTGGAGTCTGTATCGGATTGGCCCATTCCTATCATGGCGATTCCTCCTTCTCCCATGACTGCGCGGATGTCTGCGAAGTCGAGGTTTACGAGGCCTGGCTTGGTTACCAGCTCTGTGACTCCTTTGACTGCGTTTACAAGTATTTCGTCTGCGATCTTGAATGCGGTGTTGAGTGATACGTCTGGAACGATTTCGAGAAGCTTGTCGTTTGGAATTACAATCAGTGTGTCGACTACTTCTTCAAGTCGTTCTAGGCCGTATTCTGCGTTTTCCTGTCGGCTTGTTCCTTCCATCTCGAATGGAAGTGTGACGATTCCGACTGTTAGTGCGCCTTCTTTCTTGGCCTGTTCTGCGATTACGTGTGCTGATCCGGTTCCTGTTCCTCCTCCGAGGCCACAGGTGATGAAGACCATGTCGCTTCCTTTGACCTGTTCCTTGATCTTCTGCTGGGACTCTTTTGCGGACTCCTCTCCGACCTTCGGATCGGCTCCTGCTCCGAGGCCCTGTGTTAGTTCTTTTCCGATCAAGACTTTTTGATCGGCGTTGGCGTATAGAAGATCCTGTGCGTCGGTGTTCATTGCGACAGTGTCGCATCCTTCTATTCCGACGTCAACGAGGCGAGAAATAGTATTGTTTCCTGCTCCTCCGGTACCGATTACCTTGATATCGGCCTTTCGCTGCTCTATTAAGTTTTCGAGCTCTTCGTCGATATCGTGGCTTTTCTGACTTGATTGAGGTACTCCGCCTGAATCGTTTCTCTTCGCCTGTTCGATCTGATCTTCCATCTTGTAACCACTTGTGTTATGTATAAGAAGTAATCACCAACGTATATAAAAATGGCTGAAGGCCGGAAAGCCCGGCCAGAAGTTTGAATACTGGAAAATCTTACTCGTCGAACACGACTTCCTCAAAGTCAGTGTAATCCGTGATCTCTCTGCTGATCGCATCCTTCAGCTGGTCAGGAAGCTCATGCTGGTGATCCTCCTCATCATGCTCGTGGATGATAGTTACTGTATCGCCGTCGAACTCGATCTCTCCGTGGCCCAGCCTGTAATCGAAGATCGTCTCGGCCTTTTCCTCGTCGTCTTCAACTTTCTCCAGGACCTTTACCCAGTAATCAAGTTCTTTACCTGCGAGAGGATGGTTGAAGTCGATACGCACACGGCCTGATCCCTTTGAGATTACACGGCCCTGTCGTCTCCCAACCATCAGTGTATCTCCGACGCTGACATTTACGTCCTGCTTGTTGAACTCTTTCTCAGGATAGGTTTCGATGTCCTCGGACTCTCTTTCTCCGTATCCATCTTCAGCTGAGACAGTGAACTCCTTCTCTTGTCCTACCTCCATCTCCTTTACTGCGTCCTCGAAGCCGGGGATTACGTATTCCTCTCCTACTAGGACAGGTACGGGTTCGAAATCGAGCTGGGATGTGTCGAGGCCTTCTTCCTTTGCTTTCTCTTTGTTTGAAAGGTCGAATATATCGCCGTTTGCCCGGCCTACGTAGTCAACTAGCACTAGATCTCCTTTTTCCATTGTTATCACGAAAAGTAAATCCGGGTTAACCATTAAAACTTCCACCTGTAACTGGGTATCGTTAAAAGAATTCTATGTATAAATTCAGTTTATGACGTGGAGAACGGAACTCCCTACAAAGTTGAAGAACTCGCTGCAGTCTCTTCTACGATCAGTGGACCGACACGAAGACGTATATACCAAGGCCGAGAACGTTTCCATAGGCCAGATATGGGTTGGAATGGCCGTGATGAATCAAAGAATTGAGAAACTTGAGAAAGTAACGCGGGCCCAAAGGAAAGCACTCCAGGACATGGAGGCCGACGTAGATGTCGACGAACATCTCAGCGAGAACCTGGAAGAAAGCCTGAAGAAGTACTAAATTATCAGTCCAGAAGTGTGTTCAGTAACTTTGCTAGCGATTTAGGATTTCGGGCCTGTAAGTTTGCTTCGTTTTCTCCTGAGATATATACTGTTTTGAATCCTGTCTTTTTTGCTGGTTCTATGTCTTCTTCATAGGTATCTCCAATGTAGATGTAATTATCTGCCGTTATTCTATCTTTTGCTATCTGAAAAATTTCTTGACCTGGTTTTCGGCTGCCTACTTCGTTAGAAATTATTATATCATCGGCAACTTCTGATATTCCGTGTCTCCTTATTTTCTTTCTTTGTACATTTCCTTCCCCGTTAGTAAGGATTCCTACGTTGTGCTTTTTAGAGAACTTCTTCATGAGATTGTATAGGTCTTGATTCAGCTCTGTTGCATTAAGTTCTATCTCGATGTAATTTTCTGCTGCTTTCTCCGCGTTGAAGTCGATATCTGCAGCTTTTTCCGCCTCTATAAATGCTTTCTGATATGGTGAATCCTCTAGATTCTCTATGCTCTGAAAGAGCTTGTCCACATATAAATCGAAAACTTCGTCTGATACCTCAGAGCCAATAGATTCCTCAAACAGCGTCCTAAAATCCTCAGGATAGGTTATCAAGGTCCCATCTAGGTCGAAGAATATTGCTACGCTCATTCTATCACTATCGCAGGCCTTCCAGGCTCTGCACGAGAGGCCTTGTCCTCTGAGGATTCGTCTTCTGTCTCGACTTCGATCTCGGCGTTGAACTCTTCGGCCCATCTCTCAACGTTTTCTCCAAGAGCATCTGTCTCTGCGGCCTTCTTCATGAACTGTTCCTGGAACTTTCCAGGGTTCTCCACGGCCTCTACAACCATCTGATTGATGTCCTGTGCGTGCTTCTTCAGTTCGCCGTCGAGCACTTCGTCCATGATTTTCCCGACATCTCTGAGCTCAAGATTATCGATGATACTGGAGAAGGACTTGTACTTCCAGTCAGCGGCCTGAATAATCTTTACATTCTCGGCCTTGCCGTCGATAATCTCCTTGATATCTCTGATATCTCCGGAGACTCTGTCGAAGTAGTCGTCTACTCTTTCAGCCTGTTCATCAAGCAGCTTCTCGTTTACTTCAGGCCATTCGCCGTTCCAGAGGTACTCATCATTCCCAAGCTCATGCCACAGCTCATCGGCAAGATGCGGTGAGAAAGGTGCGATCAACTTCACCAGTGTGCGGACTCCATGGCTGAAGATTGCAGGATCTACGTCTCTCTGTTTGTACCAGTAAAGCTTGGTCAACAGCTTGTCGGCCTCTCCAGCAGCCAGGTTGAACTCGTAGTTCTCGATGTACTCCGTCGAGTTCTCGATAGCTCTCTGAATTCTGCTGGATACAATCCTGTCTTCAAGACTATTGTCCTCAAGATCGGCCTCCTCTTCAGTTAAGAGTTCTTCGTTTTCAGTTACGATCCTGTTGATGCGTTCAAGCATCTCTTCTGAGGCCTTGACGCCGTCCTTCGACCAGTCAAGCTCCTTGTTAGGGTGAGAAGCTCTGAGAATGAACAGTCTTGCGGTATCTGCGCCGTGATCCTCTACAAGGCCTGAAGGCCTGACGACGTTGTTCTTCGACTTGCTCATCTTCATCATCTCTGTCTCCACTTCCCTTCCACACTTACCGCAGGTCTCCTGATCTTCTACGTCTTCAGGATAGAGCCATCCGTGCTCCGGGCATCTATACGCCGGATGGTTTACCATGCCCTGTGTCAGTAGTTTCTCGAAAGGCTCGTCCTGTTCAACCATTCCTTCGTCTCGAAGGAACTTCTGGAAGAACCTTGCGTACAGTAGATGCATAACTGCGTGCTCTACGCCGCCGACGTACTGGTCGACGTTCATCCAGTAGTTTGCCTCTTCCTCATCGAAAGGAGCGTCCTCGAAATCCGGAGAACAGTAACGGAGGAAGTACCATGAAGAGTTGATGAACGTATCCATCGTATCTGTCTCTCTACGGGCCTCTCCTCCACACTCTGGACATTCAGTGTGCTCGAAGTGATCTGAAGTCTTTACAGGGTTGCTCTGGCCTGTGAACTCAACGTCTTCCGGAAGCTCTACAGGGAGATCTTCTTCAGGTACAGGTACTGTGCCACATTCATCACAGTAAATTACTGGAATTGGGGTTCCCCAGTAACGCTGCCGTGAGATCAGCCAGTCACGGAGCTTGTAGTTAACGTCTTCCTCTCCGAGACCTTCCTCTTCGAGATATTCAATTATCTTTTCTATTCCTTCTTCCTTGTCAAGGCCGTTCAGGAACTCCGAGTTGACGTGGTCACCATCTCCTTCGTAGGCCTCTTCCTGGAAGCTGTGGTCTCCTTCCGGTTCCACAACTTTCTGGATATCTATTCCGTGCTCCTGAGCGAATTCAAAGTCTCTCTGATCGTGTGCAGGAACGGCCATGATCGCACCAGTACCGTAATCAGGCAAGACAAACTCTGCAACGTAGATAGGGATTTCTTCCCCTGTTACAGGATTTTCTGCGTATCGACCCGTGAATACTCCGGCCTTGGACTTCTCCTCTCGATCCTCATCATCTTTTTTCTTGGCCTCTTCTATATAATCCGCTACATCGCTGTTTTCTTCCGCTACTTTCTCAGCAAGTTCGTGTTCCGGAGCTAGGGCCATGAAAGTCGCTCCGAAGATAGTATCGGGCCTTGTGGTGAATACTTCGAGTTCTCCACCATTTTTGACAGGGAATTTGATTTCTGCGCCTGTGCTTTTTCCGATCCAGTCGTGCTGCATCTTCTGGACTTTGTCAGGCCATCCTCCGAGCTGTTCAAGGTCTTCAAGAAGTTCATCTGCGTAGTCTGTTATCGCTAGCTTCCATTGCTCCATCTCCTTGTTCTCGTTTACTTCGCTATCGCATCTCCAGCAGAGGCCATCTTCAACCTGTTCATCTGCAAGAACTGTCTCACAGCTCGGGCACCAGTTAACCTCGGCCTCGTCTCTGTATGCAAGGCCTTCTTCCAGCATTTTCTGGAAGATCCACTGATCCCATTTGTAGTATTCTGGTTTACACGTCGTAACTTCCCGGCTCCAGTCAAGAGAGAAACCGAGGCGCTTGAACTCTTCTTTCATGTCGCTGATACAGTCAAAGGTCCATTCTCCGGGATCGACGTTTCTATCGATTGCTGCATTTTCCGCAGGCATCCCGAAAGCATCCCAGCCCATAGGATGCATGACGTTAAAGCCCTGCATCGACTTGTAACGGGCATATGCGTCAGCCAGTGAGAATACGCGGCCGTGGCCCATGTGCATCTTTCCGGAAGGATATGGGAACATGTCCAGGACATAGCATTTCTCCTGTTCTTCATCCATTTCGGCCTCGTGAAGGCCTTCGTTCTCCCATCTTTTCTGCCATTTTTCTTCTATCTGTTTGAGATCTTCCGCGAATTCTCGGGCCATACCGGTTTTATGGTCTCCAAGTTATTTTAATCTGTAGAATCTTCTCGGGTTGACTGGCTGGGAAGGCCCTCATAGATAATTTAAATGCGTGGAGTAAACAGTTTGATACGATGACCCGATTGATTTGTGTGAGCAGTGGGAAGGGAGGGGTCGGAAAGACCACAGTAACTTCAAATCTAGGAGCAGCGCTGACGAATTTCGGCGCAGATACAGTGGTTCTTGATGCAAACCTTACTAACCCGAACCTCGGATTCCACATAGGGATCCCGCTGTACCCGAAGACTCTTCATGATGTACTGAAAGGAGATGCTCATATTACAGAGGCCATGTACATCCATGACTCAGGCCTCAGGGTCGTACCAGCAGGTCTATCAGTAGAGGACCTAGAAGATACCGATCCGGCAAACCTTTCCGATGTTCTCCTCGATGCTGTTGGAGAGCCTGACTTTGTACTGGTTGACTCGGCAGCAGGCCTTGGAAATGAATCGATCAATGCTATTGAGGCCTCTGATGAAGTACTTATCGTTACGAACCCGAATCTTCCTGCTGTTACCGATGCCTTGAAGACGGTGAATATTGCCGAGGAGGCAGGTACTGATATCAAAGGAGTTATTCTGAACATGGTGAAAGGCCATGATTCCGAGCTTGATACCGAGGAAGTAGAGTCGATGATAGGCCATCCTGTGATGATGGAGATCCCTCACCATGAGAAAGTCGAAGAGGCCCTTTCACTGAAGAAGCCTATCGTACACCATGAACCGGATCACCATGTGTCGGAGCGGTTCAAGGCTGTAGCCGGCGATATTGCTGGTGTGGAGTATGAGGCAGATCTTTCGGAGCCAGGTCTTTTCTCGAAGATTATGGATCGGTTCAAGTAAAGGCCACCTTTTTAACTCGGTGAAACCAATTTCTCTTCAATGACCCGGGTTATCTCTGTCGTATCTGGCAAAGGTGGTGTCGGCAAAACCACTGTAACTTCTAATATAGGTACAGCTCTTTCCAGACAGGGAGAGGACGTACTGATAATCGATGGAAACTTTTCAGGCGCCAACCTGGCCCAGCATTTCGGACTTGGTTTCTCGGAGGTAACCTTCAACGACGTACTTAACGGCGATGCATACATTACGCAGGCCGTATCAAAGCACCCTGAAGGTGTATCTATACTACCGGCCTCAGTACTTGAGTTCAACGCTAACGCAGACCAGCTAAAACATTCTCTGGTCGACTTTCTCGGGGAGAAAGACTTCGTATTTATAGATGCAGCGGCAGGAATCGGAGACGAAGTGGAGGCCGCAATAGAGGCCTCGGATGAAGTACTTCTTGTATCGGAGCCGGAACTCCCTGCATTGACTAACTGTCTTGGCGCCAAGAAGCTGGCGGAGCAACTGGATAGAGAGGTGCTTGGCCTTGTTGTGAACGGAGTCAGAGACGAGAAATCTGAGGTCGACTTTGAAGATATACAGGACCTGATGGAGGCCGACATAGTAGGCAAGGTGCCGGATCACAGACACGTCAGAGAATCCATCGCGTTGAGGAAACCAGTGGTCTCACACAAGCCGCAGTCAAAGGCCTCACTCGCGATAAGGAATGTAGCCCACCGTTTGAAAGGAAATGAGCCTCCGGAGAGAGGCCTTAAGGTAAGGCTGAAGTCGAATCTTCACGATCTTAATCCTTTCTGAAGCTGTTTCTGCGGTGAAACTTAAATTCCACCGCTTCTATATTACCTATTATGACTGATTTGAAGCCGTATGAACAGTATCTGTGGAGTCCAAAAAGATCTGAGTATGAGGCCAAGGAGGTGCCGGAGGATATTGACTGTATCTTCTGTGCACAGGTAGAAGGCGATGAGCGAGTTTCGAAACTGGCTGTGTACGAAGATGACTTTCTCATGGTGGAGCTGAACATCTTTCCTTATAATACAGGGCACCTGATGGTTGTGCCGAAACGCCATGTCAACGACTTGACTGACCTAGAGGATGAGGAACGCGACCGGCTTTTCGCGATGGTGCAGAAAGTTGAAGGGCTTCAGGAAGAGGTAATGGATCCTGCAGGCATTGATATCGGTATGAACATCGGAAAGGCGGCAGGAGAATCGATTCCGCATCTACACGTTCAGCTGGTTCCGATCTTCGAGAAGGATCGTGGATTCATGGAGACCTCACTAGATACCAAGGTTATGAAGAAATCGCTTCCCGACGTCCAGGAAAAATACCAAGAGAGAACAGATATGCTGGCAGATTACTGGAAGTGATCCAAGTGACATCTTTCTTCCATTCATACGACCTGAGAGGCCGCTACCCTGAAGAAATATCAGAGGAAGAGGCTAGAAAAGTAGGGAAGGCCTATGGAACATTTACAGATGCAGAAAAAGTGCTTGTAGGTAAGGATGGCAGAAAAAATGGAGAGGGAATCACTGAGGCCTTTATTGAAGGTGTTAATTCTACAGGTGTCGATGTCGAGTATGCAGGAATGGTTCCTACCCCTGTAGTCTATCATGGGCAGGTTAAAGGAAATTATGCTTCTTCTGCGGTAGTTACTGCCTCACATAATCCTCCGGAGTATACGGGATTTAAGTTCTGTCTTGAAAATGCTTTGGCGATGTCTAGAGAAGGAGGTATGGCTGATATAGAGGAAATATATAGGTCAGAAGAGTTCGATACTGGTAAAGGCGGGGTAAAAGAAGTTGAGGTGCTGCCGGAGTATACCGAGGCCGTGTATGATGAGGTTGGAGAGCTTGATATAGAGGTCGCTGTGAACTGTGGCAACGGTGTCACAGGTTCTATGGCCCGTGAAATGTTTGAAGGTCTGGGAGCCGATGTAAAAATGGTTAATGAAGAGGTAGACGGCGAATTTCCAAATCATCTGCCGGCTCCAGGCGAGGAAGAGGCTCAAAAGCAGCTTGAAGAAGCTATGAGTGATGAGCATCTTGGTATAATATTTGATGGTGATGGCGACCGTTCAGGATTCATACTGCCCGGTTATGGCTATGTAGGAGAAGACAAGGTTATCGCTCTGTTTGCTGAGGTAAGTCTGGACCTAGGTGAAGGTGATGTGATACATGACCTGCGGGCCTCCAAGATTGTACCTGAGAAAATAAGAGAGCACGGCGGAGAGCCTGTTGAGACCCGAGTTGGCCATACCTTTATCTCGGAGAAGATTCATGAAGATGATAATGTTGTCTTTGCGGGAGAACTCTCTGGCCATTACTACTTTCCGGCCTTCGACTTCCCATGGGATGACGGTCTTTTCGCCGCGGCCCTGATGTCGAAGATGGTTGCAGAGAAAGATATTGTAGAGAAACTGTATTCGTGGCCCGAGTATCCTGTGTCGCCGGAGCTACGTATCGACTGTCCGGAAGAAGCCAAGCAGCCGGTTATTGAAGCAGTGAAGGATGAATACTCGGATCATGAGCTTGCGACGGTTGACGGCGTGAAGATCTACTTTGAGAATGGATGGGCGCTGGTAAGGCCTTCAAACACTGAGGAAAAGATGAGTGTCCGTTGTGAGGCCGATACCGAAGAAGATCTGGACGAGATACTTGAAGAAGTTGAGGGAAACGTCCGCAGGTTTATACAAGAGGTCTAAAGGTCTTTTCTTATTCTGTTTCTCTTACGAAGCTGCCTGCGGAGATTATATCTCCCATCCCTACCAGCCTCCTCGGTTCTTCATGGATTACTGGTGGGATAGCGACTACGTTTAATCCTTCTATATTTGTTATACCTGTCTCTGCGAATTCTTCAAGCCCGAAGAAGTTTCCGAAGTCTTCAAGATCGTCCAGCTTTCTGATATGTTTGTTATCGAACTCTAGGCGTTTTACTTCCTCAGGAATCTCTCCTTCATCCGCCATCTGTACTGCAGAGGTCTCGCCGTAAAGCATGCTCTCCCTGATCTTATCTGGCTCCACACCGTATGCCTCTGTGGTAACGTTTAGGTGGTAGCTGTAGGTGTGGATATGTACTCTTTCAAGTCCGAACTCGTTGATGAAGAACTTAGCGAACTGGAATGCCTCGCCGAGGGAAGGCTCATCACCACCAAGCTCTACATTAAGAGCCTCTTCCAAGGCCTTCATCTCGTACTCGTCAAGGCCGATGCTTTCGATATGAGGGAAGATGTGTTTCTCCAGCAGGTTCAGTTTGTCGCTGAGATCAACGTACTCCATGTGCACGGGCGTATCAAACTTATCCAGCTGTTGAGAGGCCTTCCTCAGTTTTGCCCCGATGTTGCCGTCCGCATTGTGGAAGCCTGAGAGCAGAACCCTGTCAAGGCCTTCATCCAGCTCTGATATATGGTCTTCCACTCCTTTCCGGAAGTAAGGTCCGAAACCTCTCAACCTGTCAGAAAGGATTAGCCGTCCCGTTTTCTCTCCGTCGAATTCGAGTATATGGTTGACCTTAGTCCTGTCCGTGTTAATGGCTTCAACCACCTCTAGAAGTTCAAGGCCTTCTCCTGAATTTACAGGGTAGATAAGACCTGAGTCAAGAACATCAACAAGTCTCTCCGAGAGGAAAGGGGTGTAGAAAACGGTTTCATGAGTTTTGCTCTGGAGAAAATTGGCCATGATTCCGGCTTGACCGCCTACTTCTTCTTTACCTGTTTCAGGATCTAGTTCAAGGCCTTCGCTGTTGATCTCCCTGTTTTCTCCGTTTTTGATACAGTAGGAAAGAAGGGAAAGAATTTCCTCTTTGTTTTCTACCTGTTCAAGGTCTTCGGCGTCGGCTGATTCTATTTCAAGATCAAGGTCTTGTACTCTGTATTTTGCGTCGATGTTGGCGTTGAAACCGACAAGTACGTTGGCCTCAACCCTTGCTACATCTGTGTTCTTGTACCTTTCTCTCCATATATCTTTCATAGGCCTTTAACCAGCTCTCTGACTTCTTCTCCAGGATCTTTTGCTTTTATAACTCCTGAGGCAACGAGCACGCCTTCGCATCCGAGTTCCATGCTTTTACTTACGTCTTTGGTGGTGTGAATGCCTGCGCCTGTCAATGTATCTACAGGCGAGGCTGATTCTACAGCTTCTTCTATTATCTTTGGTTCAGCCTCGGCTACAGATGTTTCTCCTCCTATCAATTCTGGGGGCTCAAAGGCTATATAATCCGGTTCAAGCTCTGACAGTTCCCTACATTCTTCCGGGCTCTGTGCGCATACGATAGTGGTCATTCCAAGCTGATCTGCCTTTTCTACACGAGACCTGATTTCTTCTTTCTCCAGTCTCTTCTCTGAATGATTTATCAGGGTTCCTGAGGCCCCTGCTTCCTTTACTCCTTCCGCAAGTATACTTCCTGTATGGCTTCCGGTTTCTACATCGTCTATGTGCTGTGCAAAGACTTCCACATCGGCATCTTGAAGCCGTAACAGGTCCTCAGGCTGGACAGAGAATATCAGGTTCTCGGGATCTGTGCTGTCTGTACAGGTTTTAACTAGCTGTTCTAGTTTTTCTCCTACGCTATTTCTGTAGGCCTTTGTGTTTATTACGATCATTTTTCCTCTCCTCTCAAAACTTCTATGTTCGGTGAGTTCAGCACCTCAAAGTCTTCTCCATCGAACTCTATATCAAGATGCTCATCTCCGACTCTTTTCCTAACTCTACGGCCTTCAGCCTTTTCTGAAGGATCAATCCTGACCTTTTCCGGGCCTAAAACCTTTATTCCCAGCAGGTATCTGTCGACAACATGGACATACATTCCTGCGCTCCAGGCCTGTTCTCCGCATCCAAGCAGCCTTCCGTCCTCGGCATCAACGACCTCAGGGAAACCTCCTACCTGGTTGCGCATCGTGAACTTACCGAGTTTCTCCAACAGGTTAAGGCCTTGGACATCCCGGCCCTGTCGGAAGTTAGCTGCGGACGCCCATCCTGTGGTTAAACCCCAGACACTTCCCGTATGATACCCTGAGGAATCGTACCCTGGATCTACTACGGAACGGGTGCGGGCCCCGTGACGGGAGGAAAACTCTGCGTTGATATCTTCGATGTAACTTTCAGGAGCCTGATCGAACATCAGGGCCACTGCAGGATTTATCGAAAGAGCAGGATTCTCCCCCAAGTGGTCAAGAATCTTCTCTTCTTTGAAGAACTTCTTCAGGCCTTTCTCAAGCTCCTTTCTCGAATTATGCCCCTCTAAATCAGCGGCTCTCAGCCACAGAGCCTGAATGTCGACTGCTGAAGGCCTTTCCAGAGTATCCATCCACGTACCTTTTGCATCGTGCTTTACAATGCATTCCTCTATTTCAAGGTGGTTGAAGGCCTCTAATATCTTGTCCTCTATTTTATCGTTTATCTTCCAGTGTCTTCTCAGCTTTTCCGCAGCTATAACGAACAGGGGAGCTGCGTCTGCATTCGGCGCGTTGTAATCTCCTTCCAGAGATATCTGGTTGGGGAAGCCTTCTTTTTCAGTAAAATTTTCAAGTATTTCATGGCTGAGCTCGAAGTAACCTGCATCTATCAGGCCGAGAAGAGTCCAGTAACTGTCTCGTGCCCAGTAGTTCTGAAACCATGGATGGCCCGCAATCATTCCTTTCCCATTTCCTCTGTAGACTAGGTTCTCCATGCTACTGACGGCAGCAGAAAAGTTCTGACCTAGCTTGATGTTTTCGAACTTCGGGTTCTGGCTTTTAAGCTTGCTGAAGCTCCCTGAAGACGTAGAAAACTTTATATTAACATTTTCGCTTTCTTCTGGCTCTACTTCTTTCCTGCTGACCAGTTCTGCCGGTATAAGGCACTCTTGCCTGTCTCCGTCAGGGAAATGAGTCCTGCTCTTTATTTTCTCCTCTATATCAATGCCCTTGCCGGAGATCATCAGCTTTTTTCCGTCTCGGGATATTGTCAGTTTTTTCTCTCCTGTTTCTACACTGTAATCGCGTTCTTCTACATCTTGGGATTTCGATCTGATATCTACTGCAGGCTCAACCGCAATATGAGCTGCTTTTATCTCTGAACTCTTGTTCTCTACCTCAACCTCGAGCTCGAAACCCGGCATCTGTTCAGGTGTTCTCACAGTTTCCCTTACATTCAAACTACCTGCTTCGTGGTAGAAAACCATTTTATCGCCGTACTCAACGTTCTCAACCGTAGAACTATCGAGCCAGATCCCGTTGATCTTTACAGCGTAATAATCCAGAAACTTGTACGGAGGAACCCAGTAACCGCTCCACTTCGTCTTGAACCCTGTATCAAAATGCCTGTTAAGAAACCCGTGGAGGTTGGATATAACGCCGTATCTCTCGGAAAGATCCTGATTTAAACTGTACATAGGAATAAAGGGCCTACTCTCCAGTATAAAACCCTTATTTTAACCGTGCAGTAGCAATAAGTTGAGGCGTTGGTTTTTATACTGAGCAATTGGTATTAATCTGTATGCGGCCCGAAAATGCAGTTGAAGTCTCTTTTGAAGTAGCTAATAAAGTAGGAGGAATCTACCAGGTGCTGAGTTCAAAGGCCGGGAAGATGCAGGATTTCTACGGCGATAACTACCTGACTATAGGATACTACGATGAAGATGAGGCCCGCAACGACTTTATGTCCCGAGAATTTGAGGATTACGAGTTTTTGGAAGAACTTGAGGAAGAGGGAATAAAATGTCATCTAGGCATCTGGAACATCTCCAGCTCACCGAGAACAATACTTGTAGATCCATCAGGCCTGGAAAAACCTGTTGACGAGATAAAACAGGAACTCTGGGAGAAATATGGTGTAGACTCGATAGAGGCCGGAGAAGACTTTGACGAACCGGTAAAATGGAGCTACGCAGTAGGAAGGGTGCTTGAAAAGATAGAAGAGGCGTGGAGCAATGAAACAGTTTTCCACTGTCATGAATGGCTTTCAGGCCCTGCAATGTTCGGTCTTGATAGTCCGACAGTATTTACAACTCATGCAACGGTTCTAGGCCGCGCATTATCGGATTCTGACTATGATCTAGAGGCTGCTGTTGATGAAGGTCATGTAGAGGATTCTCGGGCCAGTAAGTTCGGTGTAATGGCTAAGCATCAGATAGAGAAGGCTGCGGCCCAGGAAGCCGATGTATTCACTACTGTAAGTAAAAATACTGGTGATGAAGCGACAGCAGTTCTGGATACAGAGCCTGATGTAATACTACCTAATGGCTTTAACGTTGAAGACTTTCCGAGCTTGGAGGAACTCTCCTACCAGCATAAGGAAAAGAAACAGGAGATGAAAGAATTCCTCAGGGCCTATTTCGAACCATACTACAGCGTGGAACTGGAGAAAGATCCGAGGATAATGTTTGTATCAGGCCGTTACGAGTTCCACAACAAAGGCCTTGATCTCTTCATTGACGCGCTTGCTGAGGTAAACGAGAAAGAAGGAGAGGACTTTTTCGTGTTCTTCTTTGTGCCGAGCGATACTAGAGGCCCGAAAAGAGAGGTACTTGACAACATAGCTCTCTATGAAGAACTTGAGGACTATATTGACTCGGTTATACCGGATATAAGAAGCGAGGTACTTGATTCAGTGACTGCGGGCGAGAATCCTGAAGGCCTAGAAGATATAGTCGAAAGCTCGACGCTACAATCTCTTGAAAGGAATTTTCACTCGAAGAAATCTGATGAGGCTCCGCTCTGTGCCTTTGATCTTAACTATGGAGAAGATAATATAATCAATAGGTTAAGGGAAAGAGGTATAACTAACAGTGAGGATGATCGTGTTAAAGTAATTTTCTATCCGACTTATCTATCAGTGGGAGATCGGCTTCTATCAATGAGTTATAAGGATGCAATGGTGGCCTCTTCTGCCGGTATATTCCCAAGCTACTATGAGCCATGGGGTTATACTCCTGTGGAGACAGCTGCAAACGGAGCATTGTCTGTGACGACAGACATGGCTGGTTTCGGCCACTTCCTGAGGGATAATACCTCTGAAGAAGAAAGGAAAGGTATCAAGGTTCTCAGAAGGCAGAACTTCTCCGACGAAGAAGCCTCGAAGAATCTGGCCGATATGATACAGGATATAACAGAATACTCGAAGACAGAGATCACCGAGAGAAAGCATAATGCCAGGAAACTGGCCCAGATGACTTCCTGGGAGAAGCTGGGGGAGAACTATATGAAGGCTCACAAGAAGGCGGTGAAGAACAATAAATGACTCTGGAGCTGAAGACAGAGTATACTGGACAGTTAAAGGGGAAGGAGTTCTCAGAAGTCGATAACCCTACGTTCTCTCAAATAGAACCCGATGTTGGACACATAAAGGAAAAGGCATCAAAGCATGACTGTGAAAGCCTTATCGTGATAGGAAACGGGGGATCGATCACTTCCTTCAGAGCTCTTTACTACGCGTTTATAGATCATATAGATGTCGATGTACATCTGGTTACCACACAGGAACCAGATTACCTCAACAGAGTAGCCTCGAACACCGATCCTGAAGATACCATAGTGATGCCGATAAGCAAGTCAGGCCAGACCACAAGCGTCCTGGAATCTCTACTCTTTTTCATGGAAAGAGACTATCCTGTATTCGCAGTCACCTCAGACAACAACGGTACACTACGAGAGATAGTACGGAGAAAAGAGTACGACTGGATAGAGCACAAAGATATCGGAGGCCGGTTCTCAGGCCTTACAGAAACCGCATTGATGCCGGCAGCTCTCTGCGGAATCGATGTAGAAGAAGTCAGGAAAGGAGGAGAGGAAATATACGGTAAGTTCAATTCAGGCCCGAATCCAGCCTGGAAACTGGCCAAGATCGTTTATTCGGCTGAAAGACATGGCTTCGATCAGATACTTACGCCTTTCTACACTACAAGGATGTTCGGATTCTATCCACTGACTGTCCAGCTGATGCATGAAACAGTATGCAAAAAAGGAGAGGGACAGACGGTATTCGGAGATCTAGGCCCGGAGTACCAGCATCACACCAATCAAAGGCTTTTCGGAGGCGCAAAAGATATTATGCCGCTCTTCTTCACCAGCAAGGCCCACGAAAACGAGAAACTGGAGGTACCGAAACAGCTTGAAGACATAGATCTCAGAGGCCGCAAACTGGGAGAACTTCATGGCGAAACATACAGCTCGGCCCTTGAATCGGAGTTCAAAGGTGTAGAGAAAGCATTGGAAGAGGAGGAAAGGCCTTTCACAGTCCTTTCTGTTCAATCGGTCGATTACCGATCTATGGGTAAACTGATGGCCTTCCTGCAGTATCTTGCGGTTTACTCAGCTGAACTGCGCGGTGTAGATCCTTACAGCCAGCCGGACGTCGAAATGAGTAAAGAGAAAGGTTTTGAACGGAGGTTCGATCTATGAAGGTTCTGATGCTCTCTAAAGAGTTCCACGATGGTGAGGGAGTTTCTGAATACTGTAAGAATCTTGCAGAGTATCTTGTAGAAAAAGGCCACGAAGCTACGATTGTCTCATTTGACGATAAGGCTGATTACCATGTTGATCAAAGGGTGAAGGTTCAGAAAGTACCTCTGCCTATTGAAGGCGATAATATTTACAGCTGGGCCATGATGATGAACAACGAGTTGAAGAACAGGGCCCGCGAGATTGTAGAGACCGAGGGATATGATTTAATTCACTGTAACGACTGGAGCACGATTCCGGGAGGAGTCTCTCTGAAGAAGCATTTAGAGCTTCCTCTTGCGGTTACTGTCCACTCGACAGAGAACGAGAGAGGTTTCGAGGGAGACCACGCTGAGCTTATCTCGGAGCTTGAATGGGAAGGTACGTTTGAGGCCGATGCTGTTTTCGTTACCAAAGACGATACTAAAAACTCGGTTTTATTCGATCTAGATGTCCCTGAGGCGAAGTTAAAGACAGTAGATCCGTACAGCCATGACTGGCAGTCAAGAATTTTAAATACATACAAAGAAATACTCAAACAGAAGGAAAAATTACTGCAGGAGAACTAGATACTTATGAGGCCTCTATTTGTGACCTGGGAATACCCTCCTTACAAGGCAGGAGGTATCGCGGCCCACTGCGAAGACCTGGCTACCACGATGGCGGCCCAAGGTCACAACCCGGTTGTTCTAACTTACGGTGAGAAAGAGGAGACTGAGTACCGTGATGGAGTAGAGATCCATCGAGTGCCTGCAACCGATGCAGCAAGCGATACTATCTCTTGGGCGATGCATCTAGGCCATCAGATTGAGAAAAAAGCCATAGAACTTAACAAACAGGAGAAATTCGACCTTGTCCATGCACATGACTGGATGGCTGTTCCCGGTGCTACAGGTATCAAAAAGACTTTAGCCCTTCCGATGGTTTTCACAGTCCACTCAACTCAGGAAGGCCGAGATGGCAGAGACTCCGAGTATCAGGAGACGATTCACAATCTGGAGTGGTACGGTACATACGAGGCCTCTCAAGTGATTACTGTTGGCCGTGAGTTCTCGGAAGAAGTCAAAAATCTGTATGAGGTTCCGGAAAACAAGATAAACTATATTCCAAATGGTGTAGATCTCGAGAAGTTCGACAAGCATTCCTACAGCATAAATCACAATGATTACGCACTGGACTGGGAGAAGATAGTGCTGTTTGTCGGCCGTATGTACCCCCAGAAAGGCCCTGGTCATTTGATTGAGGCCATGCCGGAAATTACTGATCGTTATGATGAAGCGAAGTTCGTTATGTGTGGTAGCGGAGCAACAGAGTATTACAAGGATATCGCCAAGTCAAAAATGGGGGAGAAAGTACATTTTCCCGGATACGTTTCTGATAGAGAGCTTCTGGGTCTTATGAAACATGCCGAGATGATGGTTACGCCAAGCGTGTATGAACCGTTTGGTATCGTTCCTCTGGAGGCTGCTGCCTCGAATACCATGACTGTAGGGAGCTACGTCGGAGGAATGAAAGATACTATCGTCCACGAGTACACAGGCCTTCACTCGTACCCTGCTGATCCTGATTCGATCGCTTATCAGGTCAACCGCGCGCTCGAAGATCCGGGATGGAATGACTGGATGGGGGACAACGCCCGTGAACGTGTAGAGGAAAACTTCCAGTGGGAACAGATTTCGGCTTGGACCACAGGAATCTATCAAGATGCCCTACGATAAACTATAGATTTTCAAGCCAGGCAAACATCATGTCCTGAATTTTTCCCTCAGCCTTATCACTTACCGAATGCTTCTCACCTTTCAATTTGTAAAGCATAAAATCTCCGCTGTACTCTTCTGCGGCCTCAGCCGAGTTCTCAAAATGCACGGTGGTATCCGCTCCGCCGTGGAAAACAGCTACGGGAACTTCAAGGCCTTCAAGCGTCTCGCTGAAGTCGTAGGTATCTAGATCCGTGTAAAACTCCTTCACAATCTTCTTTCCATCGAAAACCTCAAATTCGCCGTTTTCCTCTACGGCTTCCCGGAATTTACTCATAACTGAGTTGTATGTAACAGGAGACTTCCCTATCAAGGCCTCAACATCCAAATCTTCGGCTGCATGAAAAATGGTTTTTCCTCCAAAGCTCATACCGAATAAAAAGACTTTTTCAGGCTGGAAATGTTTTATGCAGGCCTTGAGATCTTTTATCTTGTCGCTTAGATGCTGATCTTTGAAGCTGCCGTCTGATTCTCCGTTGCCGCGGAAATCAAATCTTACAGCGTTGAATCCTTCTTTTGCGGCTCTCTCAGCGCGGGCCTCGTAGCTTCCTTTCTTGTTGCTTCCGAATCCGTGACAGAAGAAAATCCACTTATGTGAATCGACCTTGTGGTGTACGGCAGAGATTTCCTCTCCGTCTTCAACCTCTATACGATGTTTCCTATTCGTCATGTATAGAGCTTCTGGTCTAAACTCTTAACCTTTTCTCAACCTGCTGCTGGAAATCCATTAGATGCTCGGTTATGACCGCAAAGCCTTCATGTGGGTGATCGAAGTATGAGAAGTAGTTGTGGACTGAACCGTCGTCCATGGTCTTCGTCGCGATGTGATGCAGGTGGTCAGATGTCAGCATCTTCCGCCACACATCCTTAACCTCAGGATCGTCAAGCTCCTTTACCTTGTCCTCTAGGTCTTGAAGTTTTTCGAAAAGCATTTTCTGCATAGGATTTCCTAGCCATGCGCTTGCATCCATCTCCTGATCCGCCCAGGAAACAGTGTTGTACTCGAAAGCGTCGAATTCGCCCACAGGCTCTTTATCCGCGGCCTCACGTACCTTTACAAAGTCAAGGCCTTCACGATCAGCAATCTCATGGGGAAGATCTTCTAGGAACCACAGGATTCCGGTTCCTTCCCAGTGATGCTCGCCGAACGTCTCATAATCCATGAACAGGTTTAT
>Ga0102939_1000042_pt1 | contig 37665 bp, 37 predicted proteins | sample SalPon2_B_H2O_MG_FD_78214 | JGI IMG/M metagenome (GOLD analysis project Ga0102939, IMG submission 78214) | Salt pond water microbial communities from South San Francisco under conditions of wetland restoration - Salt Pond MetaG R2_B_H2O_MG | ecosystem: Environmental > Aquatic > Non-marine Saline... | reverse complement strand
GTTGTCAGGGCTGGAGTTCCCAGTCTGAGGCCTGAAGTCACCATCGGAGGCTCAGGGTCATAAGGCACTGCGTTCTTGTTTGCGATAATATTGCAGTCCTCCAGGACTTTCTCGGCCTCTTTGCCCGTAATTTCTTCCTCTTTGAGATCTATCAGAACTAGGTGGTTGTCTGTCCCGCCTGAAACCATCTCGAGATCTTCTTTTCTGAGGCCTTCTGCCAGAGCTTTTGTGTTCTTCTTGATCTGTTTCGCGTAATCCTTGAACTCAGGCCTGAGCGCTTCCTTGAAACATACTGCTTTTCCTGCGATCTGATGCATAAGCGGGCCTCCCTGGCTGTAAGGAAACACAGCGCTGTCAATCTCTTCAGCGTATTCTTCCTTGCAGAGAATCATACCTCCTCTTGCCCCTCTGATCGACTTGTGAGTCGTCGTTGTAACTATATCGCAGTGTGGGAACGGCTGCATGTGTTCATCGGCTGCTACAAGGCCTGAAATATGGGCAATATCCGCCATCAACATCGCATCGACCTCTTCAGCGACTTCCGCGAACATCTCGAAGTCTACTTCTCTGGGATAAGCGGAGAATCCACAAACTATCAGATCAGGATCGTGTTCCTTGGCGGCCTCCATGACGTCTTCTTTCTCGAATCTCTCAGTCTCTTTATTCATCGGATAGCTATCGAAGTCGAACATGTCGCCGGACATATTTACTCCGTGACCGTGTGAGAGATGGCCTCCGTGAGATAAGACAGGGCCTAGAATCTTTCCTCCTTTTCCGACCAGTTTTCCATATACCGCTAGGTTTGCTGTGGAACCTGAGTGAGGCTGGACATTGGCGTGATCTGCGTTGAACAGTTCGCATGCTCTTTCCCGTGCCAAGTTCTCGATTTTATCGTGGTATTTACATCCTGCGTAGTATCTGTTTCCTGGATATCCTTCAGCGTACTTGTTTGTCAAAATCGAACCCTGGGCCTGTAGAATCTGTTTGGGCACAAAGTTTTCACTTGCTATCATCTCGAGGCCTTCTCTTTCCTGTCTCTCCATCTCGTTTTTCAGGGCTTCATGTACTTCAGGATCTGCTTTGGAAAGATCACGATGTTCCATGTAATTTATCTAAAGTTTTATTATCAAATTTCTTTCGATTTCTAGATTTTCGTTTTGATATCTATATAAGCGGGAGGATGTAGCTGCACGCGATTGATAATACGCTTATGTGGGCCCATAAGATATTGTATTTCAGTGTTCTTTCTTTCGTTTTGTATCCTTGTTTCATCATTTTGTAGATTATTGCTAATATTAAAGGAGAGGTTAGTGTCGATAACAGGAGTGTTTGGGGAAGCCCTAGATATAATGAACCTATTATTATTCCTGAATAAAATACAATGGCGGCAATAGAGTAGATGATTACTCCGTTTCTTTTTCCTAATATTATGGGGATGTTAACTCTACCATACTTTCTATCTGTATCTATGTCTGGATACTCGTTCAGCAGTATCAGATTAAACACAGGTGCTGAAATAAGAGCTGAGGTATACAGTGCTGTGAAATTCAGGTGGCCGCTCTGAAAGTAGTATAAAGTGATGATGGATAGAGATCCAAGTCCTAGACCTGTTACTATTTCTCCTAATCCTGCGCGGGCAAATAAATCGGTATATCCTACTGAAGCAGTTATAGCAGAAATTGCCATAATCAGTACTATCTCAGCTCTATAAAATGATGCAAAATAGCTGTATACTGGAACAGTGCTTATAATCAACAGTGTTCCAATATTTCTAGCTGTGGCGTAACTTATTCTGCCTTCAGTTATGGTATCTATGCCACCACTAAACCTGGTTTTGCTTGTTTCAGAGTCTATACCTCTTCTTGCATCACTGGCGGAATTTAAACTGTTGACCGCCATATGTAGAGCAAATAAACCGAGCATTCCTAAAGCCATCCTGAAGAAACTGAAAGCATTCTGGTAAGCTGCTAATGCGCCAGCAGTAATCCCTAAAACAAGTGAAAGGGTCAGGAACCTGGCCCTGACCACCTCCAGTATATCAATTAACTCCAATTGGCCTCAACTCTATCTTTCGGCCAGCATCTGGATAACTATCTGCAGGATTTGTACGAATACTCCCATGAATGCCACATAGATCCCGATGCCGTTAAGGTAGACACTGGAAGGCCTCTGCTTCATGTCCCAGATCTCGTATACCAAGTATGTGATGAAGCCGAGCAGGGCCAGTGTGAACGCGACTACAATCAGGCCTGTGCTGAATGTTCCGATGAGTGACATCAGTAATACTCCCATGAACAGGTAGTTTGAATATTTCTGCCATGAAGAGAAGTCGTGATCTGTCAGGTAGACTGCCAGGCCACTTATCACTGTTATTCCTGTCGTGAGTGCTGCCGTTGCTGCCAGTGCAATGGCCTGTGTTTGAGGCCCGATCATATCAAGTACTCCGGCGCCGAAGATGCCGTATGCAAACTGTAGGATACCTGTTCCTATCCATGCCTTCTTGCTGTCGCTGTCACGTATTCCTTTCTTGGCGAGGTATACTCCTCCGGTTAGCAAAGCTCCGTAGAATATTGCTCCAAGTATGAATGTGCTGAATACAATGTTGGATATCTTTGCCAGCGGTGTGAATGCGAAGACCCACATAACTGCGATGTTTGCCAGTATAAGGCCTGTGCTGAAGCCTATGCTTTTCAGTTCGTCTGTCTTCATATCTTGATCTGTGTGTCCGAATTGTTTAAACCTGCTGCTGAATGAGAAGGTACAAAAATCTCTTTTTCGTGTTATTTATCTGTGAGTTCAGAAAATTTCTCCGGTACCTTTGTCGTTGTTGAGGGGGCTGATGCCTCAGGTAAACAGACTCAGGTAGGCCGTCTGGCTGAATGGCTGAGGTCTGAAAGTAAAAGCGATATCGATCCGGGTGTTGAGCAGGATATTCTTAACAGGATGCCGGGTCGGTATCCGGATCCGACTATGGACAAGGTTGAGGACAGTGTTATGAGCGGTGTATGGAGGCTTTCGTTCCCGAGTTATGGTCAGACTCCTGGAGGCCGTGTAGTACGGTCTTATCTTGACGGTGAGCTAGGTAACAGGGAGGATGTCTCTCTGGAGGATATAATCGATATCTTTGCTGCTGACAGGAAGCAGTTCAAGGAGCTTATCAGAGAGTATCTGGAGAAAGGAGGTATAGTTGTCTGTGATCGTTACCGTGAAGCCAACTTGATTCACCAGCTTGTTGATTTTGAAGGTGAGGAATGGGAGGAAATGCTGGATTATATCAAAGGTATCGATGCGGATCTTCCTGATGCTGACAGTGTTTTCTACCTAGATATCTCTTCTGAGGCCGCTAAGGAGCGGATGAGTGACCGTGATAAGGATATCCATGAGCAGGACTTTGAGTACATCAAAAAGTCGAATCTCAACGGTCGAAGGGTTGCTGAACATGAGGGCTGGAATTTGATTGACGGTGAGAGAGGGAAGGATGATGTCGAGGGAGATCTGAGAGAAGAGATCAGGAAGCTTCTGTAGGAGGGATGATTTGACCGTAAAGGTTATTATAGGCCTAAGTCTTCTACATGGTATAGATGGGCGAGAACCAAGATTCTGTCGAGAAAACTAATTCGGGCCTCAAAAAGGAAGGCGATATTGAAGATGTATCAGAGTTCGCTGAGGAAGTAAAGGAGGTTATCGAAGAAGAGGATGTAACTGAGGATACTGTAGAGAAGTTCCGGGATTGGAAACCGGCGAAAGATGATGAGAGGAAGGATATAGAAAAGAAAACGGTCGAAACAGCCTCTATACCTGAAAAACCTGCTGAAGAAAAAACAGAGGGAGTAAAGAAGGATATGGAGAAAGCAGGCAGGGCTGCAAAAGATGCCGGAAAGAAAGCAGTCCGTAAAGAGAATCCAGGCCCTGAACTGGTAAAGGCTTCAAGAAGATTTATCAGGCCTGTCTACTCTGGAGCGGTTAAGGCCACGCGTGGTTTCGAGAAGAAAGTGTATTCTGGAATGATGGTTAAGTTCAATCCCTATTTCTTCGACTCGAGAGAGATGTCTGCAGATCTGAAGACTGATAAAGACGGAAATTATACTATGAGGGTTAATGTACCTGATGAAAACTACCGTAAAAGGTTGAAGGACAGGTTCTCGGAGAAATAATTCATGGATCCGCTGACAGCGATAGCTTTTCTAGCCGCAGTATTCATGGGCATATCTATTGGAGCCTCAAGCGTGGCACCGTCGTTCGCACCGGTTAACTCAGCGGGCAGGTCAAATGTTATGAGACTGGCCCTTATTGCAGGAATATTCGCGTTTCTTGGAGCGGTGTTGCAAGGTCAAAATGTAGCAGATACTGTAGGGTCTGGGATACTGATGGGACAGATTGGTCTTCTTCAGGCAGTCTCAATACTGGCTGTAGGATCGACTCTGGTAATTGTAAGCGTTCTCACAGATTACCCTATGCCAACCGCGTTCACAGTCGTAGGCGCGGTAATCGGAAGCGGAATAGGGTTCGGCAACGCGATAAACTGGGCCGAAGTAGCCATGGTCGTAGGATTCTGGTTAGGAACTCCGGTGGTGGCGCTTGTACTGGCATATAGCTTTGCAAAACTCATACGGAAGTATATATCCAGGGAAAACTCCGGGAAACTGATTGACAGACTACTTCTCATATCGGGAGCGTACGTAGCATACACGGCAGGGGCAGCATCGGTAGGCCTCGCAGTAGGCCCGCTATCGACGCTGAACACACATTCCAGCACATTGCTTCTTGTAGGAGGTCTTTCAATACTTCTGGGATCGTGGATGATCTCTCCACGAATAATAAAGGCAGTAGCCTTCGACTACTCGAATGTAGGGCCTAGAAGATCGGTTGCCGCGCTTGCATCATCCGGTATTCTCGCACAGATAGGGATCCAGATGGGAGCGCCGGTCTCATTCAATCTTGCTATAGTTGCTGCTGTAATCGGGAGCGGAATGGTAGAGGGGAGAGGGAATAAGAGTGATGACAAGATACATACAACGGTAATGGCCTGGATAGGAGCTTTTCTGCTTTCAGTGACTCTAACTGCGGCCCTTGGCTTCCTGTTCAGGTAAATGGCCTTTATCCGTCTTTCAGTTCTTTATGTCCGATTTTCCTGGCGGCAGTGAGCGAATGATATAGTCGAGATCCAGATTGTGGTCGAGGCCTGACTGTATTTTCTTGGCTATCTCCGATTTTTTGGTGTGGCCTGGCTGAATTTCTACGTATTCATCGCAGTGCTCTGAGATCGCTGACTCCGGGCCGCAGATTGGCACCCATGAGTCCTCTATCTGGTACGCTCCGATACAGGCCTCTACTGATACGTTTCTCATGTAGGTCCTATCCCCGCGGATGACGAATGCTCCTTTTCCGATGTATTCTCCTGATTCGGCCTCTTCCGTCACCTGCTCTGGGTCGACATAGTAGACGTCGTCGGCACCTATGCCGGCCTTCCATGTCTTTGCGAACGTGACAGCAGCTTTCGCAGCCTCCTCTCGAGTTTCTTCTCCTGCTTCCTGTCCATCCTTGACGACGACACTGGGTGCGCCGTCAAAATCTGCGTGGAAGTAGAGATCATTGCTCTCCATGTGTTTGTTGACCAGCATTTCGTTGGTCTGAGCGTCTCTACCTGCGATCATGAGATATCCTTCTGAAGAGTAGAACCAGCGGTACTTCTCGAACCATTTCTTCGACCTTTTCCCGGACTTGTCCTCAAGCTCTTCCTCGTAGTCGAATTCATCCTCACTTAATTCGTCGATCTTCTCCTGAGTCTTTTCCAGGGCTTTCTCCACGCCCTCAATCTTCGACTCGGAATCCTTGGCCTTATCGTAGTAGGAAGAAGCGATAGCCTCAAGATTTTCGTCAGGCTCCAGCTTAATGCTGTAGCCATCGACGGATACGGAGAAGAACACCTCTCTCTCGTTCAAGGAGTTGACGTGTTCGGAGAGCTCTGTCTCGGCCTCCTCAATCTTTTCTTCAGTCTCCTTCCAGCCGTCCTCCTCGACAGATTCTCTCAGGCTGTCCTTGATCTTCTGAAGTATCTTATAGTTTTCGTATATCTTCTCTGCCTTCTCACGGTTCTGCTCGGAGGACTTTTGCAGGCCCTGAATCTTGCGCTCCTGTTGCTCTTTCTGTGCCTGAAGCCCCTGCAGTTTCTCCTGGAAGGCCTCTTCCTTTTCCCTCTCTTTCTTCTGCCTTGTCCTTCTGTAGTAGTATTCATCAAGGGCCTCGGAGAAGCTGTCCATCTCCTCTTTCTCAAGTTCTTCGTACTGCTGTAGTGGGAAGGGTGCGGCTCTCTCAGGTAGTTCGTCTGTGTACAGAACCGGTTCTATATCTTCCTGATTCAGTATCCGGTCGATCTCATCTCTGATTCTTTCTTTCTCATTTTCACTGAGTTGTCCTATCTCGGTATTTTTATCGATATTAGCCCGGTAGCAAAGTTCTTCTGCGTAAGTACCTCCGAAACTGAGCTTAGCAGCGATCTCTCTGACCAACTCGCTTTTCCCATCCATCAGTGATAAGTAATCATCTACTTCACGAGGATCTTCCGTTGGCTCTGGATACTCGTATTCTTCTCCTACTCTGATCGTTCGATCGGCCCATTCCTGCTCTCTCAACGCTCCGATAATCTTTCCATCGTCAAGAAGGATGAAGTTACCTTTTCCGAACATCTCTGCGATAAACTTCTTGTCGCCGGACTGTATCTCAAGTATTCTGTCAAATCCTCTCTGTTCGATACTGTCGGCCCGGCCTAGATGCTTTCTCAGCTCCATACAGAATCCGGGAGGTCTTTCTGGATTGTCGCGTTTGTATTTGGAGATGAAGCACCTGTCGATACCGACAACCAGTCTCTTTTTCTCGTCTCCTGGCACATAGATCTCTACAGTAAGTTCTTCTCCTCTCTGGTATACTTTCTGCACAAACCCTTTCTCCAGGCCCTTTAGTTCATTCATCAGGATTGAGAGGTCCAGACTGGTGATCTCCATGCACATGACTTATTCCGAATTGTTAAAATTGACGGGAAATCAGGATGTTGAAGCTATTCGATCTATTCCAACATGAGAGGATTTATATTTGGGCCGACACAAATAATTCCTAGACACTACATGTCGGGGGGAGAGGTATTTCTACACTACTACATGTAGTAAAACAGCGGTTTTTGCAGCTGCTGGTATATCCGAGGTGTGTTTCACAAAAATGACTGTACAGAGGAGTAAAGAAAGGACACGAGAAAAGGAAAAACAGAGGACAGCCAGAGAAATCTTTGATGAGGCATTGAAAGATTCACGGACAGAAATCGGATCAGATAAACTGGTAGCAGAAGTCGAGGAAGGCCTTGATGACAGGAAATCTCAGAAAGAAATCTTTGAGGCCTGTTTAGAGGCATCTAAATCCTATATCGGTTCTGACCCTGCTATGAGAGAGGTCGCGGCCGATATCTTCCTTCAGAAAACCGGTTTCAGCGAATCAGAGGGTTTCTTCGAACTTTATGTCGAGGAATGCTCGCATGCAGGACCGAGAAACTAGACTTTCTTCTCTTCACTCCTCTATCTCCATATCTTCTTCCAGACCTTCCTTGAACTGATCGATCGAGTTGATGTCGAAGTAGTCAAGAAAGAAGTCTGTAACGTCAAGTATCGCTGTACGGCCTTCTTTCTCCTTCTCAATGAACCCTCGGTTTACAAGTTCTTTAACGTGCTGGTAGGCCCGGTTTCCACGTATCTCTACTAGATCTGCCTGTTCCAGTGGCGCGTTGTATGAGATGAGGGAAAGGGTACGGAGCTGGCCTTGGTCAAGGTCTTGGTGTGGCGCTAAATGGGAGACGTGGTCCAGATGGTCTTTCTTGACCTTTAATTCGTAGCCTGCATCGGTTTCTATCAGTTCAAACCCCCGATGATCTTCTTTCAGTTCTTCTTCGAACTCCTCTATCAGCATGTTTACATAGCCCATGCTTCCAAGGTTCAATACGTCTGCAATCTCTTCTTTCTCTACAGGTTCTTCGGCCAGATACAGTGCGGCCTCAAGTCTCGCCTTTTTTCCTCCTTCCATAGTATCACTCAGTTAGTAACACAGTTTTCGTCTTCGCCTTTAGAATTTTCGCTTTCAGGCCTTACTTTCAGATCGTCGAAAAACTCCTCCTGAATAACGTCAACCTTACGATCGTTCTCAAGATGCAGTATATGTTTGAACTTCTCGATTTTTTCCTCTGTATTGTTTGACTCCACGATCTTCTCGAACTCTACCTCTTCCTTGGTCTCCTCAGAAATCATGCCTTTGATCGTGTTGAACAGAGAGTCAATCTTGCTTGTAAGATCTTCTTCATCCATCTCAAATACTTCATCCATCTCCGCTCTCCGGGCCTGACGCTGTTCCCGTTTCTCCTTGATCTCAAGAGCAGAGCGCAGAGAATCCTTCAACTCGTCAAGCTGGACACGTCTACGTGGCTTCGCCTTGACAGGTATATCAAGCTCAGGCCCCATCTCTAGTTCGGGGTTACGGCCTTGATCCTCTTCTTCAATCATTTCTCCGTCTTCAAAGGCCATAGGATCTTCAACCATCTCTTCTTCCTGCTGTTCGTCTTCGAAGTATACTGCGGTAGCTTTCATCTTCAGAAGCGCGGCGCATACACGTATGGCGCGGGCCGGTACCTGTAGGTCGTACTGTTGCAGCTGATCGATGTATTCCTTGTATCTATCTGTTAAAACGGTTATATCGACTTCCTCGGCAGGCATATCGGCTGTTAAGGCCTCAAGTGTTTCTTCCCAGGGTTGCTCTGCAAGCATCTGAATATCGTATTGATCCATTATTCCAACTCTTGCTGGCCCCTCTCCCCAGTAAAAAATACTGTATAGAACTTTTTAACTGGATGCCTCTATACATCCAGTTCGATACTTCTCATCTTGGTAACGCCGTCACGCATCGAGACACCGTAGGCCCGTTCCGCGTGCCGCACAGTGATATCGTTGTGCGAGATAACGATGAACTGGTTGTCCTCTGCGTAATCCTTCAACAGCTCGGACAGCTTCCGGGAATTGTCCTTGTCGAGTGCTGCATCGATCTCGTCCATGATGTAGAAAGGACTTTCCTCGTACTCCAGGATCGCAAAGATGAAAGAGATCGCGGTCATGGTTTTCTCTCCTCCTGAAAGTGAGGAAATGATGTGAGGATCTTTCCCTGGCGGTGCGACCTTGAACTGCAGGCCCTTGTTGATGTCGTCGTCCTCCAGCACCAGCTTCCCTTCTCCGCCTTCAAACAGCTTCTGGAATATCTCGGAGAAACTTCCCTGAATATCTTCGAGTGTATCCATAAAACGGTCCCGTTTCTTGGATTCGATATCTTCTATCCAGTCCTCGATCTCAAGTTTCTCTTGCCTGATCTCGGAAACCTTCTCCCTGAACTCCTCGAATTCCTCCTTCTTCTCCTTGTACTCCTCTATAGCCCGCATGTTGACAGGCCCCATCGAGTTCTGCTTCCGCACAACATTTTTCTTTTTCTTCTCAAGATCCTCAGGAGAGGCCTCAAGTGAAAGCTCGTCTTCATCATATTCAAAGTCCTCAAGGTCCTCTTTCACGTTTTCAAGCTCGGCCTTCAGGTTAGCCTTCTTCTGGCCTACGCTGTCGATTTTGCTCTTTAACTTCTGTTTCTCAGAGTACTTCTCCTGTCTATCATCACGTAGTTCCTGGAGATCTTCACGCAGCTGCCTCTTCTCCTCACGCAGCTCCTCATCGGTCTCCTGATCTTCTTCTTTACGCTCCTTCATGTTTTTGAGCTCGGCGATATCTTTCTGCAGGTCTTCAACTTCTTCCTCGATCTCGTCCTTCTCCTTCTTTTTCTTTTTAGGATCAAGTCGGGAAGAGGTAGAACTACTGGAGCTACTACGACCCTTCTTGCTTTTACCTCCGGTCATGGCTCCGCCACGGCTCATAATGTCTCCGTCCAGAGTAACAACGCGAACACCATTAATATCCTTTACAGAGTCAAGGTCTTCCGCAATCAATGTGTCGGAGAAAACGTTGCTGATAGCTTTGTCGAACTTGGAGTCGTTATCTACAAGTTCAGATGCGTAACCAATCACTCCTTTCCTCTTCTTCGCCATCTGTGACTTGGCTGACTTTGAACGATCTTTGATCTTGTCAAGAGGCAGGAAGCGCGCCCTACCGATGTTCTCACGCTTCAGGTAGTTAATCATGTCGACAGATGTCTGCTTGTTTTCTACAACCACGTCGTTCATGTGGCCTCCGGCAGCGGTCTGTATTGCGGTTGAGAAGCGGTCCTCGTAGGAGATCAGGTCCTTGAACATTCCGTTCACGGAGTCGTTGTTCTGGTTCAGAACAGCGTCAACGGCCTTGGAACCGGTACTCCGCTTGCTCTTCATCCTCTTGATCTCCTTGATAGTCTCCTCAAGGTCCTTGATCTTCTCACGCTTGTTCTCTATCTTACCTTCCTTCTTCTCGATACGGTTCTGAAGGTGCTGAATATCATTGTTACCGCCCTGACTCTCCTCGATCTCCTCTATACGGTCTTGCTTCTCATCTATTTCCTCATCTATCTCTTCAAGCTCTTCCTCAAGCTCCTCAATTCTCTCCTTCTTCTCCGAAGTGTCAGTATTGATATTAGCCAGCTGATTTGACAGTGCGCGCTTCCTGACCTCAAGTATAGAGGCCTGAAGCTTATCCTTCCGCTCATCCAGCTCTCTGTACTTTATAGCAGTATTTTTCTGCTCTTCAAGATCCTCCAGATACTGTTCTTTTTCTTCAAGTAGTATTTCCTGCTCCTGAAGCTTCTTCTCGACCTCTTCAAGTTCTTCAACCGCTTCATCCTTTTTCTCGTCAAACTCAGCCACTCCTGAAAGCTCGTCGATAATCTTCCTTCTTTCCTGAGCGCTTTGCTCCACTATCTCGGTGATCTGACCCTGCCTGACAAAGTGATATCCGTCGGGATCGATGCCGGCCTTCCTGGAGATCTCGTCGATCTTGCTTCTCTTGCAGTTAGTGCCCTGGAACTTGTACATCGAAGAACCAGCGCGAGTGATTTTTCTTCCTACGGTTACCTCGTCAGGACTGTCCTCTTCCTCATCCAGAAACTCATCGAAGATACCTGAAGTATTATCTAGATATACTGTAACATGTGCATGGTCTGCGGCCTTCCTGTTATCGCCCCCGTTGAAGATCAACTGCTCCAGTTTCTCGGCACGGAGCTGGGAGGAACGCTTACCGAAAACAAAACTGATTCCATCAAGAATATTCGACTTACCGTTACCGTTTTCTCCAACTACAGCTGTAAGGCCTTTGTAGAAGGGTATAGAAGTTTTTCTCTGGAAGCTCTTGAATCCTTTCGCGGTGACCTTGTTGATCTTTGTCTGGGCCTTCCTGCCTTCATCCTCTTTCTGTACGGTTTCTGTTTCTGCGGCCATAATACTACAATTTTGTGCGTCTTACTTGATTAAAAAGTCGGGTGTAGAAGATGACAGAATGCTTATCTTCTATGGGTTGCAGAAATAGGTGAATGCTGATATTTCTTGAAGTTAAAATTGAATAGTTTCTTCCTCATAATTCTGAGACTTGCAGTTAGGACAGGTGTTAAGCTCTTTTAATCTATTTTTCTGTGAGCTCTTGTTTCTATTTGCTTGGGCCGAAGCTGCTAAATTTCCTGTCAGAGCAGTTAAAGCTCCTGCTATAGAATTTTGTTTTTCATTTTGTCTTAATTCTTCAATTTCCTTCTTGGATACGTGCCAAGTCTTTCCGCATTCATTGCAAGTTCTCTTAAATTCGACTTTTGTATTATCTGTCTCTTCATTTGAGCTCTCCGTGTTGATGTCAGTTAGTTCCTTTAGGTGCTCTATTAGACTTTCGAAATCTTGTTGATTTCTCCAAAATGTAATCATATTTTTATCGTATATCCCAGCGAGTAGACCTAAACTACTTTTTGCCTCTTTATCTTCTGAGAATCTGATATAGCCGTTTGTGCTAAGCTTAGAGCTTTTCAAGTAGACGGATTTAACATTTTCCAACTCTATTACGTTTTGTTTAGTCCCCCAGAATGAAATTCTTGCTAAAAGCCCTGTCCTAGTAATTTTAATCTTATCGTCGTCTAACATTACCTCTCCAGAGAGTCCTTCTGCATAGAGCGGAAGTATCTTTTCTGTCATAAAAATAGGCTTTTAGACTATCTTTTTGGATTTTATGGCTTAGAAGAATAGAAGAAAATATTGGGACGGATTATTACGGCGTTAACCGCTCAGGAGTCCTTGGGAACAGGATCGCTTCCTTGACGTTGTCAAGATCTGCAACCTGCTTCACCAGTCGATCGATTCCCAGGCCGTATCCTCCGTGTGGAGGCATTCCGAACTTGAAGGATTCTAGGTAGAAGCTGATGTCCTCGGGATCGATACCCTCTTCCTCGATCGCATTCATCAGCCTATCCATGTCGTGTTCTCTCTGGCCTCCTGATGCCAGTTCAAGGCCTTTATAGATCAGGTCGAATCTTCTGGATCCGTACTTGTCGCCGTCACGGGCCTCCATGTAGTAAAACTTCTCGCCAGGGTATCCGATTACGAAGAACGCTGGATGGCCCTGTTCCTCGAAGTGCTCTCCGAGAAGCTTCTCTCCCTTGGTATCGAGATCTCCTTCGTCTTCAGGAACGTGGTCATATTCTTCCTTCAGGATTTCACGGGCCTTCTCGAAGCTGATCCTCGGGAAGTCGTCTTCCGGTACTTCAAGGTCAACGCCGAGAGTCTCCAGTTCGGACGCTGCCTTCTTCTCCACTTCCTCAAGAGTATGTCTGAGAGAGTCTTCCAGCACGTCCATGACGTCTTCCTGACTGTCGATGAACCCCAGTTCGACGTCGAACATGGAGATCTCTGACAGGTGGCGGGAGGTCGCGAACTCCTCGGCTCTGAAAGCGGTACCTGTCTCGTATACCTTGTCGAATCCTGCAGCCATCAGCATCTGTTTATATAGCTGCGGGCTCTGAGATAGGAAGGCCTCTTCTCCGTAGTATACTACAGGGAAGAGCTCTGCTCCACCTTCAGCTCCCATCTTCGCGATGTTAGGGGTCTGGATGTTGATGTATTCGTTCTCATCGAACCAGTTCTCCATTGCATCAAGGAGATGAGATCTCAGAGAGAAGATCGCATGCTTTTCAGGCCTTCTCAGGTCCATAAACCGGTTGTCAAGTCTTGTAGACATCTCTGATTCGACTTCGCTGGAGATATCCATTGGAAGCGGTGATTCAGCTTCTCCAATTATCTTGAGTTCCTCAGGGTGAAGTTCGCGGTCGCCAGGCGCCTGATCGTTCGCCTGAACTATACCTTTGGCCCAGATAACGTCTTCTTTACCTATATTCTGTGCGTTCTCAAAGATTTCCTCGTCTTCGTCTTCTTTGAATGTTAACTGTATTTTTCCTTTTCTGTCCCGCAGGATCACGAAGGTTATTCCTCCGAGATCGCGGATCTCGTGAGCCCAGCCTGAGACGGCGACTGCCTCGCCATCATGATCGGCCGTAACTTTGTCGGTATAGGTTCTATCCATCATCGTATATCAACACTAAATTATTTCTCTGATGAATTTTTTATGCGCTTCCCCGCACTCAGATCAGTGTAGAGGCCAGTATAAAACTATATGAGACAAAGAATCCGAGAGCGGCCTCTAGAGGTGTATGCCTGTCAAGAACGATTCGAGACCAGGCCACAAAGCCCGATGCCACGAAGAACAGACTTCCTAGGCCCAGAGAGATAGAAGTGAATACGGCGGTGACAACACCCATTCCGGTAGTGTGTAGACTTATCTTCAGCTTCCTGTTGATGAAGTAATTCATCCCTGTGATAGCTATGGTGCCGAGGTAAAGTGTCTGGATAATCGCCGGTCCCTCGAAAAAGTAGGTCAGACCTGCAGATATACAGAGTAAAATGATTGCGGGAGGATAGATGGTCTGTCTGTCATCCCGGATATTCATATCAAGGCCTTTGAACTGAGGTAGTTCCAGTATCAGGTATATGGCTGCCGTAACTGCTGCGATCGGAGCGACTGCAAAGTAAAGTATTTCTTTCATGGTTATGCTGTATAGATGCAGCGCCAGGACTGCTGCCGGTATCTCTACGATGGCCGGGTGGAAGGCCTGTGAGAGTCGGTAGGCTATCTTCTCTCTGTTCATTTACTCGTATTTCTGTAGAAAGGCCTTATTAAATTCAGCAGTTATCTGTGCTCTGTGCGATGATGAGGAATTTTTCGACATCGTCTGATCCTTGAACAGAGGAATGATGACGGTTGAACACCTCTGAGCCCTGTTTTTACACGTAAAAGGCTTGGAGGAAGGTAAATGTGCTCGGGCAGTATTTTTAATAAACAGCTAACTCCAGTATATGATTATGGACTCCGAAAAGGACCAGCTTTACGTCAAACTTGATGGATACAGAGAACTTCTTAACGATCTGGAATCAGTAGAAGATATAATCTCCAACATCGAGGAGGCGATGAAAGTCCTGAGACAGGTTAGAAATGTAAAACAGACAGCAATCGATACGGTGAATGACAACATTCAGGAACTAAACAACGAACTTGGAGATGTTGCCGGCCAGATGCCTGAACTGGAAGATAATCTGCCAGAAGAGGAGCTTGATGGTAGAAAGACCTCAGAACCTGGAAATTCGCAGTCCGGACAGCCACAGGAATTCGAACAACAGAAGAATCAGGAATACCAGCCGAACCAAGGCCCTGAACTCGATAACTCAATCGAAGAGCTGAGAAACGAGCTTGATGATCTGCAGAACGAGCTTTCAGGCCTGAAGTAATCAGCCAAGTTTTTCCTTAAAATCTTCTAGGCCATCTTTCTCAGAGGCCTCTATTCTTGATTTTAGTTCTTCAACTCCTTTGCTGATTGAAGCCTCTGTGACTCCTGATGCTTTGGCAGTATCTCTTTTGGTTTTTCTGTTCCCGGTTTCCCTGGCTGATACATAGATTGCTGCAGCCGAGTAAGTTCTGCCTGTTCTGCTCTCCCTGTCTGGAAAGTCTGTAAACTCATCTATCAGTTTGTGGGCATAGAGGCCTACCTCGTCCGCAGTCAGTATGTCGCTTTTCATAGTTTCGACAATTTTGCTGTGAGGGTCGTTTGGGCCACCATCTAGTCTTCTTTCTCTGATGGTCTCGACCTCTTCAGCAAGCTCTCTGCTGAAATCAGGAGAGTGCTTGTCCAACATCTCAAACTCTCCAGTCTCTACCACTGCTGCATAAAAACTAGCCTCCTCGCCGTAGCTGCCCTCATTGCTGATGTCTCTGTCAACTTGGGCAATTTCTCTAAGCGACTCGTAATTTTCTTCATTCATAACAAATCAGTACTACCCAGAAGCTTAAGTTTTTATCCAAAGGTGGCAACAGATTGGCGGATAAGAATTCGGAGTGCCGGGGACAAGATTTGAACTTGCGAACCCCTGCGGGAATGGATCTTGAGTCCATCGCCTTTGGCCACTTGGCTACCCCGGCAATTGGTTATATTCGATGGTTACGCAATAGGCCATTAGGAATGGCTTTCGTTGATTAATTTAGAATTCGCTGTGGAAACTTTTTGAATATGTGTTTCAGGAGAATCTGATGCTTTTTCTCTCGCCGACGCTCTCTGGGTTCGGCTGCACAATATTATATGAGGGATCTCGAATCTCTGCGAAACGCCCGCATTCAGGACATTTCGTGTAACCATCGTGATCGGCCTCTGCCTTTTCCGTGAACCCACAGCCACATGCAACTACTGGATCAATGTTGTCAACGTCAAGATCGATCCTCTCAAGAATAGTGCCGCGGGTGAAGTAACTGAACAGGGTCTCAAATTCTTCAGGGCTACAGATACTGCTGTTTACCTCAATCTTGGCCTCTCCATTGGTCGAGGTCCTGGATAGTTCCTGCATCACGTTAATCAAGATGTTTCCAAGTTTCTGCATTTGGTCTCTACATACCTGTTTAGATCTATTGCTCCCCAGCCCCAGTATAAACATACAATCCTCAACAACCTTATTTAAATTAACGACTGCACCGGCCCAAACATGGGAATGTTCATAAGGTCTGTAGCAGGCCTAATAAAAATTAATTAAACTTATTATCGGCATGAAATGCTTTTTAAAAATCCAAATGGTGTATACAGCAATTTAAGCAATTTATAAGTTTTTAAAGCAGTATTTATACCACATAATTATCTAGAGATATAATATAGGTTACAACCTGTAAATATTTGACTCTTGTAACTCTCGTATCTATGAGACCTATTTACCTCAAGCTGCAGTGAACTTGGCTAGGAGGGCCCAAACTGTTAAATTTTCAGTATCTAAGTATAAACTAATGTCGATTGATGATCAAATCGACGTAACTATCGATCATTTCAAGTGGGAAGTCTATGTTGAGATGCTTGAAACCGTAGATGAAGTCTTGTCCACTGAAGGTTACCAGTCAAGATTCATTGGTACTGAGGCCAAAAAATTGCTGAGAGATTTCTACGGTATAGACTCAACGGAGAAGTTTCCTTTCTTACAGCACTACATTGATTTCTCCGACGATGATTACTCAAGTGCGGCAACCTTGGTTCATGAGCTTTCTCATAATGTTCTTGAACAGCTCGAAAACGAAACAGAAGTTGGTGATTATTTCAGTAATACTGAAGAAACAGCTCAGAAACTCGAGGCCTACTATCTCCGTGAAAGCACTTACCTAGAAGAAAAAGGGTTAAAACAGCAATTAATAGGAGAGGCCGGAGAAATCAACAAGTTTCTGCAGAATTCCTGAATATCTAAAAAGAAGTGAACTGAAATATAGCGGGGCGTGGATTTGAACCACGGACCTCCGGGTTATGAGCCCGACGAGCACTCCTGGCTGCTCCACCCCGCTACATGCTAGTATATTCTTTAGAGGTTGACAATCTTTTAAACCATAACCTTCGGAAACTTTAATCTATGGCCAAGATACTGGGGATCGATGAAGCAGGAAGAGGCCCTGTAATAGGATCAATGTTTGTAGGAGGATTCGTCATAGAGGAAGAAGATATACCGGAGATCGAGGAACTGGGAGTAAAGGACTCGAAAAAACTCTCCGATAAAAAGAGAGAATCGATCCGAGACCGGCTGGAGAATCACGGAAAGGCTTTAGTAAAAGAGATCGAGGCCGGGGAAATCGACGAGCTGAGAAGACTCATGTCGCTGAACGAGATAGAGATCAAGGCCTTTACAGATGTTATAGGAAGAACTGATGCCGATAAAGTGATTGTCGATCTCCCTGAGCCAAACGCTGACAGATTTATAAACAAGTTAAACGACCAGCTTCCGGCCCGTTTCTCCGATGTGGAGTTTGTGGCAGAGCACGGCGCTGACGATACGTATCCTGTAGTCTCTGCTGCATCTATAGTTGCTAAGTCCGCGAGAGAATCTCATGTCGACGAGTTAAAGAAGAAGTACGGCTACGACTTTGCCTCGGGCTATCCACATGATGAGCCTACTATCAGCTTTCTAGAGAAATACTTGGAGGAGAAAGGAGAGCTGCCGAAAGAGACCAGGAAGTCCTGGAGTACGGCAGAGAGAATTCTGAAGGAGGCCTCACAGAAAGGCCTCGGCGATTTCTGAAGTTCTAAAAAACTCGGGTGCAATCTCTTGAACATGGTTACTGCAAAAATTACTGACAGCACTGTCAAGGTATGGGATGAAGAGGCCGCCGAAGAGGTTCACAGCGAGAAATACTATGGAAAGTTGATGGAAAAAGGCCAGCTGGAGCTATCTTTCTCTGAGGCCTTACATCTCTTTGAACGTGGCGAGATAGAGTTGGAAGATGAGTCAGGTGAGGCCTTGACCAGGGAGGAAATCTTTCAGAGGTTCTGCGATATTGATGATGAGTTTGACCAGAAGTATACGGTTTACTCTGACCTGAGGGAGAGAGGGTATATTGTTAAAAGCGGCTTCAAGTTTGGTTCTCACTTCAGAGTCTATCCCCGGGGAGTTAATCCGTATGCGGAGGGCGATAAGAGGGATAGGCAACACACCAAGTATCTAGTCCATTCTGTCCCGGAAAACCATACGATGAGCTTTCAAGAGATGTCCCGCGGTGCTCGACTGGCCCAAAACGTCAGGGCCACGATGCTATGGGGTGTGGTAGATACAGAAAACGATGTAACTTACTACGAAGTAGAGAGATCGACTCTTTAGAAGCGAGCTATATCTAAAAACGTGTTTCTCTGCCCGTACTTATCTCTAAGCCTCTTGCCATACCAAAGTCCTACAGCAAGGCCTGTAAGGTGTGCAGAGCTTGCAAACATGCCTATTACAGGAAGTGATTGTCCTGCAAGCTTGAACAGCAAGTTTACTATTTCAATGCCTGCGAAAGCCATTACCGCGGTCTTGATCTTCATTGGTATAAAGAAGTAAAGCAATACTTCGGCCTCAGGGTACAGCATGGCGACAATTCCCAGGAAAGCTACCACTGCGCCTGATGCCCCGACTGCAGGGCTTAATGTCGGAATTCCTCCGATTGAAGGCCCGTACATGTAGTAAAGGATATTCCTGAAGGCTATGAATCCAAGGCTGGCTGCGAGGCCAGATACTAGATATATTTTCAAGGTCTGAGCTGCTCCGATGCTTCTTTCTACTACGCTTCCGAAGAAGTAAAAGGTCACCATGTTTGCGAACAGGTGGAAGAGTCCTGAGTGCAGGATCATGACTGTGAAAATTGTCCATGGCTGCTGTATCAACGTTGAGTGCAGCATGGTCCTTCCTGCGGCTGAATTAACGGATTCGACCGCTGACTGAGTCAGGGCTGGTGAAAGCTGTAGTAACTGGGCGTATCCCGGTATAAACTGTAGAGCGAAAGAGGCTACAGTCACTGCTATTATGCCATACGTTGCGTTGCGCTTGAATGCTGAGATTATATCATTTAGAAGCGAAGATCTCTGTCTTTTCGGCTGACCGTGCGTGGTCTCTTGCTTAAGCTTCTTCTCCTCAAACCATTCTTGAGTCTCCTTTTTTTCCTTTTCGACTCCTTCCTCAAGGCCTTCACAGTCATGGTTCTCCGGTAGCCGGTGCTCTGAACAGAACTTTTCGTTACAGTAACGACACGTAAACGTCATCGCTTGCTTTCCGCATTTAGAGCACTCGCCCATGAAAAGGCCTTACTCAAGTATCTTTTTATCAATCTTCGTGGCTCAGAGAATCTACAATACCGGACATATCGCCTTCAAAACTATCGGCCCACTGCTCAGCATAACCTGCAGGATCGTAACTTGGGTTTTCTCGACTATACTCTCTATCATAGGCCGCAGCGAAGGATGCGGCATGTTCAACAGAGTCAAAGTATTCTTCAATCTCTCTGGCAGTATCCAGGATTTCATCTCTGTACCTGTTATCGACACATCCGTTCTCTATCTCTTCAACAATATCTATTACAGACATATGGTTTCGACCACAACATAGTTTAGGCCTGCCTAAAAATTAAATTAATTCTGTCTGTGTCAAGCTGGAGAGATAGAAAAAGAAGGAGAGAAGGAGGATCTAGACCAGGTAATCGGCCAGATCTGAGATCTCTACGCGTTTCTGCTCGGTCGAGTCACGGTCTCTGACGGTAACGGTCTCAGGCTCATCTTCCAGAGTCTCGTAGTCGATCGTGACACAGACCGGTGTGCCGACTTCGTCCTGCCTTCTGTAACGCTTACCTATATTTCCGGTATCGTCGTACTTGACAGAGAAGCCTTCTTCACGCAGCATATCTGCTACTTCGCGGGCTTTCTCACCAAGACCTTCCTTGTCCATCAGCGGGAAGACAGCGATTTCTGTCGGCGCAACATCTTCGTTGAACCGCATAACGGTCCTCTCCTCGTCGTCGACTTCGTCTTCGTCGTACGCGTGAGCGAGAACGGTGTAAACTATCCGGTCGATACCGAAAGAAGGCTCGACAACGTGTGGGAGAATATGCTCTCCGTTCTCCGTAACTTCCTCAACTCTGAAGTTGCATTTGTCAGCAGGAACAGAGTACTCCTCGCCATCGATCTCTACGAACACCTTATCGGCCTCAAAGGCCTCAGGTTCCTCCTCAGCAATGTCCTCAAGCTTCTCTGCAATCTTGCCGGCTTTATCACCGAACTCTGGGCCTAGATAACCCATGTCCGGGCTGACAGTGTTTTTCTCGACTGTCTTCGGCTCGTCGTACTCCTTGAAGATCTTGTAGTCTTCTCGGCTGTACTGGTCGTGCTTTTTCAGGTCGTAGCAGCCTCTGTACGCGAAACCGGTAATCTCGATCCAGTCGCCGTCAACCTGGGACTCTGCATCCCAGCAGTCGCTTGCGTAGTGTGAAAGCTCGTCGTTCTGGTGCTGGCGGAAACGGAAACGTTCCATATCGACACCGATCGACTCGTACCACTGCTTCGCGATACCGAGATAGTAAGCGATCCATTCGGATTCAACCACTTCGTCTTCAACTGCCTCTCTTACTGTCATAAACTGTGGTTCGCCATCCTCTGAGTTCTGCTGCTCACGAGAGTAAAGCTTCAGCTCGACGTCCTCAACTTTCTCAAGTCGTGGCTCGTCTTCTTCCGGATCTATGAAGTGCTCGAGTTCGGCCTGAGTCAGTTCTCGGACGCGGACAAGGCCTTTCCTCGGCGAAATCTCGTTCCTGTAGGCCTTGCCAATCTGTGTGATTCCGAAAGCTAGCTGGTTTCTTGCGTATTCTTTCAATCTTGGGAACTCCACAAAGATTCCCTGCGCGGTCTCCGGCCTGAGGTATCCTGTCTGACCTGATCCTGGGCCGATGCTGGTCTTGAACATCAGGTTGAAGTCTTCTACTGCTACATTCGATAGTTCTTCTCCACAGCCCGGGCATTCAAGGCTGTGTTCCTTGATAAGTTCTTCGACTCTCTCGTGCGAGAAGCTTTCCGCTTCTTCTATTTCTGTATTGTCTTCCACGAGGTGATCTGCTCTGCTGGAGGTTCCGCATTCCGGACATTCGATTATCATGTCGTCGAAAGTCTCCAGGTGGCCTGAGGCCTCGAAGACTGGTTCTGGCATGATTGTCGGGGCCTCTATCTCTCGATGGCCTAGGCTATCCGAGAATGTTTCTCTCCAGCTGTTTTCGATGTTTCTCTTGAGTTCTGCGCCTTCGGGGCCAAAGGTCTGGAAACCTGCGACGCCGCCGTATGATTCTGATGACTGGAAGAAGAATCCTCTTCTCTTCGACAGCTCAGAAAGTTTTTCTGTAAGTGACTTGCTCATGCAGAAACACCTTGACTGGAAATTTTTATAGCAGAAGCTAGGGTTTTAGAATAGTTTGAAATGCTACCGTGTGGCTGCAGAAGGCTGCAGTCCAAAACGTCCACCTTTCATTGTATCTAAATATTCTGGCCGCAGTCTTAAATACTGCTTGGAAATCTTAAAAACGAGCAAAGTAATACACCGTAATATAGAAAGATGAACTCTATCGATGACACCGAGCTGGAAGGTCAGAAAGTGCTGCTGAGAACTGATTTCAACCTCCCGATCGAGGACGGAGAGCCGCAGAAAACAGTCAGGTTCGAAAGATACCAGGAAACAGTGAAAGAGCTCTCCGAAAGAGGTGCAAAAGTAGTAGTAATGGCCCACCAGGGAAGGCCTGGCAGAGAAGACTTTCTCTCACTTCAACAACACTCCGAAATACTATCTGGATCTCTTGGCCAAGAAGTAGAGTTCGTAAAAAGCTTTTTCGGCCCTGAACTGGAGGAAACAGTAGAAGGCCTGGAAAACGGAGAAGTAGCTTTGCTGGAGAATATCAGGTTCCTCTCGGAGGAGCTGAGAAACGCCTCTCCAGAACAACATGCACAGGACATCTTCGTCCAGAGGATCGCACCGATGTTGGACAACTATGTCGATGATGCTTTCTCCGCGGCCCACAGATCACATGGCTCGATGGTGGGCTTCGCGGAAAAACTGGACTCGTACGCAGGCCCTGTAATGAGCAACGAGCTTGAAAGCTGTGGAAAAGTCCGTGACGAGTTTGAGAACGGCGTGCTTGTCCTGGGAGGTGAGAAGCCTTCAGATCTGATAGGTATACTCGATGAGATGGTTGAATCGGTCGATAAAGTGCTTCTTGGCGGCATACCTGGCGAACTGGCTCTTATACTCGAAGGCCATGAACTGGGAGAGAAAAAGGAATGGATAGTGGAGAACGGATTCGACGGAAAGAAAACCGATCTCAGGAGGATACTGGAAGATCACAGCGAAAAGATAGTTCTGCCAGAAGACGTCAGAACAGCTTCGGGAACACATTCCATAGATCAGGTACCGCAAGACGAGATGAGCTGGGATATAGGCCCCGATACAGCCGAGAAGTTCGTGGAAGAGATCGAGGAGGCGGAATCTGTTGTTATGAAAGGGCCTATGGGAGCCTTCGAGGATCATCCTGAGGGAACCCGGAGAGTTGTTGACGCGATGGCTGGCTCAGAGGCCTATACAGTCCTTGGTGGAGGTCATACCTCTTCACTGGTGCAGCGTTTCGATCACGAGTTAGAAGACTTCTCCCATGTCTCGATTGCAGGAGGAGCGTTTGTAAGATATCTTAGCGGCGAGAAGCTTCCTGCTGTAGAGGCCCTGAGATAGGTGAAATCTTTTTGAATAATCTTCGAGGAAGTTTCTTTTTATGAAGGTAGTGAGAAAGGGAGATGGAGAGCCTGAGTTCACTGTAATGGGCTCGGTTCACGGCGATGAGCCGGCAGGTAAGGAGGCTATTGAGAGGTTTCTTTCGGAGGAAAGAGAGTTCCATAAACCGGCGCAGTTCGTGATCGGAAATGAGAAAGCACTTCTTGAAGGCCAGAGATTTCTCGAATCAGACTTGAACAGATCCTTTCCCGGCGATCCGGAGTCTGAGAGGTATGAGGAGAGACTGGCCTCAAAGATAATCGATACTGTAGAAGGCACAAAGCTTCTGGACATACACACCACTCATTCCTATCCGCTACCTTTCGCAACCTGCTCAACACTGAACGACAAAACCCGGGATATGCTTGCATCGACAGGAGTGAAGAACGCAGCACATTTTCCGGGCGAAGAAGGAAAGCTTCACGAACATGTGGAGGGCGTAGTTGTCGAAGCCGGATTCCAGGGAACAGATCAGGCAGTTGAAAACGCGCTGGGCGTAATTAAAAACTTCCTAACCCTCCAAGGAGTGATAGATGGGAAGGCCCGGAAATCAAGTCCGCAGTTATTCGAGGTAATTGACAAAGTGGAAGGCGACTGGAGTTTCGGGGCTGAGAACTTCAAGAAAGTCGAGGAAGGAGAAGTCTACGCCACCAGAGGAGATGACAGTTTAAGAGCTGAAAAACCGTTTTACCCGGTACTCATGTCAACAAACGGCTACAACGGAACACTTGGCTACAGGGCCAGGAGAAAAGAAACTTAACAGTTAATCTCCATTACATTTCCATGGCTCAGAAAGGTGGACGTTTTTGGTCTCCTGCAGAAAGATAACTCGATGAGCCACTGCTATCTACAGATTTCTTCAATCAAGAACTTTTCCTGGTAAGGCTCCTAGATTCCTCAAATAAACTTGAGCATAGTTTTATACTGCTAAAAACTTTCCTAAAAGCTCCAGCTATCTCTAAATTACACTATACATGGCTTTAAACTATTTAAATCTTGCCTGGCTATGTTTGCTTACGTGATTTAACTTATGGAACAGACTGAAAACTATTCGACATCGGAAGCCCGAGAACAGGGTGGACGTTTTTGGAAGCCTTGAGATAGAGGTACATCAAAATCCAGAAGAATTTCTAGAGGCCAACTCCGAGGCCGAAAAACAGCTTGTTGACGTCGCGCAGAACGCTTTCTCCAAGGACGGCGTGCCGACAGACCAGGACGCAAGAGATCATCTCAGAGTACCTACTCTTGTCACGGCACAAGATGAGGATGGCGACTACGTGGCATTCTCAGGACTATCACGGATGGAGGATACTGTCTACGAGGTAGGGCTTGCGGTTGACGACGGTCTGCAGGGCCGATGCGTCGGCAGCACACTTCTCAGCAGAGGGGTGATGGAGGAAGCTAAAGGAGACGAACTTTTCGGCTACAGAACGCAGAATCCGAACATGTACGCCTGCGCGGACAACTGCTTCGAAGTCTATCCACAGCCAGACAATCATGAAGAACTGCTGGAAGAAGTGCAGAATCTGGGAGAGGCAATCGAAGACGAAAAAGAGATGGAAGGCCCTGTCATGAGAGAGGCCTACGCAGACATATACGATGGAGGAATGTACTCCGGAGTACCGGAAAACGACGACTTCAAGGACTTTATGTATGGAGAACAAGGCCTTAACATGTCGTTCGAAGAAGGGGACGCTCTTGTAGTGACAGGAGAGGTCAGCGAATCCGAGGCAGCCCACAGCCTTGGTAGAGCCGCCAGGAAATCCGACTACGAATTTACTGAAAGAGGTGAAAAGATAGCATGAATATAGAAGAAATGGTTAAAGAGCTGGTAAAGCTCGAAACAGTAGAAGGCAACCAGGAACAGATAGAAAAAGGCCTTCAACTGGTTGAGAAAGAACTGCCGGAAAGCTTTGAGATACAGAGATTCAAGAAAGAGGGAGAAAAATCTCTACTGGCCACGAGAGGTGAACCAGAGATCATTCTTCACGGCCATATCGATGTAGTAGATGCAGAAGATGATCTCTTCCAACCCGAGGCCAGTGATGGAAAAATCTATGGCAGAGGAACTGCTGACATGAAGGCAGGGATTGCATGCATAGTTAAAGCAGCTCAAAAAGTAGAGGCCCAGAATATTGGTATCCTGGTAACTTCTGATGAGGAGAGAGGAGGTTTCAACGGTACAGGATATGTGCTGGAAGCAACAGCTATCGAACCGGAGCTTGCAATCTCTGCAGAACCGGATGACTCCGGCAGCTTTCCTTCGGTAGTCACTAAACAGAAAGGAGTCCTGCAGCTCCAGTTAGGGGCTTCAGGAGAGAACGCACACGCATCCAAACCCGAAAAAGGAGTGAATGCGGCCGAAAAACTTGTAGAAAGATACATGGAGTTCAGATCAGGATTTGACCATGAGGCCGAGTTCGGAACCACGATCAACCTCGGAAATATCTCGGCAGAAGGCCCTGCCAATCAGATACCGGACGAAGCCTCTCTGCAGGTCGACATCAGGTACTCCGGCCAGTACTCGAAAGAGGAAGTACTGGAAGACCTGAAACAGATAGAAGGCCTGGAATATGAGATCATTGCAGAGGCTCCGATGCTGCGGACATCCGAAGATGCGCCAGAGGTTAAGGCCTTGAAGGATGCTGCCGAAGAAGTATCCGGCAGTGAGGTAGAGTTCAGGAGAGAGAACTTTGCAAGTGATATGAGGTTTTTCACGGAGAAAGATGTGCCAGCGATCTGTTTCGGTCCGGAGGGCTATAATCTTCACGCTGAAGACGAATACGTGAAAGTTGATAGCCTGAAAATCTACTGTGAAATCTTGAAAAACTTTCTTGAGTCAGAACTTAACTAGAGGAACGCAAAAATGGCAGATATTGATCCATGGGGCGACGTAGAAGTCGGAAACTATAGTGAAAAAATGGAGAAGTTCGGAATCGAACCAATAGAAGAGGTAGCAGATAGGCTACCGGACCACAGGTTCATCCGCAGAGGAATAATCTTCGGCCACAGAGGCCTTGATGACTTCCTGGACGCGAGAGAAGACGATGAGGAATTTGCGATGATGACAGGTATCATGCCGTCAGGAGTCTTCCATTTCGGCCATAAATGCGTCGTGGACCAGATTAAGATGTACCAGGAGATGGGTGCACAGGTGACGATCGCAGCAGCCGATATCGAGGCCTACAATACCCGAGATATGAGTCTGGAAGAGGCGAGGAAACTTGTGATCGAAGAATACCTGACGAACTATGTTGCTCTAGGCATAGACCTTGAAAACGTTGATTTTTACTTCCAGTCTAAGGCCGGAAACAACCATCTGGCCCGGGCTGCGACCTTCGGACGTTACATCACTCAGAACGAGATGGAAGCGACTTATGGAAGCGCTGAACCGGGAAAGATGTCGGCAGCCCAGGTCCAGTACGCCGATATTCTCAGACCTCAGTTCCCGGAAAATGGAGGGCCTAAACCCGTCGTTGTCCCTGTCGGTGTAGATCAGGATCCTCACATCAGGTTAACACGTGATGTCGCAAGCAAGTACAGGGATCAGGATTTTATGAAACCGGCGAGTACTTACAACAAGTTTATGAGAGGCCTTCAGGGAGGGAAGATGTCATCTTCTAAGCCTAAAAGCTACATCGCATTGACGGATGATATAGAGGATGCTAAGGAAAAGATTGATCAGGCCAAGACCGGCGGACAGGGCTCTCTCGAGGAACACAGAGAAAAAGGAGCAGACATAGAAGAGGATATGGTGTTTGAGCTTCTCGCTTACCATCTTATCGAAGACGACGCGGAACTGGCCCGGATTAGAGAGGAGTACGAGTCCGGCGAAATACTTTCAGGGGAACTGAAGCAGATAGCGAAGGACCGGCTAGAGGAATTCCTGGAAGAGCATCAGAGGAAGCGTGAAGAGGCCGAGAAAGAGGTCAATCAGTACATTGAGGAGAACTTCGAGTTCGATATCAACCCCTGAAAAAGGTTAAAGGCCTCTAAATATATTCTTCTTTTATGCTGCCGGAACTGATTCTCAGAGAGGAGAAAGAGGGAAAACTGGCCTATGTAATGCTTTTAGGCCTTCTATCAGGACTCACGGGTTTCGGCCTCGCGAAGATTTTCTTCCCTGGCATGACAGATATTTTATCAGTAGTCTTCGCATCTATACCGCTGGTCTATCCTCTCACCTCGGTTTTTCTCAACGATGAGGAGGATGGAAGGCCGCACATACCTGAGATAGAGTTTTATGGCTCGCTTTTCCTGGGTCAGTTTCTGTCATTCCTTTTCCTGGGTCTCGTCTTCTTCCAGGACTTCGAGATGCAGATCGGGGTCTTCAGCGATCAGATGTCGAGCCTTGGCCTTGCAGGGAACGCTGTGCTGCCGGATATATTCTTTGTAGTGCTTGCTAACAATGTTGTTCTCTACATGTCGATTTTTGCAGTGGCAGCGATTATAGGCTCTGCAGGTGCGTTCATCCTCACCTGGAACGCATCGGTACTCGGGATCTTCATAGCAAAACTTGTATCGGAACTTCAGGGCCTGACAGAAGTAATCCTAGGCTCTGGACAAACACCGTCTCCAATAGCGTACGTGCCTCATGCCACCTTTGAAATGGCGGGCTTTATCGTCGCAGGCATCGCTGGAAGCCTTGTATCAGCCGCGGTCTACAGAGAGCACTTCGATCTCGATACTTGGAAAGACCTGGCGAAGCTTTTCGCTACCGGACTCCTGTTCATACTTCTTGGAGCGGTGCTGGAGTCGGCCTGAAGTTAAATCTATTTAAGATTCCATCGAGTAAAACCCGGTTGTGAAACTCTCAACTCAGGCCATAGACATACTTGAACAGCTGAAAAAGCATGGAGACCGGACTGTAGAACAACTCGAGCAGAGCGGCTTCGACCAGTCAATGGTCAACCGTGCAGCAATGGAGCTACAGGAAAAAGGCCTGATCGAAGTCGAAGAAGAGGAAGAAGTAACCCGATACCTGACAGAAACCGGGAGAGAGGTAGCAGCAAAGGGCTCACCGGAACACAAACTCATCGAAAGAGTGGACGAGGGCGACAAATCACTCTCCAACCTTCAGGATCTCAACCTCGATGTAGCACTGGGAAAGGCCCGTCAGAAGGACTGGATAGAGATAGAAGGAGGCTCAGTAGCACTTACAGATAACGGCAGGAACGCACTGGAGAAAGACAAGCTCAAGGCCCGGCTGAACGAAGAAGATTTCATGCAGAGAGACGAAGACAGAGGCCTTGTCGATACCGAGACTGAAGTAACTAGGATACTTGTTCTTACGGAGAAAGGCCAGGACATCGAACTAAAGAGTATTGAAGAAGACTTCAATGTCGAGGCCCGTACTTCTATGCCAAGGACAGGAAAGAAACATTACTACAAGAATATTCTCCAGTACGCACGTCAGACCTGGCTTGAACTAGGATTCGAGGAAATGCAGGGAGGCTATGTAGTTCCAAGTTTTCTGAACTTTGATGCCTTGTATACTCCACAGGACCATCCTGCAAGAGAACTACACGATACATTCTTCGTTGAGAACCCTGGGACGTCTGATATATCCGAATACGGAGACAAGGTCGAGCAAGTGAAAGAGACTCATGAAGATGGATGGACTACTGGTTCTCGTGGGTATGGAAGTGACTGGAGCAAAAAAGAGGCAGAGAGAAACGTTCTGAGAACACACACTACAGCTATATCTGCAAGGAGATTACATCAAATTGATATTAATGAGGAGGAATTGCCGAAGAAGTTCTTCATAGTCGGTAGAAATTTCAGGAACGAAACCGTCGATAGAACACATCTTGCGGAGTTCTACCAGACGGACGGGATTGTTGTAGGTAGGGATCTGGATTTCTCCAACCTCAAGGGATACATCTCGAAGTTCTTCGAGAAAATGGGATACGACAAGTTTCGGCTAATCCCGAGTTATTATCCGTACACAGAGATGAGCGTAGAAGTCCAGGTATGGGATGAAGAAGATGAGGAGTGGCTCGGGATGGGAGGGGCAGGAATGTTCCGTCCTGAAGTCGTTAAACCTATGTTAGGATTCGAGGCAAAAGTCTTAGCATGGGGATTAGGAATAGGTAGAATAGCTTCAATGGCTGCTGGCCTTACAGATATCAGAGAACTTTACAGGAACGACATCAAAGTAATCAATGAAACACCGGTCTGGCGACCAGATTGGAACACAAGCAACGGAGGAAATCAATAATGCCAAATATTGAAGTTGACAAGAGAGAGTTCGACGAACTTGTAGGAGAAGAGATCGAAAACGAAAGAATGATTGAAGAGGGTTCGATGCTGGGAGCACACTGGCACCGCATCGAGGGCAACGTATGCGAAGTAGAAACATATCCGAACAGGCCCGATCTGCTTTCAGTAGAAGGCCTTGCCAGAGCATACAGAGGATTCTTCGATATAGAAACAGGAAGAGAAAAATACAAAGTTGACGACGGAGGTCTAGAGGTAGGAGTCGATGAATCGGTGGAGGATGTAAGGCCGTACATTGGAGGAGCAGTAGTTCGAGACTTGGAGCTTTCTAAAAAGAAGATTAACGGCCTGATCCAGCTGCAGGAGAAAATGCATGAGACTATGGGCCGCAGGAGAGATAAGCTGGCGATAGGCCTCCATGACCTGTCCACAGTCGAGAAGCCGTTTACTTACAGGGCTGTGGAGCCGGAAAAGGTTTCTTTCAAGCCGCTTGAATACGACAAACACATGCAGCTCGGAGAAATCCTTGAAGAACATGAGAAAGGCCAGGAGTACGCATGGATTCTGGAGGATGAGGAGAGATACCCGATAATTGAAGACGCGGAAGGAAAAGTTCTCAGCTTCCCGCCGATCATCAACAACCAGCTGACAGAAGTCGATGCAAAAACTCAGGACATCTTCATCGATGTCACAGGAAAACATAAAGAGACAGTAATGAGAGCCCTGAATATTTTAACAACAGCTCTCTCTGAGAGGGGAGGCCAGATAGAGTCTGTAACAGTTGACGGCGAAGAAATGCCAAATCTATCGCCTGAAGAAATGACTCTTGATATAGAGTACTTCAGAGAGATTTCAGGCCTAGATTTATCTATGGAAGAAGTAGTTGAACGCCTGAAGATGATGAAGTACGGAGCCAGGAAAAAGAAGAATGGCAAGATCAAGGTAGAGATGCCGTGTTACAGGACTGATCTCATGCATCAGTACGATCTGATTGAGGATGTGGTCATAGCTCATCGTTACACCAATATAGATCCAGAGCTCCCGGAAGTAGACCAGATCGGCCGGCAGAAGGACATTGAGGATACTGTCCAAGTGGTCAGGGATATACTCTCAAGCACAGGAGCGATGGAAGCTATGACTTATGTACACAACAACAAGGAAGACCTGACCGATAAGATGGAGGTAGAGAAGGAAGACTTCGTAAAGATAGATAACCCGCTGTCCGATGAGTACTCAGCACTCAGGAATATGATGACTCCTTCACTCCTGGAAGTACTGCAACAGAATAAACACAGAGGTTACCCTCAGAAGTTCTTCGAGACAGGCAACGTAGCAGTCCTGGATGACTCGCCTTCGGGAGCATCCAATAGGAAGGAAGCAGCCTTCATTCAGATAGGAGAAGAAATAGACTTCAACGGGGCCAGACAGGTGTTACAGATCCTCGAGAGAGATCTAGGCCTTGACTTAGAAGTAAAGGAGGTGTCGGTACCGTATTACCAGGACACCAGATCGGGTAAAGTGCTGGTTAACGGAGAGAAAGCAGGTCATATAGGCCAGTTCTCGGAGGAAGTACTGTCAAACTGGGAACTAGATAAACCAGCCGCTGGCTTCGAACTAGATTTAGAAATGATAAACGAGAAACTAAAGAAGTAGGGCCAGCTTCTCAGATGGAGGAAAAGGTTTGCAGGCTGAACTCCTTAAAATTAGTAAAAAGTAGAACTTTTTGCTTTGAGTACTGATCCTCTTTTATTGATGGAGAAGATATAGAATTAAGAACTATTGAGGAAGAAGATTTAGAGTTTTTGAGGGACTCGGCAAATGACTCTGAAGTAAGAGTTGACATGGGATATAGAACACCTCAGAACTTAGAAAGCTACAGAAATTATCTTGAACAGCAGGCGTCACAAGGAAATGACATCAATCTTTTGATATGTGCAGATGAAAATAGAAAGGGGGCAATTTCTTTATTAGAAGAAGATAAAGTTTCTAGAGTTGCCGAATATGGTTTATGGATAGCACCAGAGCATCAGAATGAAGGTTATGGTGCTGATGCTTCAGAGGAGATAATAGACTTTGCCTTTAATCAAATGAACTATAATAAGGTTATGGCTAGAGTTCATGAGGACAACAAGGCTTCTCAGAAAATGGTAGAGAGTATAGGACTAAAGAAGGAAGGAGTATTAAGAGATCATACCTTTAGAGATGGAGAATACAAGGATATGATTTATTATGGTATATTAAAGGATGAATGGTAAATAGGAGAGTTTAGTAATCGTAGGTGGTTTCTCAGAAGAGGTAATCGAAAACTGGGAGCTAAGCTATCCTGTATCAGGCCTTGAGCTGGATGTAGAGAAAGTACACGACCTGAAAGAATAAGAAAGAGGAGAGGATGGATGATGAACCCTGCGGGACAACTGGTTACCGCAGATCCTCAGGATCTGATAAAAGAAGACTTCAACAGTAGTCTTCGGCGCTCAGTTGACACGCAATAAGGCCTTACAGGCCTTTGGGCAGCCAGTTATTTGAGTGCTGACGTCCTCGGTAATTATTCTTCCTCTTCTGATTCTTCGTGCTGGCTATCATCTACTTCTACATCTTCTCTATCTCTGACTTCGCTTTCTGAAGGAATGATTAACCAGGCGATCAGGTATCCTAGTATGCCGATTTGGCCTACGACCAAGAGTAAAACTGCTATACGTACCAGTGAGGGGTCGAGATCATATACTTCTGCGATACCTCCGCATACGCCTCCCAGGATCCTATCTGTCTCTGAACGGTAAAGTCTGTTCTCTGCCATTGATTATCACATCCAAAAAATGCTTCCGGACAGTTAAATCTATTTTTATTTTCGAACTTTCGGAAAAGAAGAAAAGAGAGAAAATTTATCGGACCCACTCTTCCTGAGCGGTCTCGAACTCGTGAATCTCATCATCGTCAAACCAGATGCTGATCTCCTTCTCAGCTTCCCCTGGCTCTGCTGACGCATGAATCAGGTTCTTGTGAAGTCTTCCGGAACCATCTGCGTGAGCGAACGAGATGTGGCCGTAGCTTCCTCTGATGGTTGAAGGATCGGCCTCGGTAGGATCGGTCTCTCCGACAATCTTCCTGACGTTCTCAACAGCGTTAACGCCTTCAAGAACCATTGCAACGACAGGCCCTTTCTTCATGTACTCTGCAAGCCTCTCATAGAAATCTTTCTCTACGTGCTCCTCGTAATGGTCTTCAAGCAGTTCGTCTGTAGCCCATACCATCTTCATACCGCAGATTTTGAATCCTGCGTTCTCGAAACGGGAGATAATCTCGCCGATAAGGCCTCTCTTAACAGTATCAGGTTTTAAAGCAACGAAAGTCTGTTCAACTTCTTCAAATTCTTCGGACATATTTACACCTTCTATAACTAAAATACAGAAAGGAAATTTTTTAACTCGAATTCTCAGGCAGCGAACGGAAGAAAGCCCGGTCGCAAGGAAGCAAGTCCACTTTATCATTCTCAAGCCACTCTGTCGCCGTCTGATTGTCGTAAGAGGCTTCATCAGTCCACTCCATCCCGGACATATCATCGTTACAGATATTGTAGGCCTGCATCATAAGCTCGGCCTCAACTCTTCTATAATAGTTCTCAGTACCTTCCTCAACCTCAGTATAGTTATCGTAGTTGTATGTAGTATGGTCCTGAGTCTGAACACCGAGGCAGACTCCGCCTACATCAAGGCCTCTGCACTCGATAGTTATCTCAGTATATCCAACGCTCTGACCCTGATTCGGAGCAAGAACGTTGTGGCCAGCGATGAAGACCACGATCAACGCAAAGGAAATACCTACATATTTGAGCTGATGCTGAAGGTCTTCTGAAACTTCCTGGCCCATTACTTCCATACTCTGAACTTCGGCGACTATCTTCTTAAAACCACCGAGGCCCTTGATTCGGGCAATTTATCAATATTCGATTCGGCTGATTATACACGATGCAGCTAGGAACAATCGAAGGAGAAGTCACCACCTCATCATTCAAATTCCGAGCAGTAGAAGAAGTAAGAAAGTTCGACTTCATTTCAGTCAAGAGCAACGAAAAATGGATACTAGGCCAGGTAGACGAAGTAACAAAGAAACCGGACGGCGAAACAATGGCTCACGCAAACATCATCGGTTACAGAGACAAAGGCCTCACCAAGGCTCCAAGAAGAGTTATCGAGCCGGACTCGATTGTTTACAGAGCAGATCAGGAACTGATCTCCGACACGCTGGGCCTCGACGACGAAGGTCTCCGCATCGGGTCGCTCGAAACCAACCCTGATATCGACATCCACGTCAACGCAGAGGATTTTTACAAGCACTTCGCAGTACTGGCCCAGACTGGCGCAGGAAAATCGTATTTAACAGGAGTCTTAATCGAGGAGATGCTGGAAGATGACTTTCCTGTACTTATACTTGATCCCCACGGAGAATACTCCTCGCTGAAACAGGAAAATCCGGAGAACGACGAGAGAAGACAGGCCTACAACGTAAAGGAGTTCTCGCCAAACACTGATATCAACCCGGAGGCCGTACCGCTGCGTTTCTCATCCAGAAACTTCGAGAAAAAAGAACTGACAACGCTGATCCCGGATTCTCTTACTAACTCACAGATGGGAGTGCTCTACAACGCTCTGAAACGGCTGCAGGAGAAAGACGAGGATTACTCGCTGAACGACCTCATGGATGCGGTATCAAATGAGGACTCGACCGCTAAATGGAATCTGTTGAACTATCTGGAGCAGCTGGATGATTCAGGGCTTTTCTCCGACAATCCGATGGATCTGGAGAAACTGGTTGAGCCTGGAAGAGCTACAATCATCAATCTCAGAGCTGTAGAACCGGAGACAGCAGAGATGACAGCCTACCTTCTTGCCAAGAAGCTGTTCGACCTCAGGAAAAAGAACCAGATACCGCCTTTCATAACAGTAATAGAAGAGGCCCACAACTTCACGCCGGAGAAAGGATTCGGCCAGACTATCTCCAACCCGATACTCAGAAAGATTGCATCGGAAGGTCGTAAGTTCGGACTAGGCCTTGGAGTAATATCTCAGAGGCCGGCCAGAATCGATAAAAACGTGCTTTCGCAGGCCAACACCCAGTTTATACTTAGAGTAACCAATCCGAACGATCTCAAGGCCATATCGAAATCTTTCGAGGGAATTACCAGTGAAGTGGAGGATATGATCAAGTCTCTGCCTCCTGGAGTGGCCTTCGTGCTTGGAAACGAGTACCCTGTCATGACAGATGTCAGAACCAGAAAATCGAAGCATGGTGGAGAGACACAGACTTCTGATACGTACGTCGAGAAGGAGAGCATCGAAGTGTTCAAGACCAAGAAGTCGCGCGGCGAACTGGAGTCGGAAACCGGTGAGAAGTACTCTCCGGCATACTATCCGCTTTATCTGGTGGAAAATAGCGAGAAAAAAGTATTGATTGATGGAGTGAAGAACAACATTAAGGCAGAAAGGCCCATCCTCACGGGAACTGAGAAAGAGGTCTTCAGGAAGCTGAAAGATGATGAGGAGAAGTCTGAGATACTGGAGGATCTTGAAATAGATCTATCGAAGTTTAGTGCTGTTATAGAGGGTCTTAGAGAAAAAGACTATGTTGAAAATGGCTCCAATAACGTGACTGAATCGGTTCTTGATCTGGAGGTAGAAGAGGAAAGCGTAGAGGCCGAGGAACTGATTGAGTACGAGGTTTCGGAGGAAGAGGCCCGTTCTCACTTGGCGAGCTCCGAGATTTCTAAAGTCCGTTATCCCTACTTTTCAAAGGGAGATACTGTATATGATCCGATTCTTGGAAAGGAAATCTAACCCGTCCCTATTTTAAGAATTACTTATCATTATGTACAATGCGAAGCACGTAATACCGGGTTCGTGGTCTAGTTGGTTATGACGTCGCCCTTACAGGGGAATGGTTACGCTCAGATCCTAAGGAAACCTTCGATAAGGTTTTCTCGAGTAAAAGACTGATCAAGGTCTTAAAGAATTTCGAGCGCAGCCAACTTGGTGGAACTTGGTTTCACTTAATCGGGTGAAGTCCTGTTCTTCATCGAGGAATGGAATCAGGGTGACCGCGAGGTCATCGGGCTCCGACCTAAGCGAGGCGAAGATCCCCAGTTCGAATCTGGGCGAACCCATAAACCGTTCAGGTTGGTTTTGTTAGGTCTCACCGGTTCAGACCTGAAAAACCTGACCTCTTTGAAGCAGGTAAATATGATCCTCACACTAAGAGGATAGGTGTTGTCACCAAAAAGTAAATAAAGATTGGAGCTGGGTGTTGTAATTGTAGGGGAGATTCCCTATTGTAATAAATCAGAAGAGACAATACTCGATAATATGACGAAGTACAAACAGGCCATCGTTCTGAAAGAGGAATTGGAGATGTCGAAAGGAAAGTCTATATCACAGGCCTGTCATGCCTCCCTAGAGGCTTATAACCGTACTGATGAATCTGTGCGGGAGGAGTGGAGATCACAAGGAGCGAAGAAGATTGCGCTTGATATAGGAGATAATGATATCAAATCAAGGTTCCAGAAGGCCAAGAGGGAAGGCCTATCAGCTTATCTAGTCAAAGATGCAGGACATACTGAGTTGAAATCTGGGACTGTTACTGCGCTAGGTATAGGGCCTGCGGAGGAGTCTAAAATCGATAGTATAACAGGAGATCTAAGCTTGATCAGGTAAAAGAGGTATTAATAATGGATAACGTGGAGATGGAGAATGAAACTGTAAATCTTTCGGAAATGGGCTGGAAGTACTATACTGATACCTTCGGTATTGAAGGTGCGGTTAAGGAGCAGGTAAATGATTTCGTGGTGAAGGAGCTTGCCAGTCATGAAACCGGTGATGGAGATCATCTGGTTGTGAAACTCCGTAAGCAAAACATGACAACTATGGACGCTATTAACAAGCTTTCCAGCATGTTACACATATCGAAAGACAGAATAGGCTACGCAGGTAACAAGGATAAGAAAGCGGTTACAGAACAGTATATCTCTGTTAAAGGTGTTGAACCGGAGGATATTCGCGGTATCTATACTGACGAATTCGATCTTGAAGTTGTGGGTTACGGCGATCGGATCGGGATTGGAAACCTCTCAGCCAACCGCTTCGAGATAACCATCCGAGACCTACAGCTCCCTATAGAAGATCTAAGGAACCGTGTTCTGAAGATTGTAGACGAGCTCGACGGAAAGTTCCCTAACTACTTCGGCCAGCAGAGGTTTGGATCCACAAGGCCTATCACCCACCAGGTTGGAAGACATATTCTGAAAGGTAACTACGAGGAGGCCGTCTGGACGTACATTGCGAAGCCATATGATCAGGAGTACAAGAGCATAAGGAAGACCAGGGAAGAACTCTGGGAAACTCGGGAAGTAGAGGGTGCAGCAGAGAAGTTCCCGAAAAAGTATCGGTACGAGAAAACACTGCTGTATCATCTAACCAAACATCCCGAAGATTATCAGGGAGCGATCAAACGACTGCCTGAAGGCCTTCAAACACTTTTCATACACGCATATCAGTCCTGGGTTTATAACCGAGTTCTCTCACAGCTTCTCGCCGACGGATGGTATGAACAAGACTATGAGATACCGCTGGTCGGCTACAAGACCGATCTCAAAGATGAGAAACCTGAAAACATGATGGAAGATATCCTCGAAGAAGAAGGCGTAAGTCAAGAAGACTTCAGGCTTTCAGACCTTCCAGAACTCAGATCCGAGGGAAGCTACAGAAGGGCCTTCGCCGACTTCAGAAACTTTGAAGTCCTTGACCTGGATGAGGACTCTCTCAACATGGCCCGCAACAAGATGACTGTCAAGTTCGATCTTCCAAAAGGATCATACGCAACAGTACTTCTCAGAGAGATACAGAAGAACCAGTAAAAAGGGTAAAGCAGTGAAAAGCAGGATAAAGCAGTTGATATTGGACAACAGGGAGGCTTCCGTACTTCTAGGCCTCTTCGCACTACTTCAACTTGCACTTATCGCACATATCTGGAACAAGCCTCTTATCTGGGATACTGCAATCTACTGGGCGATGGGTAAGAACCTTTTCTCCATGGGCCAGATAGGTCTCTGGGAAAACTTCAGGCCGCCAGTACTACCGGTACTTCTCGGCGGTCTATGGAAGATTGGGATGCCTCCTGTAGGATTCACCCGATTGCTTGCCCTGACAATATCGTTTACAGGCGCAGCAGGAACATACTACATGGTTAAAGACCTGATAACGAAAAGAGCGGCCTATATCTCTCTAGGAATCCTGCTATCAACCTTCACATACTTCTACTACACGAACATGTTGCTCACAGGGATTCCGGCATCATTCCTTGTACTGACATCAGTATACCTTACAGCAAGAGAAAGATACCTCACAGCAGGCCTTCTAGGCGGCCTGGCATTCCTCACACGTTTCCCAGCAGCAGTAATCGGGCCCGCGATGGTGCTGTTCATACTTTACGCTTACAGAGATGATCTACTGGCCTTCGTCAAGAACTCGGCCCTTTACTCCGTAGGATTTTTCACGTTAGCAGGCATCTATCTCGCCGCTAACTGGTACTACCTTGGAAGCGTGCTAGAACCTTTCATCTCAGGTATCGCAGTACCGGCCTCAAACGCAGATGTCTACTTATACGGAGTTTTCTACCTCTTCAATGGGGTAAAGGTAAGTCCTCTACTACTGGCTCTTCCAGCAGGAATCTATATGATAGTTAAAAACAGGGAAGAGGCCTACTACCCGTTCCTCTCTGCCTTCGTATTCCTGTACGGCTTCTTCACGATTTTTCCTCACAAAGAG
>Ga0102939_1000041_pt1 | contig 37777 bp, 36 predicted proteins | sample SalPon2_B_H2O_MG_FD_78214 | JGI IMG/M metagenome (GOLD analysis project Ga0102939, IMG submission 78214) | Salt pond water microbial communities from South San Francisco under conditions of wetland restoration - Salt Pond MetaG R2_B_H2O_MG | ecosystem: Environmental > Aquatic > Non-marine Saline... | reverse complement strand
GCGCCGAGTTTGCCGACCATCGCCGCGTCCCGGAGTTCGTCGAAGACGTCGAGGTCGTTGTTCGAGGCTGCGCCGTCGGTGCCGATTCCGAGGGTAACGCCCGCATCAAGCATCGCCTGGACGGGAGCGATCCCGCTGGCGAGTTTCATGTTCGAGGCCGGACAGTGGGCGACGCCGACGCCCCGCTCGGCGAGCAGTTCGATCTCGGTCTCGTCGACGTGGACGCCGTGGGCGATGAAATCACCGGCAGCGAGCATCCCGAGGTCGTCGGCGTATTCGAGCGGTCGGACACCGTGCTCTTTGAGGATCGGCTCGACTTCGTCGGTGGTCTCGTTGGCGTGGTAATGTAGGGGGACGCCGGCGTCCCGGGCCCGCGGGACGAACTCTTCGAGCAGTTCTGGATCGGCGGTCGTCAGCGAGTGCGGCATCAGCGCAGTCTGGATCCGGCCGTCGGCCGCACCGTCGAGCTCGCGAGCGACCTCCAGCCCCTCCTCGAAGTCCGCCCGCGCAGTGGCGTCGTCTTTGCCGACGGTGACGATCCCGTGGCCGATCCGGGCCCGAAGACCGGCCGCCTCGATCACCTCGGCGACGGTCGGCATCTCGAAGTACATGTCGCCGACCGCCGTCACGCCGTTTTTCAATAGTTCGACCGCGCCGAGACGGGTCCCGGCCGCGATGTCTTCCGTCTCGAGGGCGGCTTCGACCGGCCAGATGTCTTCCTGGAGCCACGCGTCGAGCGGCTTGTCGTCGGCGTACCCGCGCAAAAGCGTCATCGCGACGTGGCAGTGAGGGTTGACGAGCCCCGGTGTGACGAGACACCCCGAAGCATCGAGCGTCTCGTCGCCCGTGGCGGTGTCGCCGATCGCCACGATACGGCCCGTCTCGCGGTCAGCCAGCACGTCCGCCTCGCGGACCGTCATATCTGGACGGAGTACCCGTCCGCCGGTGATCTGGAGCGTACTCATGGGCCGCCTTTCGGTGTGATCCGGGTTGAAACTGCCGGGACGCGACGGCGACGCTGTGCGATGGATGGCCTCGAACGCTCCCGGAGCGTCCCGTTTTTGTCGTCGTCGCCCGTCCGTCTCTGCATGATCGACGAGCTTCCGGAGCCGGGGATCACTGCCGAGCGAACCTTTCAAGTCGAACGGGAACACACGACGAACCTCTTCGGCAAACAGACGTCCCCACCCGGTTCCCCCGCCGCGGCCGACGCCGCGCCAGAAGAAGCGATCCGCGTCCTCGGAACGCCGCGGCTCCTCGCCGAGGTGGAATTTCTCGGCCGACAGTCGCTCCGGGGTACGCTTCCCGAGGGGACCGGCGTCGTGGGTATCGACGCGGAGATAACGCACCGGGCGGCCGTTCCGGTCGGCCGCTCGCTCGTCGTCCGGACCGAACTGGTTGCCGTAACCGACCGGACGCTCACGATCGAAGGAACGCTGTCCCCGCTCGACTCGCCGGACTCGGTCGGTGAAGTGACGAACCGCCTGCGCGTCGTTCGACGTGCGGCGTTCAGAGATCGGCTCACCTCCTGACCGCGCCGAGGCGCTCGGACGGCATTGGATGCTTCGGATGCATTTTTACCCAGCACCACGACCAGCGGTCACCGGAGGACCCGACGGAATCACGGGAGGACGCGTGGACAGACACCGCCCGATTCAACCGTCGATATTCTCCGAATTACAGTGCACAGAATCGGGCACCACGGACCCAACGGGGGAGAACACAGCCAACCAGCGAGCATTTGTGCGAAAAATTAAAACGGAGCCGAAGCGGCCACGAGCGTCGCCCCGTCTGTCCCAACGATCACTTTATCGCTGGTGACAAGGGGTGCAGTAGTGACTCGATAACCGATAGTGACCGAGACGGCCTGTTGCCCTTCAGTGCTGCTATCGGATTCGTCGTCGGCATCGCTGTCACCTGTGCTGAACAGTGAGAGTACATTAGCGCCGCCGTCGGTTCCGTGACCTACGTAAACGCTTCTGTCACCGAGTGTCGCTGGAGTCGCGATCCCGTCGACCACTTCAGCAGTCCACGCCTCCGACCCATCACTCGTATTGACCGCCGTAAGTCGGTTCCCGTTATCAGGGACGTGCAGTCGCTCGTCCCCCAGTGCCGGAGAGCCGGTCACCCCAGCTTTCGTGCTGTATCGCCATTTTTCTGTTTTGTACTTACTCTCAATATCGATCGCGTAGACGAATCCCCGTTCCACCCCGAGATAGACCGTGTTTTCGTCGACGACAGGCGCAGCGGTAACTGCTGCGATCGGTTCATCGAATGACCAGCTAACTTGGCCGTCGACCAGATCAAGCGCGTACAAACTACCGTCGTCGTTTCCGGCGTAGATGGTCTTGTTATTAACTGCGGGCGCTGACTGGATCGCTGCACCGGTACCGTACGACCACTCCAGGTCTCCCGTTTGTGACTCAAGAGCGTACAGATTTCCGTCGTTACTGCCGACAAAAACGGTTCCGTCTCTCACTTTGGGCGATGAGACGACTGCTCGGTCAGTCTCGAACGACCATACTTCCTCACCACTCGCGGTGTCAACCGCATAGATCGAGTGGTCGTCGCTCCCGACATAGATCCTTCCGTCGATCAGCGCTGGCGAAGATTTGATCGAATCGCCCGTCGTGAACTGCCACTGCTGTTCGCCGGTAGAAGCATCAACCGCGTACAGGTTCGAATCATCACAGCCAACGTAGACGATTCCATCCGCTATGACTGGCGTCGAAGAGATCGTGCCTCCCGGAGCGGTGAATTCCCATTCGACTGAGAGCCCCGCTCGCCTCCCGACGTCAGAAGGAACCCTTCCAGTGTTCTGGAGATCGCAATGAAACATTTCACCCGCCGGTGTAGTTTGGGTGGAACCCGAGTCAGAATCGTTGTCTTCCGGTGATGGATCCGAGTCCGACGAGCCATTCGAATCTGAGGGGGATGATTCGGAGCCAGCCGATGCCGGCTGTCCGTTTTCACTCCCGTTTCCACCGAACGACAGGCATCCGGCTGCAGTAACAGCTCCAAGAGTGAGCCCTGCGAGGTAGTCTCTTCGCGAGGCTCGACTACAGGTATGACGTTTGGGCATTGTCTGATCTCCTAACTGATTCCGGCGTTGTCAATCGGGGCTACCGTTGTTCAACTGGCTAAACAACGAGTAACTAGAGTGAAATACCATTGGGCGGTTACACCTGCCGAAAGAGTCTCTCAGCGCTACTTGTCTTCGATACTGATACCGAATGTCGTGACGATTCACCGGGTATCGATCGGCGCAGGCCGACGATGACTGATAAAGGACTGCGACAATCTTTGAGATCGTCGTAGTTCCCGAGCGCTCTCAGAAACAGTAGAAAATAATATCAACCGTCAGAAACACTGACGAGCACGACGGGGTTTGAACCGAAAGAAGACGACCGCCTCGTTTCTGCTCGGCGTGGTCTTCCAGGGTTCAAATCCGTCTGTAGGCTGTTTGCTCCTCACCTCCGTTCGTCGCAAAAACAACGAGCCCGACGGGATTTGAACCCGCGGCAACCAGGTCCGGAACCTGGCACTCTGTCCACTGAGCTACGGGCCCTCACCAGTCGATAGCGCCGGGACGAGTATAACCGTTGTGAACCATCCCAGCAAGAGCGCGGCAGTGACCCGAAACCTATCCGTCAGGAGCGAGTATGTAACAGCATGCATCAGTTCATCGACGGCGAATGGGTAAGCGAGTACGAGGCGACCGACGAGGACGGGTCGTTCGACAGACAGCCGACGTCCTTTCGGGACCGCATCGATTCCAGCGATGCCGAGGCCGGCCGATACCACCTCTACGTGAGCTACGCTTGTCCGTGGGCCCACCGGACGCTTATCACACGGAAGCTGCTCGGTCTGGGGGATGTCCTTTCAGTCGACGTGGTCGATCCGTACCGGGCCGAAGGCGGCTGGCAGTTCACCCCCGAAAAAGAAGGCTGCACCGTCGATTCGGTCAACGGCTCCGATTACCTGCGCGAACTCTATCTTGAAGCCGACCCGGAGTATACGGGCCGCGTGACGGTCCCGGTGCTGTGGGACACGCACGATGAGACAATCGTCAATAACGAATCGCGGGAGATCATGCGGAACCTGACGACCGCTTTCGCGGATCTCGGCAACGGCGTCGACCTCTCACCGCCGGACCTGCGTGACGAGATCGATGCGGCACTGGATCGAATCTACGAGCCGATCAACAACGGCGTCTACCGGACGGGCTTTGCCGACACGCAGTCGGCGTACGACGAGGCCGTGACCGAACTGTTCGACGCGCTCGCTCACTGGGACGCCGTACTCGAAGAGCAACGATACCTCGTCGGCGATCAGCTCACTGAAGCCGATATCGCGATGTACACGACGCTCGTTCGATTCGATGAGGTCTATCACACCCACTTCATGTGCAATCACAAACTCATCCGCGAGTACGACAACCTCTGGCCGTACCTCCGGGATCTGTATACGACGCCCGGGTTCGGCGACACCACGCACATGGATCACATCAAGGAACACTACTACACCACCCACCCGGGCGTGAGTCCGAAACGCATCGTCCCGATGGGCCCGGATCCGGACTTCGAGGCTCCCCACGACCGCGACGAACTCCCCGGCGAGCCGCCGGTGTAGGCACCTGTCACCCGGAGCGACGATCCACGGTCGATCTTGCCGGTAGGATTATATATCTCCATGACATAAGGTAACATGACTATGGGTGACACGAAACGAGGTCGAGAACGCAAAGGGCTAAAGAAGCGAGAACAGCGCGACCGGTACCACATCCGACAGACCCTCGAAGCACGGGAGCGCGACCGCGATTTCGAGGAACTCTACCAGGATACGGAACTGGATCTCGATCTCTGAACCGCTATCGATACTGCTCTTTTCGTTCACCGTTCGGCGTCTGGCTCTCGGTCCGGAGCCTCTGTCCGGTTCCGATCCGGAGTGGTGGACTTATTTCCCCGCCAGTTTCAGTACCGTCCATGCCCGAAACGACGCTCGCAGAACTACTCGAGCGAAACCGCCGACACGTGAAATCGCTTTCTGTCGGCTATTTCGATGCCGTCGGATCGACACAGGAGCCGGCGGTCGTCTCCGTTAGCTGTTCTGACTCTCGGGTCTCTCAGGAAGGGATGTGGGCAGTCGAAGAGCCGGGATGGCTTTTCACTGCCGGAAACATCGGCAATCAGGTCTGGGATATCCACAACGGCGAGCAAGTCCTCAGCGGCGACGTCCTCTATCCGATCCGACAGACCGACACCGATGTGGCCGCCGTCGTCGGCCACACCGGCTGTGGGGCCGTCACCGCTACCCTCGAAGCGGTCCGTACGGCAGATCCGAGTGATACTCCACCGGGGATCGAAGCCCGGATCGAGTCGCTTCGACCGGTCGTTGAGGCCGGTCTCGCCGACGACCGTGTCTCGGAGGCCCGCGACGTCGGCCTGGTTGACCAGCTCGTCGAGTACAACGTCGATCGACAGGTCGAGTTCTTCCGCGGCGACGGAGCGGTCCCCGATTCCGTGACGGTCCTTGGGTTCGTGTACGATTTCCAGGGCGTCTACGGTGACACCGAGGGGCGTTGCTATCTCGTCAACCACGACGGCGAGACGAACCCTGAGGTACTGCAGGAGGCCGTTCCTCGAAAGTTTCACTCACACGTCTGTCGTCTGCTGTAGGAGCGTCCGACTCCTGTCTTTCCGGGGGTGGTGCCAGCGCTACCGAGTTCGCGGTCTTTTGCCGGATAGCACGGGGGCTATCCGGCGAAAAAGAACGTGTTCGAAAGCGATACAGCCGCGGTTGGCGTATTACAGGCGAGTCAGGTTCGTCGCGCGGGGGCCCTTCTCGGCCTCCTCGATGTCGAACTCGACTTCCTGTCCTTCTTCGAGGTCCGGGCCGCCGACATCCTCCATGTGGAAGAAGACGTCCTCGTCCGCGTCCTCAGTGTCGATAAAGCCGTAACCGCCAGTGTCGTTGAAGAAATCAACCGTTCCGGTTGCCATCTCGTGAACGAATGGTTGCGGGATATATAACCTTTCCGGGTCGTACCGTATCCGCAGGGACGGAACGGTGAACACTCCGGAGCTTTTCCGTGAGCGTCGGCTACGGACGTTATCAATGAGGTCCGGATCACAGCCACCACCGAAGAACGGCGAATCCTTCTGTCAGCACTCCCCGGATGCGTTCTGTTCGGACGCTTCGAGACCGGAGCGAACGCCGGGCGGCTACCGGATTCGGCTCTCCGTTCGGACCCACAATAAGAGCCATTCCGTATGAGTGACGTCACGAGCGGCGGGGACGGTTCGACCCGAGTGGCGATCGCGTGTCAGGGTGGAGGGAGTCACACGGCGTTTACTGCCGGTGTATTGAAGGGGTTGTTTCGGGAGTGGGACGAAGCGTACGAGCTGGTGGGAATCAGCGGTACGTCGGGTGGTGCGTTCAACGCGGTGGCGGCGTGGTACGGGCTAGTCACCGCCGATGAGACGACGGCTATCGACCTCCTCGATGCGCTCTGGGACGACATCGCGGTCGATAGTTTCTCCGACCGGTTAATAAACAACTGGGTCGTCGGCCTCTCCCGGATCGGAAACGCCGGCTTTCCGGTTCCGAAGATAAGTCCCTACCAAACGCCCGGTTCGAGGCTGGGTCAAGAGCAGATCACGGACGTTTTAGAGCGACACATCGATTTCGGGTCGGTTCCGGAGTTATGCGGTCGGGAAACACCGGAACTCGTCGTAGGGACCGTAGATATCAACGCGGGGGTCTTCGAGACGTTTACGAACAAGGGCGTGACCTCGGAGGCGGTGTTGGCGTCGGCGGCAGTGCCGAGCCTGTTCGAGGCCGTCGAGATCAACGGCCATTACCACTGGGACGGCCTCTTTTCGCAGAACCCGCCGATCGACGATCTGATGACCGTCGCCGCCGAGCGGAAGCCCCAGGAACTGTGGGTGATCCAGATCAACCCCCAACAGCGGGAGGACGAACCCACGACGCTGGAGGAGATCGCCGACCGACGAAACGAACTGTCGGGGAACATCTCGCTGAATCAAGAGCTTGCGGTCATCGAACGCGTCAACCGGTGGATCGACGACGGCCACCTCCCGAAAAGTGACTTCACTCGGACCGAAATCAAACGGATCCAACTCGAACAGCCCTATCGGAGTTCGACGAAGCTCGATCGAAGTTCGGGGTTCATTCAGGAGGTAATGGAACTCGGCGAGTCGAAGGCGGCCGAATTCTACGGAAAATAATCCTGTCTCCGGTAGACGGGATCGCGACCTGACCTTCGGAGACCGGCCCCCTCGTTTCGGCGTCCTGTCTGAACACTGTGCCGACGATCACCCCGGCAACCCGTCCGCGGTGCGCCCCGACCGAACCGGTTTCGACCCCGCTCCGATCGGGAGGTACTCTGATTACTCATCGGCCAGAACCTCCGGACATGTTCCGTCGATTCCGGGAGACTGGTCCCGCCTTCCTGATCCCTGCAGCGTGGGGTGTCGTGGCCGCTGTCCACCTTGATCTCATTACGAGACAGCCGGTGTTCGTTATGCATGGCGTGATGTCCGTTCTGCTCGTGGCGTTCGCCGCCGCCTCCTGGCGAGAGATGGATGACGGCGTGCTGCGAACCTGGCGACGGGTCATTCTCGCCGGGACGCCGTTCGCACTCGCCGGTCTGGCCGGCTTCGTCGTCCCGACTGGCTCGATAGCGCTCTTTTCCGCGGCGATTTCGGGATGGATGCTTCTCCCAGCGGCCGGATTCATCTCCACTGCCCGTCAGGTTTCGGCAGGAACGCGGATCTATCAGGCTGGTACAGCGCTGTGTGTGCTCGGCGCAGTGTTGTACGCGCTCGGAGCCACCATCGCCCCCGCCGCGCTCTCGATCGTGGGGCTCGGCTCGGTCGCAGTCGGCCAGACCGCCGGGATTCTCGATGCCGTGCTCAGATACTGACCCCGACTGATCGCTACGGCGTGACGACGATTTTCCCGACCGCGTTGCGATCCTGCATCGCGGCGAAGGCCTCGCCGGTCTCGTCGAGCCGATAGGTCGCCTCGATCTCCGGATCGAGATCGCCGCTTTCGACGAGATCGACGAGCCGTTGCAGTTCCGGCTGTGTCCCCATCGTACTCCCGATCACGCGTTTGTGTCCCAAGAACAGACCGGGGATGTCGATCTCACTTTCGCTGCCGGCGGTCCGACCACAGACCACCATCCGGCCGCCCCGGCGGAGGAGATCGAGCCCCAACTCGGTGTAGGGGCCGCCGAGGTGGTTCACCACCGCGTCCGGCGTGCCGATCGCCCCGACGGCCGCCCGAAGCGTCTCTGGATCGGTCCCCTCGACGGCGTGGTCGAGCCCCAGTTCGCCGAGTCTATCGAGCTTTTCGGGCGACGAAGAGGTGCCGACGGTCCGGGCACCCAGGACGTCGGCCAATTGGACGCTCGCGACCCCGACGCCGCCGGTCGCTCCGGGCACGAAGACGAGGTCGCCGGCTTTGACTGCCGCCTGCCGGAGCATGTGATGGGCAGTCAGATACGCGGTCGGGAGGGCGGCGGCGGTGGTCGTCTCGACCGACTCGGGAAGCGAAACAAGCCGGTCGGCGTCGACGCGGGCGGCCTCGGCGAGGCCGCCGTGATACAGCGAGAACGCCTCACAGCGGTTTTCCGGGCCGTCCCGGCAGAACCGACAGTGGCCACAGGTCTCGTTGGGACAGAGGACGACCCGGTCGCCGGGCTCGACGTTTTCGACGCCGTCGCCGACGCTCCGCACGACGCCGGCCACGTCGAGGCCGCTTACGAACGGGAGATCGTCGGTGTCGACCATCGCCGAGTCACCTTCGAGAATCCAGAGGTCGTGGCGGTTGATCGAGCAAGCCTCGACGTCGATGACCGCTTTTCCGGGCTCCGGCTCCGGTGTCGGTCGCTCGACGATCTCCACGCCCTCCGGTCCGATCAGCTCGCTGAATGCTGCAGCGTGCATTACGTTCGTGTGTGCCCGACAGCGGTATAACTGTTCGTGACCGGTTCCCGGACGCTCGGGGTATCAGACGCCCAGGGCCTCCATCGCGATCACGAGAAGCGTCAGAAAGATGTGCTCGCCGTCGATCACGAACCCGTAGAACAGCGGCCCGCGATCTTCAGTGGCGAACGGGGTGTAGGCGGCGACGTAAGCAAGAAAGCCGAGCAACACGAGGAACCGCCGGGAGACGACCCCGACAGCGACGATGCCGACGACGGCGATACCGACGAGCACGGTAACAACGAGCGAACCGATCCGAGTCGCCCGGGGGCCGAAGACGATCGGGACGGTCCGGATCCCTTCGGCTGTGTCGCCCTCGATGTCTTTGATGTCGAAGAGGGCCGCCGCGACGGTCAGCATGATCGTAAAGAAGCCGAACGGAACGAGGATCTCGGGAACCAGCACCGTGCCGTAATAGAACCCAACGCCGAGCGGAATGATCCCCCACGAGACCCCGACGATCAGGTTCTTGACCAGGAGGAACCGTTTCACCCGAAACAACGAGTAGAGGGCGGCAACGCCGGCCGGCAGGAGGAGGAAGGGCGCGCCGGAGACTCCGAGAACGAACGCCCCGCCGACTGCGGCGACGTACAACGCCACGCCCGCGAGAAAGAACGATCGGCCGTACCGATCGGTGAACGAAGCCCGCCCGGGGACGTTCTTGACGTCCTCCTCGATATCGGTCAGACGGTTGAGGCTGTACACGAAAAGCGTCGCCGCGAAGACGATAAACAGCGGGAGGAACTCGGGCGATAGCCTGGCGAGCAGCATCGTCGAGAGCGCGACCCCGGTCGCCGAGGCGGAGATAAACAGGTTACTGTGGACCAGCAAGGCGGCGATCGATCGAAGCGGGCCGCGTTCGCTGCCGCTCGGCGCTTCCATTCGGATATCGGGAAACTTCGGCCTCGACGTTGATAGCTCTGTCCCGTCCGGATCGCTTCGCCGCGGGTTCTTCGGTCGAAGCGCTGATAACCTGCCGGGACGAGGTAATATCGAATGCTGTCCTCCTCGTGGAAACGGGATATCGCAAGCGGGCTCGTCGTTCTTGTGCCGCTGCTCGTCACTGCCTACGTCGTCGCGTTCGTCTATCAGGCGATCGCGAGCTTCCCGTTTCTCGAGACGACGCTCGATGGGCTCCCCGTGGCGGTCCGGGTGCTCATTACGCTCATGCTGTTCGGGCTGCTCGTTCTCGCCGTCGGCTACCTGATGCGAACGACAGTCGGTGACCTGCTTGAGCGGGCCCTCGATGACATCATGAATCACCTCCCCGGACTTCGGGTCGTGTACAACGCCTCGAAGATGGCGGTCGAAACGGCCGTCAGTGGCCCCGAAGAACTCCAGACCCCCGTCAAACTCGAGACGTGGGACGGGATGCGGATGACTGCATTCAAAACCGGAAAATCGACGGACGACGGCCGGGACGTACTGTTTTTGCCGACCGCGCCGAACATCACGACCGGCTACGTCGTCGAGGTCGAGCCGGATCGCTACACGGAGATCGACGAGAGTGTCGAAGACGCCCTGACACGAATTTTGAGTGCCGGTTTCGGCGAGAACGAAGACCGCGGGATCCAGATCGACGTCACGGAGGAGTTGATCGCCGGGGACGGCGATACGACAGAGGACTAACCGGTCTCGCCCGTCGATACAGTCGGCTTAGACGTGTGAATTCGGCATCAGCGTCCGATACTCCTGGCTGTCGAGCCACTCACAGAGCCTGACGAGCTGTTCGGTTGCGGCTTCGAACAGCTGTTCGCCCTTCTCGGGGGTTGCACCGGTCTGGTCGCCGAAGACGCCGTTGTCGCTGTTCTCGATCGCGTCGTAGTACGTTCGCGCGCCGTGGGTGTTCTCGCGCTCGACCTCGAAATTCGCCCAGCCGTCGTCTCGGGCGTCTTCGAGCCTGTCGGTTCGAACCAGTTCTTCGGCGAGGTGCATGATCATCGCCGTCTCTTTCGGCCCGCCGTGTGGACCGTTTCGCTCGAACAGATCGTCGACCAGTTCCGGAATACTCTGGTCCCACATCCACTCGATGGCGTACAGTACCTCCTCGTCTCTGAGCCGCCGACCGACCTCCCGGAGGTGCTGGACGTTTCCCCCGTGAGCGTTGACGAACACGACCCTATCGATGCCGTGATACGCCAGGTTCCGCGTGAACGACTCGACGTAGTCACGGAAGACCGGCGCGTCGACCCACATCGTCCCACTGAACTGCCGATGGTGTGGGCTGACGCCGACGTTGATCGTCGGCGTACAGAGAAGTCCCGTCCGGTCGGCAGCCTCGTGGGCGAGCCCCTCGGCGATCAGGTGATCCGTCGCCAGTGGGAGATGGGGACCATGCTGTTCGGTGGAACCGAGCGGCACCAGCGCCAGCGATTCCTCCTCGAAGTAGCCGTCGAGTTCGGGCCACGTTTCGTCGGCGATATACATACTGTCTACTGGCGGGCGGCGCTGTCTTTAAATTGCATATATCCGCTTCGCACACAGCGTCGGATCAAGCGACCGATTCAGGGTGCCCCCGCGATGACGACTCGTACCGTTCCGTCCCCGTGGTTGTGGAGCTGGCGTCGCGTGTCCGCAGCGACGCGGATCGCTTCGCCGGCGACAATCGTCTCCGTCGTCTCGGGGTCGTCCGCCCCGCCGCCGAGTTCGACGGTCAACTCGCCGTCGACGACGAGATACACTTCCTCGTGGTCCTCATCGGCGTGATCGTGGGCTTTCCCCTTCCCGCCGGCTTCGAGTTCGAGAAGCGTTATTCCGAGGCTTTCACAGTCGAGTGCGTCCCGGAAAAACCACATACCGCCGAACTCGTCGGGAACGACGCTGTCGATCTCGTCCGTGCTGGCAGTGCTGTAGTCCATATCCGCGTTTGCGGCGGCCGGCTACAATACGTTTCGGGAGCCTTGCGCCCCGGTTTGTACTCATACTGTCGCGAGGAGTTCGCCGTAGGCCGCTTCGTAGGCGTCGGCGACGGTCGCGGGTTCGCCCCGCTCGTCGCTCGACAGCGCCGGCAGCGTCACCGAGGCGGTCGGCTCTAACAGTTCGACCACGTGTTCGATCCGTTCTTCCAGCCGCCCCTCGTGGGCGCTGCCGCTCGCGACTTCGCAGGCCTTCGCGTACCGGTCACCGTCATAGATCCGACACCGCCGCGGCTCGACGACCGCGACGCCGTCGGGAGCAAATCCCGTCAGCGGCCGGGCGATATCCGAATACGACTCGACGATCGCCCCTTCGCGTGCCTCGATCTCTTCGGCCAGCGCAGCAAGCGCAGGCGCGTGACGCTCGGCCATCAGTTCGTTGAGTTCCGAAAGCGACTCGACCGCCGGCGCGGAATCGAGCGGAAACGCCCGCTGTGCCGCGGGCGGCAACTCGACGTCCCCGTTGGCGACGTACGTGTCGGTTTCGAGCGTCACCCGATCGAAGAGAAATCGCCGTCCGTCGCGGCCGAGGACGCCCTTGCCACGACCGGGCGTCGGCAGCCACAGCCGGTGGACGGGGTTGATCGCCTCCGGGCGGATCTCCTCCGGTGTTGCGGCCGCGATCTTCTTGGCGTCCTTGCCGTAGAGTCGGCCCTCCTCGACTGCCCGCCGGTAATCGTCCTGGTCGTACCAGTAGCCGTTGCCCGCACGCGGCTTGTAACCGCGAACGCCGGTTCGCTCTATGAGGCCGGTGGTAAACGTCGTCTTGCCGGCGTCGACCTCGGCGCTTCCGGCGACGAGTAGCTTCATCGAAGGCCGTAATATCCCGGCTCGTCGTCGGCTTCCGGTTCGGCGAAGACGAACGACTCACTGTGATCGAGCATCCACGGGATCGCCCAATCGAGGAGGATGTCCTCCGTTCCCGGATCGAGCTCAGCGTCGGGAGCAACTCCCTGTAGCAGTCGGGCGATTTCATAGACCGTGTACAGTTTTTCGCCATCGAGTACTTCGGTTGGCTCCCGGAACTCGAACTCGCGGAGGTCGTCGAACGCCTCGCGTGGTTTGGGCATACCGCCCGGTAGGCGTCGTTCCGGCTAAAAGCGTGGCGGCTTCCGGCCGATCGAACCCGCGATCTGAGTTTAGGCCAGCGCCTCGCGGAGTTTCTCGACCGGGTGGGCCGGTCGCTCGCCCTCGAAGTCGTCGTCCGCGAGTTGGGACCGACACGACGCGCCGGGCGCGACGACCGTCTCACCCGGACTCGAATCGACTTTCTCCTGGAGGATCTTCCCGATCGATTTCGAGAGCTCGTAGTGTTCCGCCTCGTAACCGAACGAGCCGGCCATTCCACAGCAGGAGGAATCGAGCGCGTCGACCTCGTATCCGACCGCGGCGAGCGCGCCCGCGGCGTGGTGATCCCGGTTCAACGCCTTCTGGTTGCAGTGGCCGTGGTAGGTCAGGGACTCCTCCGGCGTCTCGAATTCGATTTTTTCAGTGATCCGGTAGGTGTTGAGATACTCGGAGATACCGTAAGCGGCGACAGCGAGGTCCTCGACCCGGTCGTCGTCAAGCAGATCGACGTACTCGTCTTGGAACATCACGGCGTCGGACGGCTCGACGAAGAGGACCGACCAACCGTCCGCGACGTACGGCGAGAGGGTATCGAGATTCGTTCGGGCACGGTCCTCGGCTTCGTCCAAGAGTCCCATTGAGAAGGCCGCCCGCCCGCTGGCCGCGATTTCGTCCCTGTCGAGAACTCGAACGTGCACGTTCGCCGCTTCGAGCACCTCGATCGCGGCCTTGCCCGGTTCGGGATAGTTGAAGTTCGTGTAGGTATCCGGAAACAGGAACACCTTGTCGTCGGCCTCGGCCTCGGTCACCTGGGGTCCCCGCGAATCGAACCACTCCACGAGCGTCTCGTTCGAGAACTTCGGGAGGTCCCGATCGGGAGCGATTCCAAGGACTTTCTCGGCGATCACTCCCGAGCCAGGCAGCTTCTGTGCCCAGTTCGAGACCGGCGCGAGCGCGCTCCCGATCGCGTTCACCCGATCGATGTTGCCGAACAGCCGCGTTCGGAGGCTGGTTCCTTTCTCCTCGTGGTAGTCGTATTTCACCTCGGCTTTCAGCTTCGCGAAGTCGACGCCGGTCGGACAGTCCGACTTACAGCCCTTACAGCCGACACAGAGATCCAGTACCTCCTCCTGGAACCGATCGGAGTAGATCTCGTCTTCGGGAAGTTCGCCGCTGATCGCGGCCCGGAGTGTGTTTGCCCGCCCCCGGGTCGCCTGGACTTCCTCGCGGGAGGCCCGAAACGTCGGACACATCGTGTTCTCGTCGGTCTGCCGGCAGGTCCCACAGCCGTTACACAGTTCGACGAGGTGTGAAAAGCCGCCCTCCTCGGAGAAATCGAGCTTCGTCTGCGGCTCGATGGACTGATAACTCGAGCCGTATCGGAGGTTCTCCCGCATATCCGCCCCGATGCCCCGGTCGCTATCGGGGCCGATATCGTCGGCTCCATCACGGTAGACGACGTTACCGGGATGCATGTCCCAGTCGGGATCGAAGGCCGTCTTGAGTTCTTTGAACGCGTTCCAGAGGTCCTCACCGTACATCTTGGGGTTGAACTCGGTTCGGGCCATCCCGTCGCCGTGTTCGCCGGAGAACGCGCCGTGGTGTTTCAACACTAGATCGGTCACGTCGTCGGTGATCGAATGCATCGCCTCGATCCCGTCGTCGCCTTTGAGGTTCAGGATCGGCCGGATGTGCAGCGTTCCGCTGCCCGCGTGGGCGAAGTACGCGGCCGAGGTGCCGTGGTCTTCGAGCACCGCCTCGAACTCCTGGACGTACTCGGCGAGCTCTTCGGGCGGGACCGTCGCGTCCTCGATGAAGGGGTACGGCTTGGGATCCCCCTTGAGGCCCATCAAAAGCGGGATGGCGGCCTTCCGGAGCGACCAGATGTCCTTTTGCTCCTCGTCGGTGTACGCCTCGATCGCGTCGAAGGCGTCGCCGTTGTCGACGAAATAGTCGTTCGTCGTCCCGATGGCCGCCTCGAAATCCGCCTGGAGCTCCGAGTCGTACTCGAGCATGAGCGCCGCAGCCGTACCCTCGGGAATCGGCTCAACGTACTCGCTGTAACCGTCGGATTCGGCGGCCAACCGGAACACCTCGTCGTCCATCAGTTCGACGGCGCTGACGCCGAACTCCAAGGCCTCCGGGACGGCCTTCATCGCGTCGACGAGGTCCTCGAAACAGTAGAGGACGAGGGCGGTTTCCTCGGGGACGGACACCAGCCCGATCGTTGCCTCGACGATAACGCCGAGCGTGCCCTCGCTGCCGACGTAGAGCTTCGCGAGATTGATAACCGTCTCGCCGTCGTCGTTCTCGTAGATGACGCGGTCGAGGTTGTAGCCGCTCACACGACGCTTGAGATCGGGATACCGGGACTCGATCTCCGACTCGTTGTCTTCGACGAGTGCTCTGACCGTCCGATAGATCTCGGCTTCCCGGTCGTCCTTCGAGACGATCCCGTCGTACTCGTCGCTATCGAGTACGACTTCCCGGGCGTGAAGCACGGAGCCATCCGAAAGGACGGCCTTGATTTCCTCGGTGTAGGCGTCGGTGATCCCGTATCGGACCGAGTGTGCGCCCGTCGAATTGTTGCCGATGCCGCCGCCGACCGTCGAGCGGTTCGAGGAGGCCGGATCCGGAGCGAACTTGAGGCCGTATTCGGCGAGGTGGTCGTCCAGATCGTCTTGGACGATCCCGGGCTGAATCGTCGCGGTCTGTTCGTCGGGATCGACCGACAACAGCCCGTCCATGTGGCGTGACATATCGAGCACGACACAGCCCGGACCGACGGTCTGGCCGGCCAGCGACGAGCCAGCGCCACGTGGAAGGATCGGGGTCCCGTGGTCGACCGCCGTGCGAACGGCCGCACGGACGTCCGCGATATCCTCGGGGTAGACGACGCCGGCAGGACGAGCCTGATAGATACTGCCGTCGGTCGCGTACAGCACCTGCGCGTACTCGTCGAAGCGAACGTCACCGGAAACGGTCTCGTGGAGATCGGACGCGAGGGCTCTGTACTCCGGACCGACTTCCTCCGGTTCCCGGGCGAGCCCGGATGGATCTCCCGGAGGATCGGCCGGCCTGACGGTCGGCTCCTGATTATCAGCACCCATGAGACCTGATGGCAGGCGTGACCGATAAAGACTGTCGGTCGCGGCGTCGGTAGCCGGATGGACTCCGGCCGCTCACAGCCGACGCAGGGTCGCGACGACGCCGGCGACCGCCCCACAGAGCAGCGCGAAGTTGACGCCAGCGCGGGCGAACGGCTGGTATCTGTCGGCGATCCAGAGATCGATGATCGACCCGAGACTGCTGTAGAGCCCGGCCCCGGCGACCAGGATGACGATCCCGAGAACGAACAGCACGCCCCAGCGAAAAGCGGTTCCGATGCGTTCGGTATCCATCCCGAGGGTGGTATCGCTATCGTGGGTGCCCTGTTCTGTGTGTCGCTGTCCCTCGTCTGGCTCCACTTCCGACTGTCTCTCATCGCCCGGCTGTTCGTCGCTGCTCGTCATTGTGACCACCTCCGGGCTACGACCGTCCCAACCAGTAGGGCGACGAGCGCGACGGGCGCGCCGAATCCGGGCTGTGATTCGGCGCCGCCCCTGCTCGCGTCGTCCATCTCCGCGCCGGAACCGCCCGCCCGATCGGTTTCGAACTCGCTCGCCTCGAAGGCGACCGATTCGGTCCGCTCCTCGACGTCGACCGTCCGTTGCGGATCGAGGTTCGCCGCGGTTCGCGTCGAATCGAGGACGACACCGTCGCGCCAGAGGGTCACATCGAGGTAGTAGTTCGATTCGTTCGGGACCGTCACGGTCGTCTCGACGGTTTCAGTCCGTCCCGGGGCGACCGATCCGACCGTCGTCTCCGTTCGGTCGGCTACCACGTTGGCTTCGGCATGGCGTGCCGTAACGGCGATCCGAAAGCCGGACTCGGGATCGTCACCGCTGTTGGTGAGATAGCTCCGCACGGCGAGTGTTGCGTCACCGCCGTCGATCGAATCGATCGTGTACTCGACCGCGGGCTGTTGGGCGAACTGGTGGAATCCGACGTTCGACTCGGCGTACGGCGGTGTCAGGGCGCCGACGCCGCTGAGACTCGCGCTCGCGACGTCGACCCGCTCGCCGTCGACATAGAGGATCGTCCGGATCTCGTAGCCGCCCCCGCGAGGAACGGTTACGGAGACGGGGATTTCGTGTTCGCTGTCGCCTTCGAGGACACGCCGTTCGTCACGTGCGGTGTCCGCGACGACGCCGCTGTCGTCGACGGCCCGGACAACGACGCTGACGTTTTCGGCAGGACCGCCCCGATGGGCGACAAACGCCGTCACGTTGAACGTCACAGTCTCGCCGGTTACTGCGGCGGTCTCGAGGGTCGTCTCTGCGACGTCGAGCCTGGCTGGCGGTTCGTCCGGGCCCGGCTCGGCGACGAATCCCGGAACGACGAGCGCGATGCCGACCGTCACGAGCAAGGCGACGGCGGCGACTGCAGCGAGGAGGGCCTCAGGGCGCATACCGGTTGCTTGCGGGAACCCATTTAAATACCTTGTGCTGGTCTCGCTTTTTTGATCGCTCTCCCGGTGTCGATCTCGCATCTCAGGGCCGTACTATCAAGTCATCGTGTGCCGTACCCCCGCTCATGTCCGAATCCCAACACCCGTCGATCAAGCGCGCCGAATCGATCGAGTACGAACCCGTCGATGCCGCCGAGGGGCTTTCGAAGGGCGTTCTCGTCGGCCCCGACGACGACGCCCCGAACTTCGCGATGCGTCGGTTCACCATCGCTCCCGGGGCGACCGTACCGGAGCACACGAACGAGGTCGAACACGAACAGTACGTCCTCGAAGGCGAATACCTCGTCGGAATCGATGACGAAGAGCGGACCGTCTCCGCCGGCGATTCGATCTTCATTCCGGCCGGGACGGTCCACTGGTACCGAAACGAGGGCGACTCCCGGGGCGCGTTCATCTGTGTGGTCCCGAACGGGGACGACGAGATCCAACTCGTTGAGTAACGAGACTTCCGTCCCGGTGTCGGGCCCCGCACAGCGATCGGGGATCTCTCAGTACATCACCTTCCCAGCGCTCACGTTGATATCCTGCCCCGTCATTCGCGCCGCGCGACGGGAACAGAGGAACAGGACCGTATCGGCGATATCGGTCTGCTGGACGAACGTGTTCATCGGCGACTCTTCGGTTCGCTCCCGTTTGGCCTCCTCGTAGGGGATGTCTTTGCTCTGCGCCTGGTTTTCGATGACCGCTTCGATGCGCTCGCCCTCGACGCTCCCCGGACAGATCGCGTTCACCGTAACGTCGTGTGGCGCGAGTTCGACCGCAAGCGTCCGCGTGAACCCGATGACCCCCATCTTCGCGGTCGCGTAGGGGACCCGGTGTTCTAGCGGGCGCTTGCCGCTGATCGAAGCAAGGTTCACGACGCGCCCAGCGTCGCTCGCTTTGAGGTGCGGGATCGCGGCCTTCGTCGCCGAAAACTGACCTCCGAGATTGACCTCGAGCGTCCCCATGAACTCCTCGCGACTCACCTCCTCGCAGGGCTTTGTCGGACCGGCGATGCCGACGTTGTTGACGAGGATATCCAGCCCGCCGAACCGGTCGACGGCACGGTCGATTAGCGCGGTCACATCGTCCGGATCGGACGCGTCACCCTGCACTGCGATCACGTCCCCGGGCAAATCGGCGAGCGCTGTCTTCGCCCCCGAAAGCGCGTCCGAATCGATATCGTTGATCGCGACATCGACACCCGACGCAGCCAGGCCGTGGGCGATCTCGCGTCCGATTCCCGCTCCGGCGGCCGACACCGCCGCATACTCTCCGCCGATGTGTAGATCCGTCTTCGGCACGGTGTGACTTCACAATCGTATGCTAAGAAGATTGTGTCGCTACCGTCCGACGATTTCGGAGACGGCGCAGCGATCGAGACAGTACAGTCGACGTTATGCGACGCTTATGCCAACACTGTCGCCTTCGGACTTGCGTCGAAAAAAACGGATGCTGTGACTACGGCGCTACTGCTGAATCGCGTGCTCGTACTGCTCTGCGACGTTGTCCCAGTCGACGACGTCGAAGAAGCCGTCGATGAAGCTTCCGCGGTCCGGACCGTAGTCGTAGTAGTAGGAGTGCTCCCAGACGTCAAGCGCGAGGATGGGATGGCTCCCCCACAGCGCACCCTGGTCGTGTTTGTCCACGACGAGGTTGCGCAACTGATCCGAGACCGGATCGTAGACGAGCAACGCCCAGCCGCCCGCGGCGCCCGCGGCGGCCTCGAACTCGCCCTTCCAGCCTTCGTAGGAGCCGAAGTCCTCCTCGATTCGGTCGGCGAGATCGCCCGACGGCTCGCCGCCGCCGTTGGGATCCATGTTCTCCCAGAACAGCGTGTGGAGGTAGTGTCCACAGCCGTTGTGGGTTACGTTCCGGATCGCGGCGGCGGAGCTGCCGAACTCGCCGGCCTCGCGGTTCTCGGCCAGCGTCTCCTCGGCCGATTCGAGGCCGTTAACGTAGCCCTGATGGTGGGTGTCGTGATGCCACGTCACGACCTGCTCGGAGATCGACGGCTCGAGGGCGTCGTAGTCGTACGGGAGCGGCGGCAACTCGGGGTTGGAATGTTCGGGCATTTATATCGTCCTCCAAATGTAGTACACTCCCGCAAACCTGTTAAAGGTTCATGAAGGCATGATAACATGCCTCTATTTTGTGGGTGTTTTTATTCGTTTTCGCACAGATCTCGTGCCGATGCTTCCAGTCCGGCGTTCACGTCGGGTCCCTGACGAGATATCGGCCAATCAGTCGCTTTCGCCTCTGGCCTCCTCGAACATTGCGAGCGCCGCCTCCCGTCGTTCGCTGTGGTCGACGATCGGCTCGGGATACTCGGGCGCAGCGTTCGCCCGCTGGGTCGGCGTGCACTCGTGCCACGTGTGGATGATTTCTGGATCGACACCGCGGAGTTCGGGCACGTATGCCGTTATGTACTCGGCGTCCGGGTCGTACCGCTCGCCCTGTGTCATCGGATTGAAGATCCGGAAATACGGCTGGGCGTCGGTGCCGGTTGAGGCGGCCCACTGCCAGCCGCCGTTGTCGTTGGCCGTGTCGTGATCGACGAGTAGCGCCCGGAAGTGCTCGTAGCCCTCCCGCCAGTCGATCAACAGATCCTTCGTCAGAAACGAGGCGACGATCATCCGCACCCGATTGTGCATGTACGATTCCGATCTGAGCTGGCGCATTCCTGCGTCGACGATCGGATACCCCGTCTCGCCGCGCTTCCACGCCGCGAGTAGCTCCTCGTCGTCCTCCCACTCGATCGGATGCTCGTACGTTTTGTAGTTCTCGGTTACGACCTCGGGGTTGAAGTACAGAACGTGGGTGTAGAACTCCCGCCAGGCGAGCTGTGAGCGGAACTCGGCGACCGACTCCCGTTTTTCACCGTCGACTGATTCGAGAGTCTCCCGGACCCGTTCATCGAGTTCACGGATTCCGATCGTCCCGAACTTCAAGTGCGGCGATAGCCGCGACGTACAGTGTTCGTCGGGATAATCTCGGGCTTCCTCATATCGGAACACATCCGCCTCGAGGAACGAGTCGAGCCGCTTTCTGGCCGCGGCAGTTCCGGCGGGCGGCACGGTCCCGTCCGGGGTTTCGAATCCCAGATCGGCGAGCGTCGGGATCGGCGTTTCGTCGTCGGCTTCGGCGAGCGTCGGGATCGCTCGTGGATCGTCTTTCTCCCGGTCGCGCCACTTCTTCCAGAAGTACGTGTACACCGAGTAGGGATCGCCCGCGTTCGTCGTGATCGAGCCCGGTTCATGACAGATCGCGTCGTGGAACTTCTGTGGCTGAACGCCGTCGGCTTTCAGCGCCTCAGTCACTCGCTCGTCGCGTTCGCGCGCGAGCCCCGAGTAATCGCGGTTCCAGGAGACGAACTCAGCACCGAAGCTGTCGGCGAGCCCGGGCACTACCGTCGCCGGATCGCCCTGCCGGACGAGGAGTTCCGAGCCCCGCTCGCGATAGGCTGCCCGGAGCTGTTCTATGGCATCGAGCATGAACGCCACGCGCGGCGCGCCTGCGTGGTCCAACACAGCGTCGTCGAAGACGAAAATCCCCAGCGGCGGGTCGGGTGCGTCCGCCAGACCGCGATTGTCCGCGAGCCGCAGGTCCCGCCGGTGCCAGTGAAGTCGCATCGGACACTCTTGGCGTGCCCACGGCGTAAACGTCGGGGTGTCCGTTCCGTTCTGCTGGTTCGTCGTCTCTGGACGCGTCTTCGCTGTCGGCAGGACCGCTTCGGCCCCGTGGCGGCAGCTCAGCCTGACAAGGCGGTCGGCGCGTCGATAGCCACCTGGCGGTCCGACAGCTTTCAACGGCGATGGCCGGGTGGCTACTGGCGGCGCGATTCGGAAATAAAACCGGGCGTCGGGGAACCGTTATTTGTGGGCGTCCAGCAGGTCGTAGCTGCGCTCCCACTCGTAGTCGTCGTCGTGATACCGCTCGGCGAGCGGTTCTTCCGGCATGTCGCCGTGGGCCCGTTTCTCCTGGCCGTAGGTACGGCGTCCCTCCTCGCGGTAGAACCGCCCGGTCAGAACTTCGCCTTCGTACAGCGCCGACTCGGTCTCGTACATCATCTCGGCGGCTTCCTTCCGGTCGGTAACGTCGAAGTCGTAGTCGTCGTTCTGCTGGATGTCGATGTACGGGACGTACTGTTTGGCGTCCTTGTTCCAGGTCGGACACTGCGTGAGGAAGTCGACGTGGGCGAACCCGTCGTGCTCGATCGCTTCCTTGACGATCTCTTGGGCCTGGTTTGGATTGACCGCGGCTGTCCGGGCGACGTAGGAGGCCCCAGAGGTAAGCGCAAGCGAAAGCGGCCGGATCGGGTCCTTCGCCGAGCCGTGCGGCTGTGTCTTCGATTTGTGACCCTTCGGGCTCGTCGGCGACGTCTGGCCCTTCGTCAGCCCGAAGATCTCGTTGTTGAACACGATATAGGCCATATCGTGGTTCTCGCGGGCGGTGTGCATGAAGTGGTTGCCGCCGATCCCGTAGCCATCGCCGTCGCCGCCGGCGGCGACGACTTCGAGGTCGGGATTTGCGAGTTTGGCCGCCCGTGCGACGGGGAGTGCCCGCCCGTGCAGCGTGTGGATCCCGTAGCTGTCGAAGTAGCTATTGAGCTTGCCCGAACAGCCGATCCCGGTCGCGACGAGTACCTCCTCTGGGTTCTTGCCGAGATCGGTCATCGCGCCCTTCAGCGCCTTCAGCACGCTGAAGTCGCCACAGCCCGGACACCACGTCGCCTGGGGCTCGATGCCGGGCGTGAAGTCCTCTCGCTCTACCTCTCGTTTCTCACCGATCGCGTTGAATGCACTCATGATTAATCACCTGCCGCGGGGACGAACTGGGTCGTCGGCGCGGGTTCGTCCTCTCCGATTATACTCTCGAACCCGTCGACGATCTCGCTGGGTTCGAAGGGGTTGCCGTTGTACTTGAGGAGGCTGTGCATCTTCGGGCCGAAGCGGCCCAGTTCTTTCTGGATGAGTCCGCGGAACTGCGCGGAGCCGGTCATCTCGACGACCAGCGCCTCGTCGACCGACGAGAGGAACTCGCTGATCTCCGCTTCGGCCAGCGGCATCATCCCAGAGACGCCGAGCGACTTGACGCTGTGGCCCTCGTCGGTCAGCCGGTCGACGGCCTCCTCGACCGTGCCCTGCTGGCTGCCGAATGTGATGATCCCGTAGTCGGCCTCCTCGGGGCCATGGTACGTCTGGTGGCTCGACTCCTTGGCGTCGAGTTCCTCGCGGATCGATTCGAGCTTTCGCATCCGCCGCTGCATCTGTGCGGCGCGGTTCGCGGGATCCTCGCTGATGTGGCCCTGCTCGTTGTGCTCGTTCCCGGAGGCGAGATGCCGGCCGCCCTTCTGGCCGGGGAGCGAACGCGGTGAGACGCCCCGGTCGTTGTCGGGATCGCGCTGGTAGCGACTGAATTTCCCGGAGGCGTGGTGGGCCGCCTCGGCGATCTCTTCTTCCGTGAGCGTCGCCCCCAGATCCGGGTCCGGCTGGCGATCGAAGAAGGACTCGTCGACGTTTCGCAACTCACCGGAGAGCTTCTGATCGTAGAGGACGATGGCCGGTAGCTGGTATTCGTAGGCCATCTCGAAGGCCGATCGGGTCTGCTCGTAAGCTTCCCGAACGTTTCCGGGGGCGAACACGACTCGATTCGAGTCGCCCTGGCTCGTATAGAGGACGTGTTCGAGGTCGCTCTGTTCGGGCTTGGTCGGCATTCCGGTCGAGGGCCCCGCCCGGGTCGCCTCGATCAAGACCACCGGCGTTTCGGTCATCTCCGCCAGTCCAAGCGGTTCGCTCATCAGCGAGAAGCCGCCGCCACTGCTGCCGGACATCGCTTTGACGCCGGCGTGTGAAGCGCCGATCGCGAGCGCCGCGGCGGCGATCTCGTCTTCGACCTGTTCGGCGATCCCACCGACTTCCGGGAGATGCTGGTTCATCAGGGTGAACACCTCCGTCCACGGTGTCATCGGATAGCCGGAGATGAACCGACAGCCGGCATCGAGCGAACCGTAGGCGATCGCGTTGCTACCGGAAAGCAGGACCTGCTCTTCGTCGTGCTCGCCGCCCGGCATCCGGAGGTCGTGGGTGAACTCCATCTCGTTGACGTCCTCGTAGGTGTCCTCCAGGATGTCGAGGTTCGTTTCGAGGACGTCGCCGGACATCGCGTCGGCCATCAGATCCTGGATATGGTCGAGATCGTACTCTAAGAGTGCGGCGGTCGCACCGACGCCCGCCGTGTTGCGCATGACTTCCCGACCGTTCTCCCGCGCCCTCGCCCGGAGATCGAGCGGGTAGACGTGCCAATCGTTCTCTTCGGCCCGTTCCTCGAAGTTCGGGATCTCGTCGATATCGATCAGCCCCTCGTCGTAGACGATGACGCCGCCTTCCCGGAGTTCGTCGAGGTTCTCGCTCAGCGGCTTGGTCTCCTCGTCGCCGTAGTAGGCCTCCTCTTGGGGATTTCGGGCGAACGAGTCACCCAGCGCCAACAGGAAGTTATAGCCATCGCCACGGGATCGGATCGGTTCCGGCCCGGCTCTGATTTCCACATAGGTGTGACCGCCACGGATGCGCGACGGATAGTGACGGTGGGTGAACACGTGGAGCCCCGACCGCATCAACGCTTTCGCGAAGTTCTGACTCGTCGAGTCGATCCCGTCACCGGAACCGCCTGCGATTCGCCAGACGATGTTTTCAGTCATTAGTATCACTCCGCCCGGTTGGGCGTTGCTCGTAGTTCGTGTGCGTATAATAAAAGCGTTTGCTACTCTTTGGCATACATTAATCATGATATTATTCTTTTATCGATCCAAGTTTGCCGGCCCCGCGAGGCCCCTCAAACTGTCTCTCGGGACAGGACGGACCGCGGTTACCGCCGGTCCGATAGTGGATCGTGACCTGTATTACGCTCGGCGGCGATGTCCCAAGCATGAGCGAGACTCTCGACGACGATCTGTACGCCCGGACAAAAGCGCTCCTCGAACCCGGCGAGATTCAGCTCAACGGCGTCATCGTCAGCACCGAACTCACGAGCGACGAGGAACCGACGCTGCACCAGGCGACGATCGACGTCGGCGACGTCATTGCCGAGGCGGCCGGCTTCGAGCCCACCGAGACGTACGTTTACTCCGGAACCGACGACGAAGAGTTCGGTATCAACCAACATCAGGGACTCACGCTCGACGACGACGAGTTCGTCTGGGAATGCCAGCAACTGATGCGGGAGGGGACCTACGACGTCGTCTTCTACTACGAGGCCGACGCCGATCAAGAGACGATCGTCGACGGCGTCGAAGAGCTCGGATTCGACGCGGCGAGCGTCTACGGCGAGTAACTTAGGCGTCCCGGTCGACGACGAAATCGGCAAAGGAAGCGAGCTTTTCGGCGGGTTCGGCCGCCAGATCGAGATCCGCCAGATGCGCCTTCGAGGACTCCGAGAGCTCGACCGCGGCCTCGCGGGCGTAGTCGACGCTACCGGTCGCTTCGAGGATGCCGACGGCTTCTTTCACTTCCTCGTCGGTGTTTTCCTCTGCCCACAGGATCTCCTCTAAGCGCTCGGCCTCGGCGGGCGACGCGTTCTCGACGGCGTGGATCACCATCAGCGTCTTTTTGCCCTCGCGAACGTCGTTCCCGACGCCCTTCCCGAACTCGCCGCCCTCTTCGAGGGCGTGCTCGATGTCGAGGACGTCGTCGGCGATCTGGAAGGCGATCGACATCTCCTCTGCGTACGCCGCGACTGCGTCCTCAAGTTCGCGGTTGTCAGTGACGATCGCGGCCAACCGGGCGACGATGCGGCCGAGACAGCCGGTCTTGCAGGCGCACATCTCCAGATACTCCGACTCCGTGATGTCGATCTCTTTTTCGTTGTGCCACCGGATGTCCATCCCCTGTCCGAGATGCGTCCGGTTGAGTTCGTACATCAGCATCTCGTAGGCGTGGAGTCTGAGTTCCGGCGAGAGATCAGCCGGGTTCCGCGTGATGATCTTGAGGGGGAGAAAATACATCGCGTTGCCGGCGTTGAGTGCGATGTCAGTCCCGTGGGCGCGATGGAGCGCGGGACCTCCCCGGCGATGGGTCGCCCCGTCCTCGACGTCGTCGACGATGATCGTGCCGTTGTGGAGTATCTCGGGGACTGCGGCATACTCGAGGTACGTCTCCGGATCGTCGCCGAACGCCTCGACGAACAATAAAAAGAGGATCGCTCGCCAGCGTTTACCGCCCCGATCCAACAGCTCCCAAATCGGATCGGAAAGCGCTCCCTGAAGCGCTGTCGCGTCGTAGGCGTACGTTGGCTCGCCGAAGAAGTCCGCGAGATAACCCTCGTCGATCGTTCGGGGAAGCAGCGACGCGATGGTCTCGTCGACCGTCGGCCGCCAGGCTTCGAGTACGCTGTACATACCCCGAGGCTTGCGGTGAGGGGACAAAAAGCCTCCCGTGGCCGCCCGACGGGGGACTTTTTATCCCCCCGACCCTTCCTCCGGCAGATGAGCGGACAGCGTGTCGGCGTCCTCGGTGACGAACAGCTCGCCGAAGCGGTCGAAGCCGCCGGCTGCGTCGCGGCCTCGGACGACACCATCGCCGTCGATGACGTCGAGTGCGTCCTCGTCGACGGTGATCGGTCCGTCGTCGACCTCGTGCGCTCGACGGTCGACGTCCCGGCGCTGATCGTCGACAGTGAGGGGCTCCCCTCGGTGCCGCGCGATCGGATCGGGGCCGCGCTCGATCGGCTCTTCGGCGGGGACGCGAGCGTCGAAGGCCACCCGGTCGTCGCCGTTTCCGGCCCGTTCGGCTCGATCGACGCCGTCTTCGACGTGGCGCTCATGGCCGCCGAACCGGCTCGGATCTCGGAGTTCTCGGTCGCCGACCGTGACGATCAGATCGCACGGTTCAGGGCCGACGGCGTCGTTGCCTCGACCCCGGCGGGCAGCCACGGCTACAACCGGCGCGCCGGGGGCCCCGTCGTTGCCTCAGGGACCGGTATCGCCTCCGTCGTTCCGATCGCCCCCTTCTCGACGTCGGCCGGCCACTGGATGCTCCCGATAGAGGCGGTCGAACTGGCCGTCGAGCGCGACGAAACGCCGGTCGAACTGCTCGTCGACGGCCGACGGGAACGCCACATCGATCCCGATGCGACGCTCGGACTGTCCGTGGTCGACACGCTCGAGACGTACGCCGTGCCGGAGCTAATCGACGATCCCGCCGCCAACTGAGTACCGCCGCGACCGTAGTTTATTCACGACTGACCGCCGAACGACCGGTATGTCAGACGGTTTCGACTACGAGTTGCTCGTCGAACTCACTGAAACGCGTGGCGTTCCCGGTTACGAGGATCGGGTTCGTGATCTCGTCCGCACCGAACTTGAGGGCTCAGTCGACCGGCTCCAGTCGGATGCGATGGGGAACCTCGTCGGGACACTGGAAGGCGAGCGCGCGTACGATGTGGTCGTCGCCGCCCACGTCGACGAGATCGGCTTCATGATCCGACACGTCGATGACGACGGCTTTCTCGAACTCGACGCGCTCGGCGGCTGGGACCCCCGGGTGCTCCGGGCCCAGCGCGTCACGGTCCACACCGACGACGGCGACCTCCCCGGCGTTATCGGCTCCGTGCCGCCGCACACACTGTCCGACGAAGAGCGAGAGGCAACTCCGGAGGTCGAGGACGTCCGCGTCGATCTCGGCCTCGAAAGCGAGTCCGTCGAGGAACAGGTCGCTGTTGGCGACCTTGTGACGCTCTCTCAGCGCACCGAGCGGGTCGGCGAGTTCCTCACTGGGAAATCGCTCGACAACCGCGTGTCCGTCCTCGCGATGATCGAGGCGGCCCGACGGCTCGACCACCCGACCGTAAACGTCCACTTCGCGGCGACCACCCAAGAGGAGGTCGGGCTTCGGGGCGCGCAGGCGCTCGGCGTCGATCTCGACCCTGACCTCGTCATCGTCTTGGACACGACGGTCGCCAACGACGTCCCCGGTTTCGAGCCGGGCGAGCAGGTCACTCGACTCGGTGAGGGCGCGGCGATCAAACTGAAAGACTCGAGCGCCATCACGAACCACAAGCTCCACCGGCGGATCCGGGATATCGCCGAGAACCGTGCCATCCAACACCAACTGGAGGTGTTGCCGGCCGGCGGCACCGACACGGGCGGCCTCCAACGCGCCGGCGGCGCGACGCCCGCCGGCGCTATCTCGGTTCCGACTCGATATCTCCACACCCCGACTGAATGCGTCCATGAGTCCGATCTCGGGGCCGTCATCGAACTACTCGTCGCGACGCTGGAAACCGAGGACGGCACCCACGACTATACGCTGTAATCCGGAGCGATCCCGGGCCAGGTGTTACTCCGAGTCCTCGGCAGTGTCTCCGCTGTTCCCGTCGCCGGACCGCGGACGGACCAGGTCCGCGAGCGTGACCACGATCCCGAGGAACCATCCCACAGGCGTCGCGATGCCGACCCACATCAGGAGGACGCCGATACCTTCGAGCGTGAAGCTCGCCCGGAGGTACTCGTTGATGTCGTAGATGTAAAGCACGTTATCGAGCAAGAAGATCGCCAGTGTCTCGCTTTGATCGAGGACGCCGCTCAACGAAGGATCGTACAGCGCCGCGACGATCGGCGGAAGAAAGAGTGCGTTCATCGCGAACGGATACCCGATGAAGACGCTCGTTCCCCGGCCGCCGAGGCGCATAAACACCGCGGCCAGTGCCGCCGAGACGACCGCAACGGCGCTGGCGGAACCGACCGCAACGAAGCCGCCGAATTCGAGTCGGATCCTCGCGACGGCGGTCAGACCGCCCCACAGAACCGCCGTCAGCACGACGACGCCGACGATTCCAAGCCGGGTCGTCGCGCTATCGAACCGGCGAGCATTGAACCGGACCGCAAAGCCGACGAGCAAGAGTGGATACAACAGCCCGACGATAGGCGCACCGATCGCCGCCCAGAGCTGGTACTTCAGCCGGTCGCCGCGGTTCCGGGGCTGCCACTTGCCGAGCACGCTGTGGACGGCCGTCCGCTGCCGGGGGAACACGAGTTCCATCCACGTCTCGTGGAGCCGAACGACGTCGATCTTGATCCCCTCCATGAGGCCGCCGTCTGCCATACCCGAACTCTGCCAGCGGGCACAAAAATAGGTTCCGGCATCCGGCCGGTCCGAACCCGACTGAGACGTGTTACCAGGCGTCGGGGCCGAAGCTGGGATCGACGAACCGGTTCCGTTCCTCGATGGCGTCGATCCGGTCGGTAGCCGCGTCGCTCAATTCGATCCCCAGCGATGCCCAGTTGTCGCGGATGTGGTCGCCGCCAGTCGCCTTCGGAATCGGCGTGAGTCCGTGCTGTCGGAGCCACGCGAGAGTGACCTGTGCCTCGCTGGCGTCGTAGTCCGCGGCGATCGAGGCGAGCGTCTCGTTCTCGAAGATGTTCCCACGGGCGAGCGGGGAGTAGGCGACGACCTCGATCCCCTGTTCGGCGCAGAACTCCCGCAATCGGCGCTGCTGGAGGAGGGGGTGGACCTCGATCTGGTTGGCGAAGATCGGGGCGTCGAGGACTTCCTGGGCCCGCTCGACGTGGCTCGGCTCGAAGTTCGAGACGCCGATCCGGTCGACGACGCCGTCCTCGTACAGTTCTTCGAGCGCCCCGAGCGTTCCCTCGGGATCGTAGTCTCCGGCCGGCCAGTGGACGTACAGCAGATCCAGGTACTCGGTTCCGAGTCGGTCGAGGCTCTCGGCGGCCGAGTCGAATACCGCGTCGTAGCTGAGATTGTCGATCCACAGCTTCGTCGCGAGAAAGACCGCATCGCGGTCGATATCGGCGGCGGCGATCCCCCGGCCGACGGCGGCCTCGTTTCCGTACGCCTGTGCGGTGTCGATATGCCTGTATCCGGTTTCGAGAGCGACGCGGACCGATTCCGAGCACGCCTCGGGATCGTCGTTCTGCCACGTTCCGAGTCCCAGTCCCGGCATCCCGTTCCGATCGGGGATATCGTAGTCAGTTTTCATAGTTGACACTCGGGGGCGTCTACGAAAAACGGTTGCGTCTCCCGTCGCTGGCGAAAAACCACCCGCCAATTCCGCCGCGCTAATCACCAGCGTGTTCGCCCGTACAACTGATCGAAAGCCTGTTGACACCCGGCGGTAAATCCGGTGTGTCGTGCAGTACAGATACGTCGCCCTTGCGCTGTGTACGCTCGCCTTTACCGCGACGATGGTCGCTCGGCTCGTCATTAGTCCGGTGGTCCCACAGATTACCACCGAATTTGCCGTTTCGAGGGGGGCCGTCGGACTCGCGCTCACCGGAATGTGGGCCGCCTACGCCCTCTCGCAGTTCCCCAGCGGCGTCCTTGCGGATCGGTTCGGTGAACGATATGTGATCCTGCTCGCGGTGGGACTGACTGCCGTCGCGAGCCTTCTTTTGGCTGCCGCACCGAACTACGCTGTCTTCGCTGTCACCGCCGTCGTCCTCGGGGGCGGAGCGGGGCTCCACTACACGGTCGCGACCTCCTTTCTGGCCCGTCACTTCGATCGCGTCGGCCGAGCGATCGGGATTCACGTGACCGGCGGGCCGGTCGCGGGGCTCGTCGCGCCGGTCGCGGCAGCGGCCGTCGGAGTTCGGTACGGCTGGCGGCCGGCGCTCCTTCTCGGGGCAGTGGTTGCGCTTCCAGTCTTCGTCCTGTTTTGGCACCGGATCGAGCCGACGCCGCCCGCCCAGCCCGAAACGACGATGCGCTCGCGGTTCGAAATCGGTCCGCTCCGGCGGCTGCTGGATCGCCCTGAGATCCGATACACGACGCTTATGTCCATCGGCGGTGCGTTCTGCTGGCAAGCTACGGCATCGTTCCTTCCGGCGTTTCTCATCGGTTATCACGGCCAGTCGGCGGCGACCGCGAGTCTGCTTTTTTCGGCATATTTCGTCGTTCACGGTGTCTCACAGCCCCTCCTAGGGACCCTCTCGGATCGGATCGGTCGCGATCCGGTCGCAGTCGGAGCGTTCGGCACCGGTATCCTCGGCTACGGGACGCTCGTCGTCGGCACCGGTGTCGCCGTTCTCGCCGCGATCCCGCTCGTCGGTCTCGGGATGTCGTGGGGTGCGCCCGTCCAATCGCGATTCATGGATATCCTCAGTTCCGATGAACGGGCCGCCGGGTTCGGCTTGGTCCGAACCGTCTACATGACGCTCGGCGCGCTCGGAAGCGTCGTCGTCGGCGCGCTCTCCGAGGTAGCGGGCTGGTCGGTCGCTTTCGGACTTCTCGCCGCGGTGTTGGCGCTCGAAACGCTTCTCGCGGCCGCTCTGACGCTTCGAGGGTGAGGTTTCAGTCGAGATAATCGAACAGCGCTCCCCCCGCCGAAGCGATCACCGTCGCGAAGCCCAACGGATGGATTATTTAACTCCGAGGATCTACACGGTGTATATGCCCCGCGAATCGTACGATATCGTCGTCGTCGGCGGCGGAACAGCCGGCTGTTTCGCCGCGGCGACGGCCGCCCGGGACGGTCTCGACGTCGCCGTCCTCGAGCGCAAGACCGAAGACGAAGGTGGCCGCATCGCCTGCGGTGACGCCATCAAGGGGACGAGCACGTTCCCCGAGGTCATCGACCTTGATTATCTCCGCGAGGAATCGTTCACCAACGAGGGGATCACCCTCGCCCGCTTCGAGAACCCCAAAACCGACGAGAACCTGGATATCGGGTTCCGTGGCGGGAGCGGCGCGATCGTCGACCGGAAACGCTACGGTGAAGTCCTCCTCGAGGAGGCCGACCGCGCCGGGGCTGACATCCACTACGAGACCGTCGTCCAGGACGTCGTTCAGAACGGCGCAGTGACGGGTGTCACCACGACGAAACGCGGTTCAGTCACCGAGTACGAGGCCGACGTCGTCATCGACGCTGCCGGCTCGCTATCGCTGCTGCAGGACAAAACCGACTTCGAGGACACGACCTTCGATACCAACGTCAATTACCAGCAGTTCTGTTCGGCCTACCGGGAAGTCATCGAAATCGACGAACCGGTCGAGTGGCACAACGCGATCGTGTTCAAACCGACCGCCGAACTCGGCTATCTGTGGTACTTCCCGCGAACGCCGACGGAGATCAACGTCGGGCTGGGCTTTCAGATGAACAAAGAGCCGATGAAGCTGGTCGAGCATCTCAAAGAAGACGTCCGAAACCGCCCCGAGTTCGAGGGCGCGACGGTCAAGAACAAACTCGGCGCGGCGCTGCCGACCCGACGCCCATACGATTCGGCTGTCGCACCGGGCTACATGGCTGTCGGCGACGCCGCCGCCCATGTCAACCCCTGTACCGGTGGCGGGATTCCGGGAGCTGCGAAGGCCGGCACCTGGGCCGCCGAGGCGGCGATGGAAGCGATCGCCGACGGGGCGACGGACGACGAGGACGCGCTGTGGGAGTACAACCGTCGCGTCCAGACCGACTTCGGCAAGCGCTTCGCTGCGATGGATCTGTACAACATCTGGGGCGGCACTTACGACGTCAATGAGCTGGTCGACATCGTGAGCGCGATGCCCGGCCAACAGCTCGCCGACGCGCTCGCCCTGGAGGGAACGACCTCGATGAGCTGGCCGCTGAAAATCAAGACGGCGATCAAGACGTTCGGCCACTGGGGGACGCTGTTCGAGTTGAAACAGCTCAACGAGCTCGCGACGGAGCTGAAGTCGGTCTACGACGACTACCCGACCACGAGCGACGGACTCGAGGCCTGGCGCTCGCGCCGCGCGGAAGTCATGGACGACGTTTACGAGCTGTGCGGTGCCGATCCGAAGTACTGAGCCGGGAACCGGATCCGGCACCTACCGACATATTTCGTGGGGCCAGGCCAGCCGGGCATAGGTATTTGTTTTTCGGGCCGCTCGGAGTACACGATGTCCGTCCGCGATGGCACGCTCGGATCCGACAGCGAAGCGGCGTGGATCGCCGCCGCCGTCGTGCTTCTCGCGTGTCTCGGCGGCGCGATCGTGCTTGCCGAGTGGCCGCTGGTCGGTGTACCCCCCGAGGAGCCTGCGGAACCACAGCTTGTCACGCCCGACGACGACGGGACACAGTTGTGGCCCTACACGGCTCGAACACAGAGTTACGGGGGCCGGACGCTCGGTATCAACATGATCTTCTACGGTCGTCCCGCCGACGTCAGAACTGCCTTGACCGAACGGTCCGCCCTCGAGTGGACTGACGAACAGGTTCACGAAGGCGAAGCCGACGCCGAGACGGTCTCGCCAGAACGGGTCGAAATCGATCCAGACGCCGGGAATATCGACGAGGTAATCGCCTGGAACGAGGCTAAGGGTGCGACCCGGTACACCTATTTCGAGACCGACGACGGCGGCGTCTGGATCGACGAATCTTACCAGCTCCACGCCGGGACGTACCTGGGAAAACGGAGCCACATCCGCGCGTACGACGACCCGGCCGGCGAGTGGACCGCGGTCCAGATCCACGAGGAGCACTGGGACTGGTTCCGGCTTCGTCACACTGTCACCGGGATCAGCGAGCCACAGCGCGAACTCGAACGTGAGTTCATGGACGACCCCGCCGCACGTACGGTCGTCAGGATCCCGTTCGAGAACGGGACGGCTGACGGTGATGGCTGGGCGTCGGGGATCGAACTTGCAGGGGCTATCGTCCCGATCTTGCTTTTCGGACTCGCCGGACGCACGCGGACGCTGGCCCGAGAACTCGCCCGCTCGTTCGACCGCCGCCGCCGCGAACTCACGCTCGGCGGCGGGCTCTTCGGGCTCTACACTGCGGTCCGCTGGCTCGGTATCGGTGGTGAAATGTTTCTTTCGGTGTCGCCAAAGATCATCGCCGCGCCGCTGTACATCGGCCTGGTCCTCGGACTCCCGGCAATCGCGTACTACTTCGGGCGGGGAAGCGACGGAACGTGGGCCTTCGCGCTGGCAGTTCTGGGGCTCGGGGTCGCAATCGTCGTCGACTTCGCGGCGATGGGCGTCGCCGTGCTCCCGTTGCGGATCGTTCTCCACCGCGGGGCCGTGCTGATCGCCGCCGGGCTGATCGCCGTCGGCGGCGCTATGAGCGCCGACCGCTCGGATCGCCCCGCTCCGCTCCGTATCGGCGCTTTCGGCTGGCTGCTCGTCCTCTCGGCGTCGCTCTTCGGGTACGTCTGACCGTTGGCCCCGCACGTCCGATGCGGACCGGGGCACATCCCACCTGACAATGGAATTTATATACGTCCGCACACCAGTTCTATCGAGAATGGGATCCGGACCGTCCGGCGGTCGTCGAGCGTTCCTGGCGGGAGCCGCGGGTGTGGCCACCACCACTGCCGGCTGTATGGGAAACGTTCGGAACCTCGTCGGGCGACAGGAGGTCGATCAGCTGTCGCTTTCGATCGCCACGCTGCCCGCCTCCGAGGACCCCTACGCGGTTCGGATCGCGACTAGGCTCGCCGAGAACCTGCGGCGCTCCGGGATCGGCATCGTGATCGATCCGGTGCGTCCCGATGTCCTGTTTCGGGACGTTCTCGTCAACCACGACTTCGATCTGTACGTCGCGCGGTATCCGAGCCACGGGGATCCGGACGAGCTCCGATCGATGCTATACTCGCCGTACGCCGAAGAATCCGGCTGGCAGAACCCCTTCGGATTTGCCGATCTCACGCTGGACGAGATTCTCGACGAACAGCGAACGGACGAGGGCGAGGAACGGATCGACACCGTTCACGAGATACAGCGACAGGTGGTCAGAGAACAGCCCTTTACAGTCGTGTGCTTTCCCGATCACCTCGGGGCCGTCCGGAACGACCGGTTCGAGGGATGGCCGGACGGCGGCCCTGGACGTCCGCCCGATTACTTCGGGATCGACCGTGTCGGCTCCGAATCGACACTTCAGCTGCTTCTCGGCGACGGTCGTATCACCAGAAACAGGAACCCACTTGCAGTCGAGTACCGGAATCAGGCGAACTTCACCGGTCTCCTGTACGATCCGCTGATCCGGTCCATACGGAACAATTCTCTTCCCGACTCTGAGCCGGATCCGATTCCCTGGCTCGCCGGGAGCGTCGAGTGGACCGACGGTGAAATCCTCTCGGCGACGGTTCGACTCCGCGAAACGCCCTGGCACGACGGCAAGCCCGTCACCGCTCGGGACGTCGCGTTCACCTACGAGTTCCTGAGCGACACGTCACTCGGCGCGTTCGATACGCCGGTTCCGACCCCGTGGCGACGCGGCCGGGTTTCGCTCGTCGATTCCGTCGCTGTCCAGGACGACCGCCGCTTTCGTCTCCAGTTCACGACGGGGAACCGATCCGTGGCCCGTCGTTCGCTCGCGGTTCCGATCCTGCCGGCGCACATCTGGCGTGAACGAGCCGATTCGGCCGAAATTGCCGGGTTAGAACTCGGCGGCCGGACGACGCAGGCGCTCGTCGACTCCAACGAGGCGGCGATCGGAAGCGGACCGCTGCAGTTCGTGGAAGCCACCGCCGACGAATCGCTTTCGCTCGAAGTCTTTCCGGACCATTTCCTCCATACCGGCCATGACGACGGGATCCCCGACCGATTTCTCGAAGACCGACCGTTCGAACGGATCGAGTTCACGGTCGCACCCTCGGACGACGCCGCGGTAGAGATTCTCCTCGAGGATCGCGCCGACGCTACCGCGGACGGGCTACAGGCCAGCGTCGTTCCCCGGATCGTCCGCAGCGATGACATCTCGTTGACCGCCCGCGGGACCGAGTTTTTCTACCATATCGGCTACAACTGCCGTCGGGCACCGATGGTGGATCCGAACTTCCGTCGAGCGATCGCCGGACATATCGATCGGGAAGCCACTGTCGCCGATTCGCTGGACGGCTACGGAATTCCGTCCGAGGTGCCGTTGAAGGGACAGTGGGCCCCGGGTGATCTTCTGTGGGACGGCGAGGCGAGCCGGCCGTTCTTCGGAACTGATGGCACGCTCGATGAAGCGGCGGCACGGGAGGCGTTCCAGGAAGCCGGCTACCAGTACGACAGCGGAAAGCTGGTCAGGAGGGGTCCGACATGACGCTGTTGCTCGTCCTCGGACAGCTAATCGGTGTCGTGTTGCTACTGCTTGCGACGACGACGGCGCTTCTCGTCGGCCGCGATCGGATTATCGAAACACGACGGGCGTATCGAGAGCGGTTCGCTTCGGTCGCACCGTACGTTGGGCTCCTCGGCGTCGTTCTTGTCGCCAACAAGATCGCACGCGATATCGGGCCCGATATCTCGTGGCTCGTCGGAGTCCGGATCACCGGGTGGCTCGAGCGTATCGACGGCCTGCTGCTTTGGCCCCTGTTCCCGGAGGAGACGCCACAGATCGTCGTCTGGATCCAGTCGATGGCGACCCCGGAACTCACGGCGTACTTCTCTTTCGTGTACGTGTACGGCTACGTGTTCCTCCTCGCCTTCCCGCTCGTCGCCTACTTCGCGCTCCCGCGGCCCGAACCGCTCCGCCGGACGATCGTCGCCTACGGAACGAACTATCTGTTGGGCGTCCTCTGTTATATCGTCTTCATCGCCTACGGCCCCCGAAACCTCCTCGCCGAGCAGGCCGAGGGGCTGTTGTTCAGCCAGTACACCCAGTATCAGTTCGTGACGGACGCGGTAAACCACGAAACGAACGTCTTCCCGTCGCTTCACACGTCGATGGCCGTGACGGCCGCGCTGCTCGCGTGGACGACGCGGGACGAGTATCCGCTGTGGATCCCCATCGCGGCCGCCCTCGCCGCCAGCGTCGTCGTCTCGACGATGTATCTCGGCATCCACTGGGCAACCGACGCGATCTTCGGGATCGTCCTGGCGTGGTTCAGCGTCAGGGTCGGCACGAGATTCGAGGAAACACCGCCGACCCTTGACGGGGCGAAACACCGGCTGTCGGCTGCCCTCGACGCTATTCCAGGTCGGCCTCGATGACGTCGCGCAGCGACGCGATCTCGTCGGCCGTGTAATCGAGCGTTTCCCCGCCCGCCGTCAGTTCGAGTCGGCCGGTATCAGTCGCCCTCCCGATCCGTTTGACGGGCGCGACGCCCGAGAGCCGCTCTTCGACGGCCTCTGGGCCGGCCGTCTCCACGACGACGCGGCCGACAGCCTCGGAAAACAGCCGGCCCGTCGGATCGTCGCCGGAAAGCGTCACGTCCGCGCCGGCGTCGCCGACCATCTCCCCGAGCGTGACGGCCAGCCCCCCGTGGCTCACGTCGTGGGTCGCGTGCGTGCTCTCGAAGTTCGCGACGTCGGCGATCGCCTCGATCAGCGCGCCGGGCGTGCCGGGAACGGTCGGGCACTGATCGGTGCCACCGAACTGTGCGAGCAGTTCGGAGCCGCCGAGTTCGCGTGCGTCGTCGCCGACGAGCAGCAACTCGCCGTCACCCTCCAGTGCGGCGCTCGGGGCGTCGTATCCGGGTTTTGTTCCGGTCATCGCGAGCGTCGGCGTCGGCGGGATCGGGCCAGCCGCCGAGTCGTTGTACAGCGAGACGTTCCCGCCGACGACAGGGACGTCGAGGGCGGCGCACATGTCCGCCAATCCGTCGACGATCGCACGGAACCCGCCATAGACGTCCGGATTTTCGGGGTTTCCGCCGTTGAGACAGTCGACCGCCGCAAGCGGTGTCGTCCCCTTCGCCGCGAGGTTCGTCGCGTTCTCTAGGGCAGCGGCCCGGGCACCATCGTAGGGATCGGCAGCCGTCCAGTTCGGATCCGCGCCGGCCGAGAACGCCAACCCGACGCCGGCCTCCCGGATCGCGAGCAACGCGGCGTCGTCTCCGGGTTTCATCGCGGTCCGGGTTCCGACCTCGTGGTCGTACTGACGATAGACCCACTCCTTCGAGGCCGTGTTCGGTGCGCCGACGACCGCCTCGAAGGCCTCGGCCAGTCCGACTTCGGGGCGGTCACGGTCCGGCTCCTCGGGTTCGACGTGTTCGAGATCGTTCATCGGCGCGCCTTCGGCGAGATATTCGGCCTCCACGTCGACGACCGTCTCGCCTTCGAACGTACAGACGTAGTTCCCCTCGGTCACCTCGCCGATGACCGAACAGCCCAGATCGTACTTTTCGGCGATCCCCTCGACGCGATCGACGTCCTCGGGGCGGACTTCGTAACACATCCGCTCTTGGGACTCGGCGAGCAGGATCTACAGGGCGTTCATCTTCGGTTCGCGCTGGTGGACCCGATCGAGTTCGATCTGAGCGCCGAGCCCGCCCTTCGCGACGAGCTCCGAGGACGCCCCACCGAGACCTGCCGCCCCCAGATCCCGCG
>Ga0102939_1000039_pt1 | contig 38497 bp, 49 predicted proteins | sample SalPon2_B_H2O_MG_FD_78214 | JGI IMG/M metagenome (GOLD analysis project Ga0102939, IMG submission 78214) | Salt pond water microbial communities from South San Francisco under conditions of wetland restoration - Salt Pond MetaG R2_B_H2O_MG | ecosystem: Environmental > Aquatic > Non-marine Saline... | reverse complement strand
CTACTGATTATCGGCTTGGTGAGCCGTTACCTCACCAACAACCTAATCAGCCGCGGCCCCATCCTATGGCATCGGAACATTTCGCAGAGAGAACATTTCCAGTAACTCTCTACTATCGAGGGTTAGCCTCAGTTTCCCGAGGTTATCCTCGTCCACAGGGCAGGTTGGCCACGTGTTACTCAGCTATCCGCCCCGGCCAAAGGCCGGTGGACTAGCATGGCTCAATCGGACTCCGATAGCGGTAGTCTCTGGCAGGATCAACCAGAATTGCTCTCCAAAACAAAGTTGAAGAGGTCGTTTATGACGGGTGAGGTCTCTTCGTAGAAAAGACCTCTATCCTCGAAAACCTCTTAATAGAGGTTTTCATCTAAAATGGTTCACACTATCGTATACATGGTATATGTGTAGACCGTCTCCCTACATCACACAAAAATATAATGTGCTCATCTTTACCGCCTCTCGGCTATACACCTGCGAGCTAGGCAGGTATGAAAGACACTCCTCTACAAATCTTATAAAGGATTATAATGCCTTCCGCAAAATTAGAAAGGCCTCCAAGTTTTATATAGGAAATCACTATCGAGACTCGAATGCATCGACAAGCTTCTCAGCACCCATAATATATGCATTCTCTCTGTCGGTCTCGCCTCGATCCTCATTCTGGAATTGTTCGAAGGCCTCCAAGATGTTTTCACGAAGTTTCTCAAGAACCTTATTTTCAGGCCAGTACTCTCCCGTCCGGTTCTGAACCCATTCGTAGTAGCTTACAGTTACTCCTCCGGAATTCGCAAGCACATCCGGCACTACATCAATGTCTTTTTCAGCGAGGATTCTATCTGCTTCTGTGGTTGTAGGGCCATTCGCTATCTCGACTATATAATCTGCCTTTATCTTTTCGGCATTTTCCCCTGTTATTACTCCTTCAACTGCGGCGGGAACAAGGAAATCAACATTTAGTTCAAGTAATTCTTCATTCGATATGCTCTCTCCTCTATCACCTAGTGATCCTTTTTCCTGCCTAGACTCTACAATATCCTGATAACTAAGGCCTTTCTCGCTGTAGGCGGCTCCTGAAGAATCCGATACAGCAACTATTTTTAGGCCTTTCTCCTCCAGATATTCTATCGCTGGAGATGCTGCGTTTCCGAACCCCTGGACAGCTACTGTGACATCTTCAAGGCCTTGTCTTTCTACTATTTCTTCGATTATATATGCTGCCCCGTAGCCTGTTGAGACATCTCTGCCTTTACTTCCAAAGGCCTCTACCGGTTTACCGGTGATTACTCCTGGAGTTAATTTTCTTTCATCATCGCTGTACTCATCCATCATCCAGGCCATGTGCTTGCTTGAAGTATTCATATCTGGGGCCGGGACATCGCGGTTCTCTCCGATTATCTCAGCTATAGAATCTATGTAGTTTTTGGAGAGGCGTTTCTCTTCGGACTCTGAAATCTTTGATGGCTCGACTTTTACCCCGCCTTTTGCTCCTCCATAAGGAATATCTGCGATAGCGCATTTCATAGTCATCCAGATTGATAAGGCCTTTACCTCATCTTCATTGACGTTAGGGGAAAACCTGATACCGCCTTTTCCCGGGCCTCTCAGGGTTGAATGCTGAGATCGGTAACCTCTAAAGACCTTTTCCTCGCCCGAGTCCATCTGAACCGGGAAATTGACTTCTATAAACCTTTCAGGATTTTTCAACCTTTCGAAGTAATTTTCTGCATTAACTTTTTCCAGAGCATCTTTCAGAGTTTCTCTTGCGTCCTCAAGTTCACTCATTGATTTTCACCTGATTTGACTCTTTTCACATATTCTGAGGCCTTCAATGCGGCTTGACAGCCCTGTCCAGCCGAGACCACGAGTTGCTGAGCTCCTTTGTCTGTCATATCATTGGTTCTGTAGCCGTATATCGCTGCAGAATGGGGTGGGGCAACACCGCCTGCCACTATCAGATCTCTAACCTCTTTCATACTTCCTCGCCTGGTCGATTCTCTCTATTCGGAGGGTTTCGTAAAACCGACATCTATCTGTTGAATAACACTCAACATTTTTAAACATTAAATTTCTCTTATAGACTCTCTTTTATTCTGGGTCCAGGCCTCTAATTTCTCAAATGCCTCCGACCGCAACGTTTCAGAATTGACACTGTAAACATGTCTTCTGCCTTCCTTACTTCTTTCAAGCAGCCCCGTCTTTCTAAGAGCCGATACATAGTTCTGAGTCGTACTGCGATCAAGATCAAGCAAATCAGAAAGTTCTTCGACCGTCATCTCTCCGCCACAAAGAGTCATTAACACATCAACCTCTCTGCTTTTCAGCTTGAAAACAACTCTCAAAAGCTCTTCAAGATCAGGGGAACATTCCATGAAAAAATAACATCACTCGATATTTATCAACTGAAAGGGCGGAGGGCGAACCACCTAAAAATTCTGAATATGTTCCATCACTGTAAAACTATCTTCCATGTCATACTACGCTGTTATAACCGAACAAAGGTTGAAATTTATTCAAACTGGAAACATGTTTGTAAATTAAATTACAGATGGGTAAGGATTAAGCTATAGAGCAGGAAAAATATATCTAAAAACTTTTTCGTAATGTTGTCACTGTACCATAGTATTAAAAATCTGGAAAATAAGATACATATATGATAAATCGGAATAGGGCAAAATGGCGAGCAAAAGAAGAAGGAGACTACGACGCCAATAGCTACAATCTTGTGGTTGGAATAGGGGAGGAAATTGCAGACACTTTAGAGATTTCAGAACAAGAAGTTTATGTAGTTTCAGCCAACAACCACAGCTTGAATGTTGCTACAGAGGATAGTATGGAAATGTTATACGATAGTCTCGCACCAACTTTAGAAGACGTCAAAAATACGGATGGAAGTAAACTGATGCATCTTAAGAGTGGGCAACCATCCCATGATATTGATGGAATGCTTACCACTGTGCCTCATGAACAACAGAGAAGCAGCCATTATATGTGGTTCACCACTACTCCAGACAAAATAGTTAATGATACTGGCAAGAAAGCTTACAAACCATCGATGGATACAGAATCAGGTGAAGAATATGAAGCCAGGTTAAGCCTGTCATCATACCCGCTTGAGGAGGAAACGGTAGAAAAAGAAATTGACTCTGCCATGAACAGGATAAGGAAAATGTTGGGTAAAGAACCCAATTCCGAGGAAATTACAGAAGTAACTAGTTCAGGACTAGAAGCGATATTAGAATCTCCAGACTCCAAAACTGAAAGAATAGTATCCGAAGTTAATTTGAAGAATTTAGAATTATATGAAGATCCTAGAATATCTTAATGAAGTTGAAGACCCGGCCTCCACAAATTAGAATCATCATCTAAATTTGACAAGACTCAATTCTGAATCCTTTAAGAGAAACGGTAGGGCGGAGGGCGGGATTCGAACCCGCGTCTCGACCGCCACAAGGTCGAAGTATAGACCAGCTAACCTACCTCCACCAACGAGTATATATAGAAAGGCCTGTGAAATTTATAAATTCGGGCTGATCTCGATCTACAATAGCTAAAAGATTGGAGAATAATCAAAGAATTTATGGATAAGATAGAAGAGCTTAAACAATATTCTGGAGAAATTACAAATCTAGGAAATATTTCAGGGCTTCTGGGATGGGACCAGGAAGTCATGATGCCTGAAAAAGGAATAAAGGCCCGAAAACAGCAATTAAGCATTCTTTCAGGCATTAAACATGATAAAATTACTTCAGGTGAACTTGGAGGTATTTTAGATCGAATCAATCCGGAAGGCCTGAATGAAGAGGATAGAGCTATTTACCGGGAGATCAAATGGAGCCATGATCGCTCATCCAAGGTTTCCAGAGAACTTAATCAGAAGATATCAGAGAAAAGCTCAGAAACGGTAGAGGCCTGGAAAGAAGCGAAAGAGAAAGAGGACTTTGAGATAGTGAGGCCTCATCTTGAGGAGCTACTCGAGCTTAAAAGAGAGTATGCAGATCAAATTGATCCGGGTAGAGAGCCTTATCAGGTTCTTTTCGATGATTATGAACCTTATCTCTCTTTTGAACAGGTAGAGAAGGCTCTAAAGGATTTGAAAAGAGAGTTACCCGGCATTTTTGAAAATGCGGAGAAATCTAATATGAAGCTGGAATCCGATCTCTCAGAAGAAAGCGAAAAAAAACTTTGTGAGGACCTGGCAAAGTCTTTCGGTTTTGATTTTGATAGAGGCCGACTAGATCTTTCCAGTCACCCATTTACAAATGGAAACCAGTTTGATACACGTATAACCACGAGATTCTCCGATGGACTGATAGAATCTATTCTGATAACAGCTCATGAAACAGGTCACGGACTTTACCAGCAAGGCCTGCCACAGAAACATTACGGTACCCCTCTGGGAGCTTCAAGAGAGCTTTCAATTCATGAATCACAGTCAAGGCTGTGGGAGAATCATATAGGCCGATCAAAGGAATTCTGGAACTTTTTCAGCCCCAAACTTGAAGAAAAAGGCCTAGAGACCTCTCCTGAAAAGCTTTACAGCATTGCCAACCAGGTTAATCAGGAAAACATTACCAGGGTAAAGGCAGATGAGATATCCTATCATTTACATATCGTAATACGTTTTGAACTTGGTAGAAAGCTTGTAAACGGCGAAATGGAGATTGAAGAACTACCTGAGGCCTGGAACAGTAAAATGGAAGAATATCTGAATATTAGGCCTGAAAATGACTCAGAAGGCTGTATGCAGGATATTCACTGGTTCTGGGGTACCTTTGGCTACTTCCCGACTTACTCTATCGGAAGCATTCTATCCGCACAGATATTCAACAGGGCTGAGAAAGATATTGAAAGGCTAGACGAGAAGATAGAAAACGGAGAATTCGAAGAGCTTAGAGAATGGTTAAGAGAAAATATTCACTCTAAAGGCTGTCTGAAAAGAAGCGATGATATGATCGATGAGCTGGTCGGAGGCCTAGATGCGGATGAATTTGTAGAATACCTGAGGGAAAAATATGAGTGATTGATCAGCGGGTGTTTACGTCATCATCCCTCTTACGAGGTCAGCCGTTTGTCCGTCATCATCTCAAAAAACAGGTAAGAAATAGTTATAATCTGGAAACTTAAAATCCCTGTGAGTAATTTATCGAGAACCAGTCCTTTCCCTGGAGATAAAGTCCTGAAACTACTGCAGTATTCATTAAACTTTTGATATAGGCCTTCATCCAGTCTAGGCAAAAGGCCTGTTTCAGATAAACTTATTCTAAGGACCTAGTTAATACGTTAAAATGCTATACCGGAAGGCAGTTCACCGGGTTAAGGTTTTCTCTCCAGAATCAGGGCTTAGAGCCTATAAATAATGGAAAAGTTTTGACTGAATAGCATTCCAGATAGACGTCTAATAAAAAAGAGGAAAAAGAAAATACCAATTAGAGGCTACCAAAGTAATGAAAATACTGATTACAGGCGGAGCCAACGGAATCGGAAAAGAAACAGCCAAGATACTCAGAGAAAGAAACCAAGTAACTGTCATCGATAGAGACCTGGAGGCCTTAGAATCTCTAGAAAAAGTAGAGAAAATTCATCTCGATATAACCAATAAGGAGAGAGTTCAAGAAGAATTAACAGGCCTCGAAATAGATATTCTAATCAACTGTGCAGGAGTCCAAAAACAAGGAAGCATAGAAGACATGAAAATCGAGGAGTTCGAGGAACATATCTACCACAACTATATAGGAGTCATAAACACTGTTCAGGCCTGTCTACCCTCACTGAGGGAGTCAGAAGGAAAAATTGTCAATGTTTCATCGATCGCAGGCCTATCAAGCGCGCCGTTCCTCTCAGGTTACTGCGCTTCAAAGCACGCATTAGAAGGATTCACAGATTCTCTTAGGCGCGAACTTAAAAATATAGATGTAGTTCTTGTAGAGCCTGGAAGAGTAAAGACTGGGTTCAATGAAAAAGGAAGAGATAATGTCGCTAACTACGAAGATTCAAATTACTCAGATCTATACGAAGAAATGCTGAATGAAGAGGTCGACGGGATAAGGCCTGAAAAAGCGGGTAGAAAACTGGCTTTCATCGCATTGAACGGTTCAAAGCCTCGATATACTATTACAAGAGAGGCCTGGATCATCTCCAAACTGGAAAAAATTATTCCTGCGAGAATAGTCGATCTGCTTTTCAGGAAATTTATGAGATAAAGAATAAGGACTGTGGTATTCATAGAATGCCTCCTGATGACAAGACTTTCAGAAGTTTTGCGGGAGCGAGGATTCGAACCCCGGAACCTCTACAGGACAGCGCCCTCAACGCTGCGCCTTTGACCACTTGGCTACCCCCGCTCTCAACGGTGTAAAATTATTGAGTAGGCCTATTTTTTTAACTCGTTACCTGCCGGCGATAGTTTCTTAACATCAAAGATCCAACGAAAGTTTATACGGGTAGAGCTATGGGGACAGATACTTTGACAGATAACCGGTTTCTGGCGCCTTCAGCAGATGAGAGCTCAGAAGCCTCTAAATTTCATGCTTTAAAGGCAGTCGCGGCTTTGACTGTTTCGGGTGTCGCAGGGAGAGTTGCTCTCCAGCATATTCCAAGCGTTGAGCCTTTGATCGCTGTAGCTGCTGCCACAGGATTCTACTTTGGGCCTCGTTACGGTATAGCAGCTGGGGGCTCAGGTTATTATCTCTCGAACTTCCTGGTTTTTGGCGGGCAAGGACCCTGGACTATTTTTCAGGTTTTGGGCGCTGGTTCCGCAGGCCTGATCGGGGGAACACTAGGTAAGGCCTCGAATGGCAGAGTTACATTTTTGTCCTCTCTTTTTGTGGGAGTTGCTGCTTTCGAGCTGTTCGTAAATCTTGGTTCTCTTACCTTTGCCACATTTACAGGTCTAGGCCTTAGTTACTTGGTCTCTGCTTTTCCTTTTACAGTCACACATCTTGTAAGTACAGTAGGTTTCGGGTTGATACTCTATGGATCTAAAGAACGAATTGGACTCTATAAGTACAAATGAGGTGCTGTATACAGCTGCGGGGATTCTCTTGATAGCTGTAGCGGCTTATGGGCTTCAATACCAGAATACTCCGGAAACAGGAGAGGAAACAATGGAGGTCTCCTTGAACATCGATAAAGCAAATAACTCGATAAATAGAGACGTTAATATACCTGTTAACTCTACAGTATTTGATGCCGTTAATCAAACTTTTGAGGTAGAATACACAGAATATGACTTTGGATACTTCGTCACATCTATCGATGGTTTAGGGCAGAACGAGACACATAGCTGGCTTTACTCAGTAAACAACCAATCAGCCACCACAGCAGTCAATAACTATGTACTCTCCGACAGCGATCAAGTTACTTTCCGGCACACGAACGAAGAACTGGAGTAAAAAACCTTCTTTTCTAATTTTTTCAAAGCTTTCGGGACACAGAAAATCGGAGGCCTCACATTTTCATTAAGCCGTCCTACCCCAAGTTCATCATGGTCTATACCTAAATTTACAGGATATTCCATTAGATGATCATTAAGGCCTGATGACCGGCATATGGGTTATCTCTAACCATTTACTTCTATTTCAAATATCATTTCTTGTACAGCCACTCATCTCCTGAATACTTATTAGCTAACTCTTCTGCTCTCTTGACCTCTGAAATATTCAACTTTGATTCTCTGAAATCTTTATCTTTCAGTAGCGATGAGCTTAATGCTCTTGCCGATTCATCAAAAGAGGTCTCTGACTCATTCTTGATAGTTGATACTCGCTCTCTGAACTCGCTGATCTGTTTGTCTTTCTTTTTATCTTCATTTGGTGTTAACAGCGAAAACATTTCCTCCACGTCAACTTCGAAAAGCAAGGTACCTCCAATGTAGATTACGCCTTCTTCTTTCCTGATTGTAGCGCCTGAAATCTTGCCTTTCTCAGTTACAATATCATTGATTGGCTCATGCTCTGCCTCAACGCCAATCTCTTTCAGGCCTTCTGCTATCCTACTGCATACCATTTCGTAGATCTTGTTGACATCATCGGGGTACTCTTGCTCACGGGTTACTATCCCCCATGTTATCTCGCCGTCAGGAGTCAAGAAAGTTGTTCCTCCCCCGCCTTGCCGCCTCACAAGCACCACATCTTCACGGCCCTGAAACTCATCAACATTAACTTCTTCTTCAAAATCCTGGGAATAACCTAGATTAACGCATTTCTGCTTCCAGCCAGCTAGAAAAACTACCGGATCTGAACCATTCCTGACTGATTCCATCAAGGCCTTGTTGAGGCCTGTCTTGAAGTAAGGATTATATTTTTTGAAAGGAAGGTATCGATACATAAGAGTTATTTATCGCCGAGGATTATAACATCATTATGGAAAAGGCCTCGAAGAAAGTAGAGAACGGAAAACTCGTGAAAGCCGAGTTAAGTTACAGCGACAAAATTGATGATATCAAGATTCACGGCGACTTCTTCATCGAACCGCCTGAAGCACTCGAAGAGATCATGGAAAAACTTACAGGCCTTAAAGCAGAAAGAGAAATCTTAATTGAAAATATTGAATCGGTAGATGCCGAGCTAATCGGTTTCTCAGCAGAGGATCTGGCAGATGTTATTATGGAGGTAGTTAACAATGACTGAATGGAGAATAATTAACGAAGGCGAATATTCCGAGGCGATGCATCACGCATTGGATGAAGTCCTGACAGATAAACTAAATTCAGGAGATATGAGGCCTACACTCAGATTCTGGTACCGACCGCATACCTCGATTCCGATGGGACGATTTCAGGCCTATCACGATGAAGTCGAGCAAGATTACGTGCAAGATAATAATATTGAAGTCGTAAGGAGAATTACAGGTGGGGGCGCGATGTTTTCAGAGCCCGGTAAGGTGATAACTTACTCAATCTATATTCCGAAAGATCAGGTCAATGGTAATATTGAGGAAAGCTATCAGGAACTTGATAATTTTGCTCTGGAGGCTTTACAGAGTCTAGGCCTAGAAGTCGAATACCAGCCTCTGAACGATATCGAGCATCCTGATGGCAAGATTGGTGGCGCCTCTCAACTTAGAAAAGATAATGCCGTTTTACATCACACGATGATGAGCTATGATCTGGATACACGAAAGATGTTGAAGGCCTTAAGAATCGGGAAAGAAAAAGTCTCGGATAAAGCGATAGAATCAGCCGAGAAAAGAGTAGCTAGAATATCTGACCATATTGAACATTCAAGAGAAGAAGTTATTGAGGCCTTGATAGAGAACTTTGTGGAGGATAAAGATTATGATTATGGCTCGTTGACGAAGAAAGAATTGGAGGAGGCTGAGAAGCTGGCGGATGAAAAGTTCAGAACCAAGGAGTGGAATCAGAAGCTATAGGCCTTTATTTATTTGTCTCTAATTTGTTTATATGAAATGCCCTTATGAGCTTGAAGAGGTTTTTCAGGTTGTGTATAATCTTTCTGGAAGCGAGATAGATGTTTTGATGCATCTGTGTGACAATCCTGGGACGCCTAAAAAAATCAGTGAAGCCATTGATAAGGATAGATCGACTGTTCAGCGTTATCTTTCTAATCTTATGAAGACAGGCCTGATTGAGAGAGAAAGAGTGGAGAAAGAGGGTAAAGGCCGTTCTTTCCGTTATAGTGTTGATAGAGATGCTTTGAATGAAAATGTTAAAGAAGAGCTCGAGGAATGGTATGAGGATAGGAAGAACTTAATTGAGCAAATATAGCCAAAGTGTATAAAAGTGTAACTTTCTTACATAAAGTATATGACAGAGATTGAAGTATATACAACACCGACGTGTCCATACTGTACTAAGCTCAAAAACTGGTTAGAAGAGGAAAACATCGACTTTGAGGAATTTGATCTTTCACAGAACCGAAAAAAGGCCCAAGAAATTGTAAAGAAGACAGGCCAGCGAGGAGTGCCTCAGACATTGATCAAAGAGGATGGAGAGGAAAAAGCCGTTGTCGGGTACCAGCCGGATAAGATCAAGGCAGAGATTTAGATAGAAATGAGTTCAGTCCTCGGCAGAGTCACAAAGTTCCAGCAGAAAAACGCATATGCAGTCATAGGAATAATGTTTTTCCTGACACTAGCGATGCTTCCCGGAATTTTCAGACTGGAGACCGTTGTAGCTCTGGAAAATATGATGCCTCCAGACTCCGAGCCTGTCGAGGAACTGAATAATCTTAGAGCAGAAGGCATAGGAAAAGACGCAATCGCCTTAGAGATAGAGACAGGCCTGACAGATGAAGGCCCTCAATCGATAAGCGATCCAGCGGCACAGGAATACATCCAGACAACTCAGAACGATATAGGAGAAATTCACGGAGTCACCAGCATACAGTCGCCGCTGAGAAGAGATGAACTAGTATATGAAGATGGTTCAGTCGCTGTAATCGCGCTCAACAGCTATATGGGGGATAACGGCGACCGGATGGAACGGATATTCAACGAGATAGAGGAAGAAGCATCTCACAACAGGCCTGAAGGCGTTGAGACCCAAGTAGTGGGAGTCCCAGCAGTTCAAAATAATCTTGGGGATATGGTTGAACGCGATAGAAATGTTACCACCGGAATGGCAATGATAATGGTTTTCATAATTACTTTAGGCCTGTTCCGAGGTTCTCTGTCAGCTGCCTTGATGCCTATGATCATCGTCGCATTAAGCGTAGTGTGGCTCTATGGAACTATGGGTTATTTGGGAATGCCTCTTTCTACATTAGCAGGATCTGTAGCAGCACTGATAATCGGCATAGGGATCGCATACGCCATCCACATAAGTAACATCTACAGGCTGAATAGGAGGGATAAAAATGTCGAAGAATCACTGGTAGAATCCGTCGAAGATATAGGAACCTCGATAATAGCATCTGCCATCACAACGATTTCCGCTTTCATGGCCTTCCTGATCGGAGACATGCCAGAAATGCACCGATTCGGTTTAACGATGTCAATGGGTATCGGCTACGCAGTTATATTCACGATATTGTTCTTACCCGCAGTCTTCACCGTCGAAGAGAGACTGATGAAGAAAATCAGAGACTCAATCAACTGGAGGCATGACTTCTAATGATAATCGAAAATTCAACAAGCAAAATAGTAGAAAAGCAGGTCGAACACCCGATTAAAATAATGCTGGGCCTTCTCCTTATCACAGGTCTAATAGTTCCAGGCGCAGTCCAGATGGATATCAAGCCAAGTACCGAGGCAGTCTTACCTGAAGACGATAACTCTGTTCAGGCCTTGGACGATTTACGAGCGAAGTTCTACGGAGACTCCACTTTGATAGTCTTCGAATCAGAGGATGTGAGAAACGTCGAACTGATGAGGGATGTTGAGAGGCTTGAAAACCGTCTACTCCGTGAAGAAAACGTAGGAATGGTTAACTCGCCTGTAGATATTCTGAAGATGGAGTACGGAGAGATACCAGATTCTAAAGATAAACTGGAACAGGTAAATTACAGAGAAACAGTATCGGATGATTACGGCACGATGGTCGTAACTGTCAGCGCAGACACACAAGCCAATTCCGATGAAATACAGAAGCTAAACGATGATATAAACCAGGCCTTGACTACCATCGATAGGAATGACCAAGCTACGTTAACAGGTTACAACATGATTGACTTGGCGACTTTCCAGGTCATAATACAGGACTTCATCAAGATAACAGGAGTATCATTCCTGGCAGTTATGAGCGTGCTGTACGCGACTTTCAGAGATGTGAAAAAGATGCTCTTGCCTCTCTCAGTAGTGATGTTCGGCCTGATCTGGATGATAGGCCTTGGAGGCTGGCTGGGAGCAGATCTTACAATTATCTCAATGGTATCCGCAGCGATGATAATGGGTCTGGGAATAGACTTCGGAATACACGTCACGAAAAAATTCTACAAAAGTCAGGGCGGAAAGGAAGGCCTTAGCCAGACCATGGTAGAGCTTTCAAGAGGCCTGATAGGAGCATCATTCACAACAGCAGTAGGATTCCTTGCATTACTATTCGCTGAACTCGCAGGAATGCATTCTCTCGGCATCTTCTTGTTCACAGGCATAATAGCATCTTACATCGGATCAACTGTAATGTTACCAACCCTGATAATCTTAATCGAAGGCAAAAACTCATTCAGACTGGAGGAAAATTAATAGTATGAAACTACTACGACAACACGCAAAGATTTTCGCAGCATTCATGGCCGTTTCATTCTTCTTAGGCCTTACATCAGCAACACCGCAGGTAAACGGAGTCAGCACAGACCCAGCGTTTATATCAGCTGGAGATGAGGTAACACTTTCCGTAAATATGAGGGAGACGGATTATCCTGACAAAGACTGGGATGAAGATATGACCCTCAAGGCACAACTAGAACCTGGTAACAAACTTGCCAGAGAACATTCAATTATCACAGATGATAGGGACCGATCCATCGGTTTTCTCTATCCTGAAGGAGTCTGGAACCAAAATTACGAGGTAAAGTTTAACTCGGACGCTCCGACAGGAAGCTACGAATACAGGGTAGCAATTCAGTATCTAGATGATGGAGAACCTGTAAAGATAGAAAACGAAGATGGATCATCGAACGTGACATACATCGAATACTTTGAAGTCGATGTAGATAAGAAAGGGGTCGAGCTAACCTCGACAGTCGAATCCACCGAACCTGTAAACTTGAGGCCTGGAAACAACTACGCTGACACGAAGGTAAGGATTACTAACTCCGGTAACAAACCAGTGGAAAACATCGAGTTGAATCCGGATACACCTGAGATGATCAGGCCTGCTTACTCGAAAGATGAGAGATTCTTCATCGGTAAGCTGAATCCTGGAGAATCATCCAGCTTTGATATGAGCATCAATCTGGATGAAGAAATTGACTCCGGGAGACATGTCATCGATCTTGACACGGTCTATGAGGACACTGACAGCAACGAGTACAACCAAGTCCTGGAGACCCCTATAAGAGTCGAGGGAAGGCCTGACCTCGAGTTAAAATCTGTGGATAACTCGATGGCAGCCGGGGCCTCATCAGAGCTGAGGGTTATGATAGAAAACACAGGAGATCACACCGCAGAGTCAGTTACTGCTCGAGCACTGCTTGAAAGAGAACAGCCTTTTTCACTCGATACCCGTAGTGATTACATCGGAGATATCGAGAGCGGGGAAACAGCAGAAGCAGTGATGGAAGTCTCTACAGATAGAACAGCGACCCTGAAAGATCATGAAATCAAGATTCAGATGAGAGCAACCGGTGACTCAGAAGAAGGAGACAGATCAGTCTATACCTTCACAGAACATCAGGAAGTAACTCTTGAAGGACGCACACAGTCCTCGCTGATCTATGTAGGCCTTGTAGGTGCTTTAGTTGCTCTGGCCGGAGCTATTTACTGGAGGAAAAGAGGTTCGGATAAAGGAGGTGATACTGATGAATCCGATGCGTAATAAACATAGTTTTGTGAGATTCCTGGGAGGGTCTGTAGTAACTCTAGGACTCGGCCTTGGATATTTTGTGGACCAGAGGCTCTTTTTAATAGCGCTTTTCGGCGGTTTAAACCTGTTACAAAGTTCTATAACAGGTTTCTGTCCTCCACATGAACTTTACAAAGAGTATATAGAGTGATACATATACCTTTTCTCTTCTTTTCTTATGAGATAATCATAAGTCATTTACTGTCTAAAAATTAGGTATGTCACGAAAACTGCTGAAGACGACCACTCTGATGAATAGAGAGGATGCGTCCCAAAAACTTCACGAACTCGCCGATAAAATGGCAGATGGAGAAATAACTCTGAGTTCTGTAAATGACTCAATAACTTTGAACCCAGCCGATCAAGTTGAATTCGAGCTGGATGTCGAGGAAGAAGACGGCGATATCTCAATCGAGATAGAGGTAGAATGGCCTGAAAACCCTGAAAATGAAGAAATAGAGATCAACTAGGCCTAAAGTGCTACCAAGGCCTTCATAGCCAGGTATGAAATTTAGCCAGGATAGATTAATCTTGATGGCCTCAGCATTGATAATTTTATTCATAACCGTATCATTATATGATATGAGAGATTCTGGGCGTGAAAACAACAACAGTGAAGGTTTTGTATCGCTGACAGACCAGATAGAGGACAACGGGGATCTGAAAAGATATGGCCTTGCATCTCTGGAAGTCGATGGCGAGAGAAGAGTTTTTGTAACGGGTTTTGACGGACCCAATGCCTTGATGAAGTGGTCGGATGGAAAGCTTATCGATGATACTCCTAAAGAGTTAAAGGATTCAGAGACAAATGCTATAGGGGCTGCCGCCTGTGATATAGACGGCGATGGATCAGAAGAGATCTATGTCCTTACAACCGGAGGACAGTACGGAGGCAAGAAATCGACGGCCGACAGATTATACGACAGAAAAGATGGGGAGTGGCGAGACCTCTTTTCTGACTCTGATGTTTCCAATAGGTACTCTGGCAGATCAGTCGCCTGTACCTATACACCTGATGGCTATGGATTCTTTGTCGCAAGGTATGCCGGACCAATGCAGCTTATGGTGATGGAAGATAACTCTATCATCGATAAAGCCCCTGAATACGGCATGGATAAAGTAACCGGAGGCCGCAGCATCGTGAACGTGCCTGGCGAAAACGGGACAGATTTATTCGTGGGAAATGAGAGAGGCCCTAACTTCTACTACCAACAGACTGAAGACGGATATCAGGAAAAGGCCTCTGATCTAGGAGTAGCTGCACCGGATTTACCTGCTCGAGGAGCAACAGCTTACGATATGGAAGGTGATGGAGACTTCGATCTAGCAGTATCAAACTGGAATTCGCCGCATAAAATCTATGAGAATACTGAAAAAGGTTTCAAAGAAGTCATGACCGAAGAATTTAGAAGGCCTTCACCGGCCAGAAATCTCGTAAGCGGTGACTTCGACAACGATGGCGAGACCGAGTTATTTTTGAACAACATCGCTTCACGTCAGAGAGCAGAAAACAGATACTTTGATAGCAAAGGGAATTCCCTGAGTACAGGAGAGGCCTCAGAGCCAGAAGGCCTTGGAACCGGCGCGACCGTCGCTGATATAGACGGAGACGGAAATCTGGAACTTATACTCGCACATGGAGAAACGGCTAGACAGCCACTTACGATGTATGAGAACCCGAATGATAATAACTCTGTAAGAGTTCAACCAGTCTGGAAATCAGGTGCTCCGGCTAGAAACTCATTTATTAGACTGGAGAATGGATCAGTGTACTTAATGGATGGAGGATCAGCTTACCTCAGCCAAATGGAGCCTTGGATCCATCTCGGAGGCCTGAAAACGCCTTTAGAAATCGAAGTCATATTCCCTGATGGAACCATAATCGAGAAAACTGTAGAAAAATCTACGGTAAAAATCGAGTACCCAGGGAACCAGACTGTCAAATAAAAAAAATATGGAAATCTAATAAATTATCCTTCGAGTTCAGGCCTCTCTGTGGTAGTAACTGTGTTCTACTGCCTCTGTAGGAAACTCAACTACGACATATTCTCCATCTTTCATACCCTCAGTTCTGACTACTCCTTCCTCAACATCTACCTCTGAAGTATGAGTGTGAAGATCGTATTCTAGGCCGCTTTCCAGCACTACCATGAGCTCTCCCGAATCCTGAAGTCTTTCGGCTAGACGATTCGCGTCCATAATACTTTACTTGTTCTCGGTGTTTAATTCACTTTGCATCCAACTTCATTTGTTCAGATTAAAAACAATCCGAGAGTCATTGAACTTATGGAAGACCACATAATGAACTCAGAGAAAGCAGATAGACTAGAAGATGAAACTCGTTACAGGATACTTTCTCAGGAAGAACTCTATGCTGAGGCCTCAGAAGGAACAGTTATCGATATAGGATCAGGCACAGGATTTTTCACAGATCATATCGCCGAGAAAGCGGAAAAAGTCTATGGAGTCGATTTTCAGAAGGGTATGCATGAATACTACAGAGATAAAGGCCTTCCAGAAAATGTTGAACTAATACATTCTAAGGCCTCAGAGATAGATCTAGAGGCAGACCAAGTTATCTCAATTCTCTCACTTCACGAGATAGATCTGGAGAAAAGTCTTGAAAAATTCTATGAAATACTGCCTAAAGGGGGAGAACTAATTATATGGGACTGGAGCGCCAACGCCTTGACCGATGAAATTCCGCCGAGAGACAAGCTTTATACTGCTGAAGAGGCCTCGGAAAAAGCCTCTGAAAAATTTGAAGTCCTTGAGGCTAAAGAGAGGAGAAACAGTTTCAAGGTGAAGGCTGTAAAAAGATAGTTGGCGGCCTAAATTGTCTCTGTTGTCTCTCTTTGAAGGTCTTTTCTGGGGTTCTTAATCTTTACCATATAATATGCAGCCAATACTGCCAGGACCACTAAAAGATATGAAACAGCCTCAATAAGTGGAGAGTATCCCGTGAAGGATTCATCAACCCTGAATGTTATGATATTTCTCAATATCGCAAGCAATGCGATATCAACAATACTCGGTATGACCGCGATGTTTTTAAGGTATGCTTGGAGGCCTCTGAAGACTTCTAGCACCACGAGCAAAACTATAAATCCATCTACTATTTGGAGTATGGAACCTATACTTAGAAATCCTCCGTTTCCAAGAAACTGGCTATAATCATACAACTGACCCGCCAAGCCAAATGCAAAGAGTAAGAGCAACATCCCTGCCATAACCATTACAAGATAATCTGCTACACGCGAACTCAGGTGAAGAAACTTTTCTTTAGTAACCAGTCTTTCTGATTTGCCACTGCTCATAACCGATTTTATCACTGAGGCCCTGATAAGTCTTTTCCATTAACCTAGAACATCCATATCTAATAAAAAATCCGTTTATGCAGTCATGAAACAAAGTAATAGTTATCCCACGGAACTACAAAAATAAGTTGAACAGGAGGCCTATGATGAGGATTCGTGTGGCTACTGTTGCTGCGAATGCTGCAATCAGCTCCTTCTTCATGGCTTTTCTGAGGATGACGAACTGTAGGTTGGAGGGTGCTGCGGCTGACATCATGAAAGTGAGTCCAGTGCCTATCGGCATTTTTCTCCCCAACGGGTTTATTACTGATACCCGCTTTCACTTGATATATGGAGGAGAAGGTAAAGCTTGATGTTGATGGTTTCTGGAAGAGACTGATGGGCGTTACGGTGATTTTGACAGTTTTCATAGGCCTAGTATCAGGAGGCTTCCTCGCAGTTCATAACTTGGTGACAGGCCCTTACTGTAACTGTGGTTCTTCACTGCTTTTGACTGTTATAGCGACGTCGGTCACCGGCGTAATCGTAGGTATAAGCATTTACTATTATTTGAGCGGGTCTTTCCAGGCACAGAAAAAAGATATCCGGGAAAAGGCCTTGAAAACGGTACGCTTCTTGCCGAAAGAGCAAAGAAAAATAATGAATTATTTGATTGATGAAAGCGGTGAGGCCTTACAAAAGGATATTGTTGAAGAAACTGATTTAGGGAAGGTCAAGGTTTCAAGAACGTTGAAGAAGATGAAGAAAAGAGGCCTCATAGAGCGGGAGGAAAATGGTATGTCGAAAAGAGTAGAAGTCATAGACGATTTTGCTGATTTACTCGTTAAGCATTAGGTTAAGTCGGGGTAAGGTGTTCATTGAAAAGTCTTTGTAGCCAATTTTTGTTTGTTCGTCATGGTTGAACTTAGTCGAACAGTCAAGCATTTTGAGCCTCAGTGGTTTGCTATACCGATGGGTATTGGTGCGTTCACTATTGCTTCTAAAATTTCAGCGCAAATACTGGGTTTAGAGATGCTTCACAGTTTGGCTTTGGTGCTTACAGGCCTAACGGCGTTTTTGATGTTTAGTTTTACTCTTCCATGGTTGGCAAGGTTGATCAAGTATTTTGAGAATGTTAAGGAGGATCTTGGCCATCCTGTTAGAAGCCAGTTCTTCCCTACGATGCCAATTTCGCTTATACTGGTAGGAATCACACTTCAGAGAACTGTATCTCCGATTTATCCAGAGATAGTTGAGTTGGTAGCCTCAACACTTTTCTTGATTGGTTCTGCAGGGATATTTGTCTTTGGCATCGTTTTGACAAAGATTCTCTTCACAAATACAAATATAGGGACCGAACATGGTGTTTTCGCATGGTTTATACCACCTGTATCCCATATTATAATTCCTGCGTTAGGATTCATGCTTTTATCCTCAGGCCTATCCGGATTACTGGCTGAAGCAGTATGCATTATCTCTTTAGCAGGCCTGGGTGTCGGAACGTTCATGTTCCTGTTTTTAACACCTATTGTGCTTTACAGGTATGCTTATGAAGATCTTCCTGATTCTAAACTTGCGCCAACGTTCCTGATAGGTATAGCACCTACCTCAGTGCTTATAATAAATGCAGAATACTTGATAAAAACTATTCAATCAGGATTCCTGAACTTCGGGCCGGGAGTCATCAATATTCTTGAACTGTCGATAGGGATAATGTGGGGCTTCTCAAGTTGGTGGCTTATGCTTACAATATCGATTGTAATTCATTACATTAGAAGAATAGAACATCCAATAGAGTTCACATGGTGGGCATACACGTTCCCGCTCGGAGCATTCACAATATCCACATGGATAACATCCCAGATCTTTAACCTTAAAGTATTAGAACCAGTGATACTTCTGCTCACAGCAGTTTTAGCAGGCATAATAACAGTAAACACAATTTACACCCTGGACTTAATCAGAAAAGACGAGGCCTTCCCGATAGAATAACGATTGTTCTTTTGAAACCTGTGAAAAAGGACTTGTTACAGTTTCTGAAACAAGGGTAGTTAAACCGTTTCTCTAAAGGTTTTGTCATGAATAAGAGAAAATTACTTCCGATTTTTCTGATTCTAGTGTTTCTCGTATCTGTATCAGCCCAGGATTTAGACACTACCAAGGTTGAAACTACAGAAAATATCTCTGTTGATATGAAACCGGCTATCGTGTTTTTCTATTCCTCGACCTGTCCACATTGTGAGGAAGTTGAGAAATTTCTAGATAAACAAAACACCTCAGACTTTGAAATTGAGAAATTTGAGGCCTCTCAACACCCAGAAAAGTTCTCAGCTTACATAGAAAACCATTCTGTACCAACCAGGTACGCAGGTTCAGTCCCCACAGTTTTTATCGGAGAGGATTCTGCAGTCGGCTCCAAAAATTCGATTAATTTAATCAAGGAAAAAACAGGCCTGGATCAGTCACAAACCATAGAAAATAATACAGAACCGGCAAAAGAGAAAACTGCAAATGATGATGGCGGTTCTCTATCGGAGATTGGGTTTTTAGGTTTGATAGGCCTCGCGGCTACAGATTCGATCAATCCCTGCGCATTAGCTGTTTTGCTGATACTTATAGGTTCTATAATGAGTAATAATCTGGAAGATCGATTAAGGGCCTTGAAGTCTGGAACTGCATTTACAGCAGGTATATTCCTCTCGTATCTGTCAATGGGGGTTCTCCTGGTATTTGGGATTAAAGAATTGCAGAAGGCGACTTCCATAGGTTTTGAATCAGTCTATATTTTCTTCGGCAGTTTAGCTGTCCTTGTAGGTTTGTTAAACCTGAAAGACGGGATTAGCCACGGCTTCGGTGGATTCGTCATGGAGGTGCCTTACAGCTGGAGGCCTAAAATGAAGTCGTACTTGAAAAAAGTGACAGGTCCGGTAGGAGCATTCACGACGGCGGTCATAGTTTCACTCTTTTTGCTTCCATGTACATCAGGCCCTTACTTTATAGCAGGTGGAATACTTTCAAGAACATCTTGGAGTATTTCGATCCCTCTTTTAATCCTGTATAACGTTGTATTCATAGCACCGATGCTTCTAATCCTCGGAGGCCTTTATTACGGTGTAACCGAGATAGAAGAGATCAAAGAATGGAGGGAAGAAAACATCGAAAAACTTCATCTGATCGCAGGTCTGATTTTGATCGGTTTAGGCCTTTTCCTCCTAATATCTTAACTATAGCCTCGCAGAAATAAGAAGGAAAAATGGAGGGGATTATTTTTTACTCACTGATACATCGGTCTCGTGCTGAAGGTTGTCGCTGACAGGACATCTTTCCTCAGCTTCTTTGATGAGAGAGGCCTCTGTTTCATAATCTGTGTCTGTTTCTATCTCTATTTCGACGTTGATATCTTGGAAACCTGCTCTTCCGCCTTCTCCAATCATGAATTTCTCTAAATCAATGTCGCCGGTGACGTTGATCTCCAGTTTTTCTACCTCTATATCTTTCTGGTTGGCGATGTGATGGATTGTTACATTGAGGCATCCTGCAAGGCCTGTAAACATGTACTCGAGTGGGTTAGGGCCTTCGTCTTCCCCTCCGAACTTTTCAGGTTCATCGACCACAGCTTCGTGGCCGCGTTCCTCTACTTCAAGTTTTGTATCTGTTTGTGCCTCTGATGTAACCTCGACGTGTAGTTCGTCTCCCATAGTTATCAGAAATTATTTCTCTATGGTTGTTTATAGAATCTTTGAACTCATCCATGAGAGTTAAGTAGATCGTCTCAGAATAATGTGTTATGGATGAAAACGTAGGTTTGATGGATCAAAAGGTCAGGATTGCTCTTGGAGCAGTTTCAGGCCTTCTATCTTTGCTCGTACTGGCTCAAAGTCAGGGAATGGTTTCGGAAATGTTGCCGTTACCTGCGATCAGCTCACCGGTTCTCGGTGTAGTGGCATTGATGTTGCTGGTAACCGGTTACAGGAAGAAATGCCAGTTATACGCTATGCTGGGCATGGATACCAGCGAGTAAATATTTTCACTCTTTTTCTTTATTTGACCCAGGCCTCTTCTCTATCCCCTTCTCTCAAGTTATCCTGTCCCCATGAAATCATTTCTTTTACTAGGGGAATAAGTTTTTCACCGAACTCTGTAAGTTCATAGGTAATCTTTACAGGCTTATCATCTTTCACATTTCTATCTATTATTCCCCGATCCTGCATCCTGTCCAGATTGTTGCTTAAGGTCTTATTAGTGATTCCTCCGACCTCTTCCTGTATCTCTGAGAAACGGATCTCATCATTGTCGTAGATATGATATGTAATAACCGGCACCCACTTATGACCGAGAATCTTGCTTGTGGATTTCAACGCACACCACTCCTCTGATTTACACCAAACCGGAATTTTTTCTTCATTTATACACATGCAGTATTGACCCCGAAACCATGTATCATTAACTGGCCTAGGCCTTTAATATCGTTTGGATACCAAGTATCTATATGAAACGAAGACATTCTATATCTCAAATAAATAAATCAATACTAAAAACGGATTTAAGAGGAGTATACAATGACTGATTCTGAAGGCCTTACGTTAGAATTTACCGCAAAGCAGGCAGCATTACTATCTTTGGCACTAGGCCTTTTGATAGGAGGTCTTGGAGGTTTTGCTGCCGGAGCAACTGTTTCAGCGCCAGTACAGGAATCTGCCGTGCAATCAGCTGACACCGATACAGATAACACAGATTCAGCTGATCAAGACTCTGGTACTGAACTGGTCAGTCTTGACGGCATTGATCTTGAAAACGAGCCAAGTATGGGAGAAGATGATGCGCCGATAAAAGTTGTTGAGTATAATGAGTTTGGCTGTCCTTTCTGCGCCGAATGGAACGGATTTGATGCATCTCCAAGAACTCCAATCAACCAGATGGATATAGCTGGAAGTCTTGAAAGCCAGTACATCGACTCTGGGGAAGTACAGTTAATTTCAAAGGATTATCCGGTTCCAGGATTACATCCGAACGGGCCTGAAGCGCATAAAGCTGCGAACTGCGTCTATGAAAATGAACAGGATAGTTACTTTGACTTCCATGATCAATTGTTCGAGAGAAGGGATTCATGGATGCAGTCCGGCGACGGCAACACAGAAGAGACTTTCAGGCAGATATCAGATGATCTAGGCCTTGACACCGAGACAGTGATGTCTTGCTATGAGAGTTCAGAGAATGAAGAAGCGAATGAAGATAAAAACAACGCTCTCCAGAATCTTGGAAGATTCGGGACGCCGACATTCTTCGTCGGAAACGAGGAGAAAGGATTTGTCAAGATAGAAGGAGCTCAACCGCTTCCAAGGTTTGAACAAGCGATGAACACGGTCAGAAACAGTTAGAAAGTGATTAGATGACCGTTAAAATCACTTTAAACCCCAGTGGATGGAAGAAAGGCCTTTTACAAGGCCTTAACGGAGCTTCCAGAAACTGGAAGAGAGCCCTGAGCACCTCCGTTATAGGCCTCTTTACTTTCTTCCTAACTGTTTTTTCCGCTAATCCCGGTTACTCAGTTCAGATGCTGTCCTCAGGGATAGAGTACTGGCAGATCGCATTTATTACACGGTTTACAGGCATGCATATGAACACAGGCCTCACAGGTATAGCTTTGACTCTTATATTTTCCGCTCTGGTAGGGGTGACGATGACAAATACATTGGTTCAGTTAAGAATGAATAAGATAAATTTCAACTCGCTTGGAGCGATTCCAGGCCTTTTAGCAGGAGGATGTGCCTCCTGCGGGGTAGGAGTTCTGTCACTGCTAGGTCTTGGCGGCGTACTCGCTTCGATGCCGTTTCAGGGAAATTTCTTACGGCTTGGCGGGGTTTTACTGCTTGTAGCTTTAATCACCAGGACAGGTAACCCTGATCTCTGCGATCTTAATTAGATCAGCGGCTGGTCCAGCCACCGTCGACAGGCATGTTAACTCCGGTTACATAGGAGGCCTGATCTGATACTAGGAAAACTGCTACGTCTGCGATTTCTTCAGGCTCTGCTACTCTTCCCATTGGAGTGTTGCCTATTACGTGTTCACGGAATTCTTCGTCGTTTAAAGCTTCTTCGGTCAACGCTGTATCGACAAATCCAGGGCATATCGAGTTAACTCTTACATTGTGCTGTGCAAGGTCGTTTGCTACGCTTCTTGTAAAGTTGACGACGCCTCCTTTTGCTGCGTTGTATGCTGTCGATCCAACATCGCCTACAAGGCCATAAATTGAGGCGGTATTCAGGACAACCCCTTCAGTCTCTTTGAGATGCGGTACTGCTGCTTTTGTACCATACATTACACCGTCAAGATCTACGGAAAGCACTTTATCCCATTCTTCCTGATCCATATCCTCTATGGAGTTCATGCTTCCGATACCGGCATTATTCACTATAATATCAAGTTTTCCGTGTTCTTCGACAGTTTCCTGTACAACGTTTTCGACACTGTCTTTATCGGAGACATCACAGTTTTTGAAATTAGCACCGATTTCTTCAGCCAGTTCAAGGCCTTTTTCCTCGTCCAAGTCTGCTATGACTACTTCAGCGCCTTCCCACGCCAGTTTTTCACTTATAGCTTTTCCTATTCCAGATGAGCCTCCAGTAACGATTGCAACTTTTCCTTCCATAATAACGAATATTGACTCTGTCAAATTAATACTTTCGGGAATCTCGGTAAATATTCAATAATCAGGGTTTTTCTCTTCTACCTCATTAATATGGTTTTCATGCCGAGCCATCAAGAAGAAAAGATCGCTTAACCTGTTGATATAAGCCAGTACTTGAGGCCTTAACTCTTCGTCCTGATCCAGTTCTACGACTCTTCTCTCTGCCCTTCTACCTGTTGAACGGGCTTTATGCAGATGCGAAGCCGATGTGCAGCCTCCCGCCAGAATAAAATCTCTGAGCGGAGGACACTGTTGCTGATAATCATCACAGAGATCCTCAAGCCAATCGATTTCATCCTGAGAAACCTTCACATCAGGCTCTCTATTCGCTAACTCTGCCTGGAGAATGTGCAGATGATTCTGAACCTCTTCAAGCTCTTCTCTCTTATCTTCAGAATAGTGTGCGCAGAGGCCTACCTCAGAATTTAACTCATCTACTGTTCCGTAGGCCTCGATTCTGTTACTGGATTTAGATACTCTCTCCCCTGAGGAAAGATCAGTTCGGCCTTCATCGCCTGTCCGGGTATATACCATGTTAAATTTCTGCAGTCTCAAATGTCAAATAGGTTTGGTTTTCACCCAGTCTTTTGACAGATTATAACCCAGTAAAGAATCGGATGATGTATCCATGTGCAAATTGCCGGGATTCAAGGCCTGGTTGGTATAGCTCATAGACCCTGAATTTATAACTGGCGATGCGAGTTTCTCCATCGGAGCGTCTAACATAACTACAATTGGTTCTGTCTCGGCTTCGGATTCAAGAGCTAACTCACCAGCATACATTTGCGCAAAGTTTTTGCCTCATCTCTTTGGAAAGCAAAGTGAAGAACCTCATTCTCACCTTAAAAATCAACACCCATCTCATATTCCTGGAATCCTCTCCTTGTCGTCCCTCTGTAGGCTCTCAAAGCCTCATTTACAGGATTAAATGGGGGAGGATTTTTACCTAACTCATACAGCGTATCCCTGACACCTTCAGACATCCCTTCAGAAACAACTCTTTGGGCGCCTATATCTTCTACCATAATCTGTAAGAATTACTTTGTTAAAAATTCTTATGTGTCCTCAATGTAAACTATAGATATGAAACTTTACGAAAACGAAGCCAAAAAACTGCTGGAGAAAAGAGGCCTGAACACTCCAAGGCAACGGGGCGAGGCCTACGTGGTAAAAGCACAGGTACTGGCCTCCGACAGAAAAAAACATGGCGGAATAAAGTTCGCAGATTCTAAAGATGAAGCAGAAAGAATAGCTGAAGAGATGAAAGGCCTAAAAATCAAAGGCCATGAAGTAGAAGAAGTCTTAATCGAAGAACAGATAGATATCAATGAGGAATACTACATAACTTTTCTCTGGGATACAGAATCTAGGAATCCTGCGATGCTTTTCTCAGAGAGCGGCGGATCAGGAATAGAAGATAGAGAAGTAGAAAAAATTGAATTAGATGAAGAGAATGACTTCATAGAATTACCTGAATATTTGAGGCCTACAGCTGAGAAATTATTCCAGGCCTTTCTCGAGGAAGATATGGAGTTTCTGGAAGTCAACCCATTAGCTTTTGATGGTGAGAATTTTCTAATAATTGATGCTATGATAGAACTGGAGGATGATGCCTCTTTCAGGCACAAATGGGATTATCCTGAAAGAACTGAATTCGCCCGTGAAAAGACTGAAAGGGAAATTAGGGCGGAAAAAATCGATGAAGAAGATCACAGAGGTGTCGCCGGAAAATATACTGAATTAGAGGGGAACATCGGGATGATGCTTGCGGGTGGAGGCGCCTCCTTAACAAACATGGACGCATTGATCGCATCAGGCGGAAAACCAGCAAACTATACCGAATACGGAGGAAATCCTCCGACAGAAAAGGTCTACAGATTATCAAAAGTTATCATGTCAAAAGAAAACCTTTCAGGACTTCTTCATGTCGGTGGAACAGCCAACAACACCAATATACTGAGAACTATGAAGGGATTTGTTAAGGCCTTGAGAGAGGAAAAACCTGATTACCCAATTGTGATTCGTAGGGATGGGCCTCAGGCAGATAAGGCCTTTGAATTACTTCGAGAAGTTAGAGATGAGTTGGATCTCGACATGGAGCTTTACCGTAATAATCTCCCGATGACTGAAAGCAGTGAAAAATTAATGGAGATGATGGACTGATGAAACTCGAAGAGTTTCGGAACTCAAGAAAATCTTTGATTTTCGGTGAGAGTGAATAAATAAGATGTCAATTTTTGTAGATGAAGAGACAAAAGTACTGGTTCAGGGGATCACCGGCAGAGAGGCGAGTGAAAAGGTACCGGAGATGCTCGAATACGGGACCGATGTCGTAGCAGGTGTCACCCCTGGCAAAGGAGGACAGGAAGTCCATAGCGTACCTGTCTATGACACCGTTGAGGAGGCCTTAGAGCAGCACCCAGAAATCAATGCCTCAATCATATATGTTCCCGCTCGATTTGCAAGGGATGCAGCATTCGAAGCCATAGATGCTGGAATACCTTTCCTCAACATAATAACCGAGCATATTCCTGTCAGAGATACTTGGGAGATTCACAGAAAGGCCTCAGAAAATGACGTAAGGATTGTAGGTCCTACCTCAGTCGGGATAATCTCTCCGGGTAAAACCAAGTTAGGGCCTATCGGAGGATCAGAACCCGAAAAAATCTATAGGCCTGGGAAAATCGGGATAGTATCGAAATCTGGGGGTATGACGACAGAGACAGCTCATGTATTGAAGCAGTCAGGCCTTGGAGTCTCGACAGCGATGGGAATCGGCGGAGATATCATAGCTGGAACTGATTTTGTGGATGCATTAAGAGAGTTCGAGGAAGATGAACAGACCGAAGCAGTTGTAATGTTTGGCGAATTAGGAGGTAGGTCAGAATTAAAAGCTGCAGAGTTTATAGAGGAGGAAATGACGAAACCTGTCGTTGCTTTTATAGCTGGAGAGTTTACCGAAAACCTTCCTTCTAAACAGTACGGCCACGCAGGAGCCATTATCAGGGCAGAAGAAGAGAGGCCTAGGTATAAGAAAAAACGGTTGAAAGAGGCAGGAGTTGAAGTACTGGATATGCATCATGAAATTGGAGAGGTTTTGAGGAACAAAATTCTTCAATAGATTTGGGGCATAATCTCCTCGGTAAAATATTTAATTTTTCTTGAAGCATGATTAGTTAAGATGATTCGTCGGGGAGGAGATAGTTTTCTGTCTATAGTTGAAACCTTATCTAGATACAGTTTTTCCGAGGTAGCTTGAATGATTCAGGCCCTGATCTCCGGGGCCTGTAAGATATATTTTACATTTTTTCTGTCGGGAACGCACAAAGGGTGTGAGAAATGGTAAGGCCTCTGAGAGTTGATTCCAGAATTCTTGCTGAGTTTCAGGCAGAGGATACTGCAGATAACAGGGTTATTGCAGACCATTTAATTAGAAACCTTCCGGGAGAGCATCAGGCCTCCGGTTTGGAATCTGAGTTTTACGGCGCCTTATCTGAATTCATAGTGGATGTAGAGGATATGAAATTCAACGGGATTAACCCCGAGGCCAACTCAGATCATAGAAAACGATTCCTTGATAATTGGAGATCCTTTGCATTAGGAAGCAAAAGCGGAATAGATCTAAAAGACTCCGCGAAGTCAGGCCTGGCGAGAAAACTGGAAGAAATCGAGGAGACACCTCAAATCGCTGGAATACCTGTCAATGAAGCGATTAAGAGAACAGGACACTGGCTTGCAGATACGTACAACGGCAGGGATAAGTCCTGGCCTGAAAAATCCCGGATCAACAGAGACAAAATAATGTTCGAAGACAACCTGGGATTAAAGGAGGATGATCTGATCCGGGATTTCAAGATCGGGAGGCCTGATGAAACCGATCTAAGACAGATAGGGGTTAAGTTACTGGCATCGGAGGCCGAAAAGGCTGAGATAGTCTACCCTCTTGAGCCAAAGGAAAACGGTTTCAGATGGGGAAAGTCGGAAACTGTAACCCAAAAACAGGCCTCTGAGTCACTATCTGATAGCATAGAGGAACTACTGGATGAGACAGCTGAATCAGTAGAAACTGGAATGAAGGAAGTCACAGATTTACTCGAGGACGAGACAGGCCTTAAAAGAGGCGATATACCGCCGAAAGAGTATCTAGAAATGATTTATTACACCGATCTCGAGTCAGCCAATCCAGATGAAATCTCTATCTCTCAAGCCTTCCTGGAAGCAGCTAAAGGCTCTGAAAAGGCCTCAAATATAGTAAGAAACTCGGCGAAAAGAGTAAGCGATATTTCAGATATCACAAAACCTCATGACACCGATCCTCGAAATTTCATGGATTCTGTATCCGATTCAGAAGATATTCAAGATACCGAAGTAGAAAATGCAGTCAGGGAGGCCTTACTTGGAGTAGAAAGAACTACAGACGATTTAGGCCTGAGAAAATACAGATCCGGAGATAAAGAGGCTTATTCCGTAACCACTATAATCGATCCTTTTCCCAACGAATATGATGAATGGGATAGAGATGAGAAACTAGATTTCCCGTTTCACAGAGAGATAGATACTGGCGGAGGCCTTTTCCACTGGAAAAACATCTATGATGGGGAAGGCGGAAGATATGATTCAGATATTATCAGAGACTATGCCGGTCTAAGAGGGACTTTAGCCCACGAAACTGTGTTTGAAAACTACGTTGAGGACGCTGATGAGGTCAAAGGAGATACAGAGAAGTACTGGTCCGAGCTTGAAAAACTCCGAGCCGGAGACGACGATCTAGGACCATTACAGGATATTATCGAGTGGAAAGAAGATGAGGAGTTTAAAGTCCTGGAATATAGCAAGGCCTCAACCGGATTTGTAAGTAACGGGAAAGAACTGGCGGAAAAAGAGATAGAATGGATAGAAAACGAGTTCAAGAAGCTGGAAACAGAATTAGGCCTGAGAAAAGAGAATGTGATTGCCGCTGAGAGAGAATTCGTTCATTCTACAGATCTTCCATGGAATGATGAAAGAGAGTTTTCATACGGTGGAACAATCGATTTGCTTTACGAGCATGAATCAGGTGAGACCTGGCTCTTGGATCTCAAGACAGGTTCAATGAAGCCAAATTATGCTATTCAACAGGCAGCTTACAAAAACGCAGTTGAGAACTCGGATTTCTTCGATGTCGATGAGATCGACAGAGTTATAATACCGTCAATCGATCCAGAGACCATGATGTACGATAAAAAAGAGCCTGTGATCTATACTGACAGGCCTCATGTAAATCCAAGATTCGAGCATGAGAAGTTTCTTGATGCCTCAAACATCGATCTAGAGTCCTCAGAATACAGAGAAAACCGTTGGAGGCCTGAAAACTGGGATGAAGAAGCCTTCTACATATTTGCCCGGGCAGCAGAACAGATGGAGCAAGCTTCTAAGGCCTGATATTTTCCCGGTACTAAATTAAATTTGATTCACAAAATAAGATATATGAGTGCCTCCGTAGAAAATCCTGAAGACAATCATCCAATTTATCATCCTCCAATAGAGTCCGGAGATAAAAAGCTCTTCCGGATATCGCCTCTGGCCGTTATAGACCATGTTCAAGGCGAAGCTGATAGAGAGCTGGAAAAGATTTATAGGGAAAACTCGGTTGAGTTAAGAGTCAGAAGCGGGGTAAAATACAGCGAAGATGATCCCTCACAGAAAAGCTGGAGGTTTGAATACGGCATAGAGTTTTCCATAGATGGGCCTAAAGATGGGCTGGCAAAACAGTTCGTGGATTATGAACCTGTCTACTCAAGTCAGGAGTCAGCCCAGTCAACGATATCCACACAGATATTCAATAAGCTGGAAGAAAGAAGTCTGAAAGATTATGCAGAGAAAGGATTCAGTGAAGCAGCTGAAATACTGGACGGAGATCAACCATGACAGAATGGAAGACTGAGATATCAAGCACAGGGAAAGACGCAAAAGTCAGAGGAGAAGATTTAGAGAAGGTTATGGAAATGGATTTCTCTGATGCAATATTTCTAATTTTGAAAGGGGAAAGGCCTGATGAGAAAGAATCTGAGATCTTCAAGACGATTCTATCCTCATGCATCGATCATGGAGTAGGTAATCCATCTACCGTGGCTGCGAGAACAGTTCAGAGCGGAGGAAACGATATGAATACATCAGTCGCAGCCGGAATAATGGCTCTAGGCGATAAACACGGAGGCGCTATCGAAGAAGCCATGGAACTAATCCAATCTGAAGACCCTGCTAAAAAAATAATAGAGGAAAAACTGAGAAAAGAGGAGAAAATACCAGGACTCGGGCATAAAGTCTATACCGATGAAGATCCCCGATCAACTAAGATACTGGAGAAAGCAGAAGATTTAGGCCTCAAAGCAGAATATACAGAGAAAATTCTGGAAATCCAGAGAAAATTTGGTGATGAGAAAACCGAGCTAGTTCTTAACGTCGACGGAGCAATCGCAGGAATAATGAGCGATCTCGGCTTCGAACCAGAGCTAGGAAAAGGCTTCTTTATCATCGCCAGAACCCCAGGCCTTGTCGCTCACGTCAGAGAAGAGATGGATGAAAAAGATTTCAGACACGAAGACGGGAAATACACCGGAGATAAGTGATTTCAGATACTGAGTGAAGAATCTAATCGCGACCTACAATATCTAAAGAATTTTTTATAGGCCTGAAAGAGAAAATTTCTCTATGGATAAAGAAGTTTTCGAATCTGAACTCGGTGATGTAATCTTAACCATCGACTCCATCTCAAGGCCTGAAAGAAAAGGCAATGACTGGAAAAGGATAGAATCAGAGTTCTCCGAGGACAAACTTATTGATCAGGCCTCTTTCAGAGAAGCTGAGGATATCGATTTTGATTATGGAAGCTATTTCTCAGTTTTAAAGCTGAAAATCGGTTCCGAGTGGAAGAGAATGTTTTTCAAGTCAGGCGAAGCGCAAGAGGCCTTCGATCTGTTGAACTACCGGTGGAATGTCTACAGGGAAAATCATTAACCGTAAGGAAAAATTTATACCGAATCAAAGGCCTAGAGTATTTATGGTAAGTATATTAAGCAAGGTAATCGATAGGTTCACCCACGACGGTAAAATGAAAATAAGCGAGATGGATCTCGATGAACTGCGTGAGACAAGATCAGAACTGAAAGCTGATCTAGATTTGAAAAGGAACAAGCACGAAGGCCTCTCAGAGAAAAGAAGAGCAAAATTTGAAGATTTGAGATCAAGTGATGAAGACCTTCTGAAGGAGGAACTGGCTGAAGAAATCGCATCTCTCGAGGACGAGATGTCGATATACCACAACGAGCACGCACAGTTGATGGACGCACTGAGAGTTATCGATGGACTGATCGCAGTCAAAAGAAAACAGGAGCTCATGGAAGATCGTGGAATTATCCAGGACATCGAGGAGATGGACAGGGAACAGATAGTCGATGCATTGAAACGTCAAGACGTACAGGAACTGATAAGATCGGAGAAATGGAGTGACCTGCGCGATCTCTTCCGAGGTGATCTCAAACCTCAACAGACCGGAAACAAAAGAGTCAAAGAGATCATAGAGGCAGCGGAAAAACACAGCGACAAAGACGTAGATGAGGCCTTACACATCCGGGACAGTGAAAGGCAGAAGATACAGTGACAGAGAAAACATTTCAATCCCAGCTCGGCGACGTCAAAATCACAGATGAAGGCTTGGAAAGGAAAAAAGCCGGGGACTGGGAGAACATCCTGTCAGAATACCCTGAAGAAAAAATGGTAGACGAAGCCAGATTCGCAGAAATAGAAGGAATCAAACTCGAACAAGGCTCAATCCATCCCTGCATAAAACTTAAGATCGGGGACGACTGGCAGTACCTCTTCTTCCAGGTCAACGACAGAGTCAAGAACTGCTGGAAAAACCTGAGATACCAGTGGCAGGCATATTTGCAGAATCACTCATCAGAATTTACAAGGAAATAGCTATTCTGTGACGGGGTCTTCCACACCGATAGAATCGATCTTCTTGAAGGCCTGATCGTGAGTGACCAGAGTCTCGACTCCTGCCTCATTCATCGAAGCGATTACAGTTGAATCCCTCCCGCCTATACCGGTCTGATGTTTTTCTTCAAGTATCCTGAGAGATCTCCGGGTCATCGGAAAGTCCAGGCCTGTCACGTTGAAATTATACTCCAGCATCTTACCCATTTTTTCCGTGCCTTCTTTCCCGCCCAGATTCTTCACTAGGAAATGAGCTACCTCCATCAAAACAACAGTGTTAAGATGTATATCCCGGGAGCCCTCAATGAGTTCATCAACTTTTTCACAGACCTCTTCATGCTCATCAGCAGAGCCATCAAAATAGTAACACCAGATATTGCTGTCGACAAAAACCATAGTTTATTCACTCCATATATCCTTGACTTCATCAGGGCTTACCTCAGAATCCTCAACAACCCCTTTCAACTCCTTCAATGATTCCTTGGATTCAACAGGCCTCAACACGACTTCGCCATCCCTCTCATCAACACTTAATCTCTCCCCGCCCCTGATACCAAGCTTATCCCTCAAATCCTTCGGAACAAGAATTCTGCCACGATCATCAACACTAACCTCCACCATATGGGAAAATTATTCCCACAAATTTAAATCTCTTTCTCCACCCAAGGCCTGAATCCAGGAATTTAGAATTTTGCTGAGCGATGCACCTTCGCATGGCTCTTGATGATCAAATACGGAAAACAGAGTTTTCCTATAGCAGAAAATCTACGATTTTCATACGTTCAGAAGTTTGCGGTCACCGGGATTTGAACCCGGGTCTTCGGCTCGAAAGGCCGAGATGATTGGCCGGACTACACTATGACCGCCTAGGTAAAAAATACTAGATACTCCAATTCTTATAAATGAACTAATCAGTCCTCAGCATCGACAGAGTACCGGTAATACGGCCCTGAGAAACTAAATTAGTTAGGCCTTCCTTATTATAAGTCAGTCTAACTTCGAAGGACTGACCTGAATCAGTATTGTTAAAATCAGGTATAACAATTTCCCGAGACTCCTGAGAACCAAGCTCGAGAAAGGCATCGCCAGAAGGCTCAAGGCCTTCCATATACTCAGTATCAGTATACTTCATACCTTCATCCCCTTCAACAGTTACATTTGTCAGCTCGACAGTCCCCCTCCTCGCATTCAAGACCTGCAAACTGAGATTATTGTCAGAGCTGACTCCAAAGTTTTCCACCTGCATCTCCTCACCTCCAAAACCTGTGACACTCTCCAAGTTCTGATCCTGGACGAGAGAGAAAAGAAGGCCTCCAATCACAGCAACAACTAACAGCATCCAACCATAAGTCATCAGATACTCAATCGCTGACTGTCCTTTCATATAAAAGATATTGACTTGAATGAATTAAAAAGAAATTGTCAGGCCTAAATCAGGTACTTCATCTTTTCTCTCAGTAAGTAGCAGATAATCCCGATGGTGCAGCAGGAGGATCTATTTCAAGCAAGCGAGCTGATGTAGTTAATGAACCAGATACAACTTGGTTTTCTAGAGAACCTTGAGAGTAAGTTATAGATATGTCAAAATTGTTGCATTCTGATGATGATTCTACAGCAGGAATCGTGATGACTTCTTCTGAACCTACTCCTATTCCTGTACCGTTGACTATTCTATACTCTCCAGTTGAACTGTTAACCTTAACTTCATCGATGACTGCATCATCTGGAGCGTTATTAGAGATAACTAAATCCATATTATTACTTGAAATTCCAAAATCATTTACACCAATGTCTGACCCTGTGAATCCGGAAGTAGATTCTACACACTCAGAACCAACAGTAGAATAAACAGCACCACCGGCTATACTTACAGCTATAAGCATCCATCCATAAGTGATCAGATATTCGATTGCGGACTGTGCTTTCAAGGTATCACACCTCCTATACATTCACCTGGGCTGCCGAGAGGAGGTGAGGCATCGGAGCTTTCACCCGCAGAGTTTTCAGCAGTAACCCTGAAACAGTCATCACTCCCGTAGCCAAGACTTGGCAAAGCAACATTAGTGGAGTTCTTTGGGGTATTTCCTATCATCTCGTAATCACCATCTCCATAGTTGAATGTGGAATCTTGGTCTGAATGGTAGACGTTGAACTCCGCAGGAATCTTATCTGAGGACTCATCAACCCAATCCAGTGAAACAACGTGAGTTGTGAAGGCTCCCGAGTAATTACCTATCTCATTTCCATCTTCTAAAACTTCTACAGACCAATCAAACTGTGAATCCTCAGCTGCAACATCGTTACTTACATCAACTGATATTGTATCATCGACAGGAACTGGGCTTACAGACTCTATCTGGGAGCCTTCAATGTAGAATCTGGCCTCCCCCATGTCTAAGTCCTTACTATTCCCTATCTGGACCCTAATATCGGACGGACCAAGGTTCGCAGACCCAGGATTCAAGTTTCTGTTGCCCTGAACCACGTTAACATTAGCATCCAAGACATCGGGAGTATCGAACTCCCAAGGATTACCTAAAGATTCAGAACTATTGTATCTCGCACCAGTTGCCTCGTCTTCAATAACTACATACCAGAAATAAGTTTGGCCTGCCTCTCCTCCAAAAGAACCAGAATTTGAGGTATCATAAGAATAACTTCCTGTTACTCCTGAACCACTGTCAAGTAAGGCCTCACTCTCCCAATCATAGAACTCCACAGATACAGGATTATTGCCATTATCGAAACTGACGTCTAGCTCAGGATTAACAAGACCTGCCTTACTATCAGGATAAGAATCAAGTAAAGAAGGAGCGTCTGAAACATTGAACGATATACTATCGCCAGCGTTAATATTATTTCCGAACTCATCAGTCAACGAGGCATTCACAGTCCAATCATACTGAGTACCTTCTTCTAAATCAAAACTCTGTGAAACAGTAGAACCAGGATTAGTTCCTGAAGCAACTTCTTGGTGAGATAAGGAGTCACCAGCACCTTCAACAGTATAATCTACTTGTACGTTCTCATTATCTCCCTGAGTAATCTCCGATTCAAGACTTGGTACAACATTCACATTGTTTTCACTTGCGGTAGGATTTAAGATATTTATCGATGGACTTTCGATAATATCAACACTGTAAGTACCGGAGGACTGATTAACCTCGTTGTACTCGACGTCCTCAGCCTCAACACTCCACTCAAAACTGTCACCAGCACTCGAACCAAGACCATGCTGACTGGAAGGTAAAGTAGCAACACCGCTACCACCGGAAACCTGCACCTCACCAAGCCTGTTGGAACCAGGACTGCCCTGATAGAAAGTCACATTCATCAAACTGTTATCCGGATCATTCACAGCAATACTCAGATCAGGATTCAGACCCACTCCCGTCTCATCGACAGGATAAGAGCTAGTATCTCCCGGCAGAAGTAGTGGGGGTTTTGCAGCTGAAAATGTGTATGTATTTGAACCGTACTTGCTCCTGCTATAATCTGTCTCTGAATAGGAATCATTAACTTTCACAAACCAGTCACCAGTACCGTCTGCAGGCTCATTCCTGAAGTCAAAAGTCTCCAGAGATATACTCGCCGTACCACTACTACCCGAAACAGTATCAGTATCAACCTGATACGTTTCTAGACCATCGTCGACCCAAAACTCAACAGTACTCTCACTCAAAGAACCATCTTGACTTACAGCAGGATTATCGATATCAATCTCCATCCTATCAGCAGAATCACCGCCCGTCGGAGAAGGATTAGAAGTAGAAGCCTCACTCAAAACAGTGAAACTTTGGCTAGAAATAGCAGTCGAAGAGGTGACATCATCTACAGAGACCTCCCATCCATAACTTGTGCCACGATCAAACCCAAACATATCCTGCTCACCGTCACGTTCCCAGTTGGCACTCGCAGTTCCCTGACCATTACTTACTGTTATAGAACTGAAACGTCCGAGCGAGTCATCAACGAAATCAACAGTTAGATCATCATTAGTATGATAACTCTCCCAATCAGTAACATCAGCTTGAACATTGATACCGTTCTGGCCTCCCCAAACGCCTGAAGCACCGTTCGAAGGAGTTACAGAATTGATGGTTGGATCAGTATTGGTAAAGGAGTGGGTGAAACTGCCTGAATCTGAGCCCCCCGCATCATCCGTAACACTAACACTAATACTTACAGACTCCCCCGGTTTCCAAGCAGAATTATCATTGTTATCAACAGAGAACTCACAAGTGTTCGCATTAACGGTTGTCGAAGGAGAATAACTTCCACCACTATCGTCACCGGTAACAGTCACACTACAGCTATTCAAACTATTGGTGCTATCAAGACTAGTGTCAATATTAACTGGGACATCAGCGCTGAAACTCGCCGGACTCGAAGAAGAGGCCTGACTATCGCTATAACTCGGAGACTGTACAACTGGGTCGCTCTGCGTCTCTAAAGGATCAATTTCAATAAATCCATCATTCAAATTGTAATTATTTAAGTCACCCACAGTACCACTGTAACCGTTATCATTATTCGAGCTATCAGTAAATGAACCATCAGAGGTGCTTGCAGATAAGGCGCTGGAGTCTATGTAAGATCCACCTCCAGTCATAGGTGGCGAACAACAACCTTCATCATAGCCTGAACCTCCTGAATAACCACCGCCACCGCCGCCGTTTCTATCTACTCCACCAGAACCTCCACCGAAACCTCCATAAGCTTCTGTTTGGCCAGTACCTAAAGTACCAACTCCACCATTTGTAAAGGCCTCTGCACCTTGCTCGCCGTCAGAATAGAAACCTCCGCCTCCAGCAGTATTTCCTCCGTTGCCGTTTTCACCACCTGCAAGGTTATCTAGTCCAGCATCTTCAGCATAGGTTTCCATGTTCCCTCGTGCAAGCGGCGGTGCATCTACTTTTTCTGATCCATCTGACCATTCTTGCTCTTCTGAACCTCCTGCACCTCCTCCTGCAACTACTAGAGGATCATTGTTGGAGACGACAAATGTCCCTCCGCCTCCGCCCCCTCCGGAGTCGCCGCTGCCAGTGTGGTCTTCACCCCTTTGACCAACCAACAATTCTATGTTTTGGCCTTTACTGAGAAGAAATTCACCTTGGATTATGGCTCCTTCTCCGCCCTCATACCTATCACTACAATCCCCATCATCACATCCCTCTCCCCCTTCTGCACCTGCCGCCTTTATTCTGTATTTGCCGGTTTGAGGGACGACCCATTCTTGGATTCCGTCACCAATTATATTTACGCTGTTATCTCCCGAATAGCCGCAGCTATTCGGACCGAATCTCCCATTCGAACCACATGTGTTGAAATCATAAGTCTGGGCATAAGCTAAACTGGCGAATAATGCAAAAACTGTGAATAAAAACAAGTATTTTTTCATCAGCCTTCATCTCCTCCGCCACCACAGTCTCCAGACTCCGCGCTTGGTCTACCTTCAGTTATAGTAACTATGCCGTGGTTGTTCTGCACTAGTTCTTCACCTTTATCAGATACGACTTTGCTTTTAATTCTATAGTCTCCAGGAACTACAAATCTGTTTGTTCCACTTGTATCAAGTGACTGGCCTCCTGATAATTTCTGTTCAAATGAGAAAACTGTATCTCCTACACTGTGGGTCGTAGTCTTTTCCTGCAAACCGCTATCACAGAATTGCCATGTCCTACTCATGTCTTCGTCTGCTATTACTTCTCCTGTGAATGTGCTTGATACATCAGAAGAGACAGAATAGTCGAACTTGACCTCATAATCGTTTATAGTTTCACCATCTGTCTGTGAGTTAAGACTAGTGGAAGCGCTTGCTTCTTCCTGTACTACTTCAAGTGTCCGGATGTTGGTAGAGGCCTGTTGTCCTTGTCCATCTGAGTATTGTATGTTCCAGTTGTAGGTTTTTCCAGAATCTAGTGTTACTGTTTCTGTCTGCGTGCTTTCCTGGCTGTAAAGCTGTCTAGTTGCTTTGGTCTGGCCGTTTATGAGTAATTCTGCTGTTTCTGCCCAGCCTCTACTGTTGACGTTGTATTCGAAGTTTACGTCTGTCTGGTTGTCGAAGGTTGAGACTGATCCTCCGTCTGCCGGCGATACCAGTGTTATGTCCGGTGTATTTGTGATCCCTGCTGTTACTGTCTTGGTCTGTGAGGTGTAGGTTTGTCCGCCTTGATCTATTTCTGCTTTTGTTGTGAATTCTCCGTCCGGTACTGTTACTGTTGGTGTTAGCTGTACTGTTCCGGTCTGTCCTAGTTGTGCTGTTTTGACCGTGTTTCCGTTTGTTATTATCCGGTATGTTGAGTCGGAGAGGCCGTTGTATACGGTTAGGTTGTACTGTAGTTCTGTGGATGTGTGTTCTGATCCGTCGTCTGGTTTGCGGAGGAAGAGGTCTGGCTGGGCCTGTTGTTCTACTGTTATGTCTGCGTCGATGGTGTCTGTCTGACCGCTCTGGTCTGATACGTTGAGCTGTACTGTGTATGTTCCTGCGGAGTCGTAGGTGTGTGTTGCTGTCTGGCCTGTGGCTGTGGTGCCGTCTCCGAAGCTCCATTCATAACTTTTAATGTTATTGCCTGTGGTCTCGGATGCGTCGAACTCGACCTGTGTTCCTGCAGTAGGGTTTTCCGGTGTGTACTGGTAGTATGCGTTCAGGACTTCAGGATCCTCTGTAGGATCTTCTGAATCAGTTTCATTCGTGTATCCTTCGACCGAAAATGTCTGTGTTTCGATGTCTGCATCTGTAGATACAGTGATCTGTTCTGTATTAGGTACTGTGAAAGCCAGGCTTCCCGTCGAGGTGGTCGTCCCAATCTCATCGTTGTTAACGTATACTGGGGTGTCTTCTACGGGATCTCCATTCTTCGTCAAACTGACCGTGTTCAGTTCACCTGCCACTGGACTTGAATCCAGTTCAAGTCCTGTTTCGCCCGAACCTGTGCTGTCTGTTTGATTATCTTGTTCGCTGTCTTGATCTTCAGAACCATCCGCAGAATCAGAACCATCCGCAGAATCAGAACCATCCGCAGAATCAGAACCATCCGCAGAATCAGAACCATCCGCAGAATCAGAACCAT
>Ga0102939_1000038_pt1 | contig 38617 bp, 41 predicted proteins | sample SalPon2_B_H2O_MG_FD_78214 | JGI IMG/M metagenome (GOLD analysis project Ga0102939, IMG submission 78214) | Salt pond water microbial communities from South San Francisco under conditions of wetland restoration - Salt Pond MetaG R2_B_H2O_MG | ecosystem: Environmental > Aquatic > Non-marine Saline... | reverse complement strand
GTAGAAAAGGGGACGAATACGACCAGGCGTTTCGAGATCCGGTCGGGCCCTCTTCGAAACAACCGCGCTCGATCGAAAGCACCAGCGAGGAGAGTTTATACGTCCTGGAAACATAGTATTGACATATATGGACAATACCAAACTCGGCGGGGAGGAGATCGAGACGGGTCGCCCCGTCCACCTCGCGGACGAAGCGGAACTGGAGGCGTTTCTCTCGGAGTCGAACACGGCCCTCGTGGAGTTCTACACCGACGGCTGTGGCATCTGTCAGAGCATGGAGCCCGTGTTGGGCAATTTGGCGCGGGAACTCGACGTCGGCATCGGACTCATAAACCCGCGGGACGATCCGCCGCTCGTAGAACGGTTCGAAGTCCGGGGCGTCCCGCTTTTCGTGTTGTTCGTCGACGGCGAGCCCGTCGGGCGTCTCGCCGATGGGTTCGTATCGGGCGACGACCTCGCGGGCTGGATCAACGACCAGACGGAGTAAAGCACGGGGCGTCCCGTCGCGCTCTGCCGACGAAGGGATATTTATCGGTAGCCTCCGAACGGCCGGCATGCTCTCGACGATCGGCATCCACGACTCCGTCAGTGCCGTCTTTCCGCCGGAGGCACTCCGGGACGCACTCGACGACATCGGACCGGACGTACGGATCGTCTCGACGGACGGAATCGACGGCTGTGACGCGCTGGTGACCTTCACCTGCGAGGACGCGTTTCTGGAGGCCGATCTCGGCTGGATCCATTCGATCCAGGCCGGCGTCGACCGGTTTCCGCTCGGGGCGGTCGAATCGGCGGGAGTCGCACTGACCAACAGCACCGGCATCCACGGCGACTCGGTCGGCGAAACCGTCGCCGGGTATATGCTCTCGTTCGCCCGGCAACTCCATCACTATCGGGACGGACAGAACGAACGCGAGTGGGACAGACGAGAATGGGACGTACCGTACACGCTGGTCGGTTCGTCAGTCTGTGTGGTCGGTCTCGGCACGCTCGGTCGCGGAGTCGCGATGCGGGCCGACGCCCTCGGAATGGAGGTCGTAGGGGTAAAGCGGACGCCGACACCGGTCGATCACGTCGAAACGGTCTACCCCTCTGGGGAACTCGAGACGGCTATCGCGGACGCCGGATTCGTCGTGCTCACGGTGCCGCTGACTGATCGGACGGACGGACTGATCGGGGCGGCGGAACTCTCGGCGATGCGCTCGGACGCCGTCCTGATAAACGTGGCTCGCGGAGCCGTCGTCGACGAAGACGCGCTCGTGGACGCGCTCGAAACCGACGCTATCGACGGTGCGGCACTGGACGTCTTCGAAACCGAGCCGCTGCCGGCCGGATCGCCGCTGTGGGGAATGGAAAACGTCATCGTAACGCCGCACGCGGCGGCCGCGACGGAAGCGTATTATCGCCGGGTCGCGACGCTGGTCAAAGAGAACGCGCGACGGCGAATCGACGGAGAGTCGCTCGCAAACCGGGTCGTCTGACCGACCGTTGTGGTTCTCTCACTCGTCGAGTTCTTTCTTGAACGTGTAACAGTAGCGGTCCATGTCGAGGTCGTCCTCGTAGAACCGGTGGGCGTCCTCGCGCCACAGCCCCGACTCCAGCGTGAACGATTCACATCCGCGATCGCGCGCCCACTGCTCTGTGAACTCCATCAGCCGGGTGCCATAGCCCTCCGAGCGGTAGCGCTCCCGGGTGACGAGGTCGTACACGAAGAGATGGCGACCGTTATAGAAGTTCGTCCGGATCGCAACGCCAGCCACGGAGACGATTTCGTCGGACTCGAGCAGCGCGAACAGTCGATATCCCTCCTTGCGCATCTCGCCGAGATACTCGAGATACGATTCCGCTGTCAGATGAGAACGGAGCTGTGAGAGGACGGGAAACGCGTCGAGCCACTCGGCTTCAGTCGTCAACTCCCGGATCTCGGCCATGACACAGATTCAGCCCCGACTGATAAAACCGTTCGGACCCGTTTATAATGGCATCGGGCCACGATCGCCCTCGCTGTCGGACTGTCTGGCTCGCGACAGGAGCGACGAAACCGGTGGCCCGTACTCGTAGCCCGGCACGATCCCTTCCATGTAGGTGCCCTCGACGTACTCAGCGATCGCTTTCGCCATTCCGGGGGCGTGGTCGGCGTTTCCCCACTCGAACTCGAAGATCGCGACGGCGTCGCCGGCTTCCTCGATGACGCGCTGGTCGTCGAACGCGAGATCCTGCCGGACAGCCATCGTGGCGTCTTCGAGACGGAGTTCGTAAGTATCGAACCAGCCGTCTTCGACGGCCGAACCGACCGATCCTTCCGCGGCGGTCGAGAGCATCGGCGCCCGCACCTCGAGGATATAGGCAATCGCCCAGTCGTCGGTTTCGGCGGCCGTCACTCGCGCGTCGAACTTCGTCGTCGTCACCGAAAACCACTCACCGTCCCGTTCGAAAGCGTCGTGACTCTCTAACGCTCGGACAGCCCGGTCGGGAAGCTCGTCGGTCATTGTGGACCGTTAGGCGGTTCACCTTCAAAAGGCCGTCGAGAGCGGGACTCAATCGGAAAACAGGCTCGTATGGACTGGCGCGAACTCGTCGCCGTCGTCGTTTTCAACAGTGTCGGAGACGGCTTTGCCCCGAACCCCCGATTCGAGGAAGTCGGCGACCGGCGGCCCGACGCGGTCGGGTTCGACGAGGAAGGCGTCGTGGCCGTGATCCGAGTCGATGACGTGGTGGGCGGTATCGGTGTTGGTCGCCCGGAACGCCTCGGCGAGCGCCTCGGACTGCTCGACGGTGAAATGCCAATCGCCGGTAAACGAGAGCAACAGCGCCTCGCCGTTGAAGGCCGCGAGGGCGTCCTGATCGTTCTCGTAGCCGGAGGCGAGATCGTAGTTGTCCATCGCCCGTGTCAAGTAGAGATAGGAGTTGGCGTCGAATCGCTTTGCGAACTTTTCGCCTTGGTAGTCGAGATACGACTCGACCTCCCGGTAGGGAAAAAAGCCCGCCGCCGGATCCATCTGAAACGTGTCCCGGCCGGCGTCGATCCCGGCTGACCGGCGACCGAACTTGTCGTCCATCGAGGACTTCGAGAGATACATCACGTGACCGATCTGGCGAGCGATCGCCAGCCCTTCCGTTGGGGGGGCGTCACCGTAGTACTCGCCGTTCGACCAGTTCGGGTCCGTGGTGATCGCCCGCTGGGCGATCGCATCGAGCGCGAGACACTGTGGGTCGAGACGGGCCGCCGCCGCGATGACGATGGCGAGATCCATGTGATCAGGATGGCGTTTGGCCCACTCCAGAACGTTCATGCCACCGACCGACCCGCCGATGACGGCGCGCAAGTTCGGAATCCCGAGGTGATCGAGTACCCGGCGCTGGGCGCGCGTCCAGTCGGCGACGGTCACCGCCGGAAAGTCCGTGCCCCACGGCTCGCCCGTCTCGGGGTTCTCGGAGGGCGGCCCCGAGGAGCCGTAACACGACCCGGGGACGTTCGCACAGACGACGTAGTACTCCGTGGTATCGACGGCCTTTCCGGGGCCGACGATGTCATCCCACCACGCGTGGGCCTGTCCGGCCGTGTCGGTCCGACGGCGGCCCCCCGCGACGTGTGCGCTGCCAGTCAGCGCGTGACAAACCAACACGGCGTTGTCGCCCGTGAACTCCCCGTAGGTCTCGTAGGCGATCTCGAGGTCGGATATCGACTCGCCGCACTCGAAGGTAAACTCCCCAAGCGAGACCGTCTCCGGACCGGGATCCCCCTGCGCGTCGCTCATAATGCTCCCTCGAGGTCCGCGATAATATCGTCTACGTTCTCGATGCCGACCGACAGGCGAACCATCTCCGGGGCGACGCCGCTTGCCCGCTGTTCGTCGGCGCTCAGTTGTGCGTGTGTCGTCGAGGCCGGATGGACGACGAGCGTTCTGGCGTCGCCGATGTTGGCGAGGAACTTCGCGACCTCGGTCCCCTCACAGAGCCGCTTTGCGGCCTCGAATCCGCCGTCGAGACCGACAGCGATCATCCCGCCGTAGCCACCGTCGAGATATTTCGAGGCGAGGTCGTGTGTCTCGTGGGATTCGAGGCCGGGATAGGCGACCCACGAGACGGCGGGGTGATCGGCGAGGTGTTCGGCGACGGCCATGGCGTTCTCACAGTGGCGCTCCATCCGAAGCGGGAGGGTTTCGACGCCCTGCATCGTCGCCCACGCGTCGAACGGCGATTGCTGATCGCCGAGACTCCGAGTTCCCCGCTGGCGGGCCGCCATGGTCAGGGCGCGATCGCCAAAGCGTTCGGTGAACGTAACGCCGTTGAACGCGGGGTTAGGGGCAGCGATTTCGGGATACTTCTCGGGGTAATCCTCGAACGGGAACGATCCGTCAGCCACGAGGATCCCGCCGAGCGTCGTCCCGGAACCGTGGATCCACTTCGTCGTCGAGTTCCAGACGATGTCGGCACCGTGTTCGAGCGGCCGACACAGCGCCGGCGTGCCGAAGGTGTTGTCAATGAAAAGCGGTGTGTCCCGCTCGTGGGCCACGCGAGCGATCTCCTCGAACGGCGGCGTCACCAAGGCGGGGTTAGCGACCGTCTCACAGTGGACGTACGCCGTGTTCTCGTCGATCGCCTCGGCGTAGGCTTCGGGATCAAGCGTGTCGACGAACCTGGCTTCGATCCCGCGTCTGGCGGCAGTATGGGAGAGATAGCCGTGTGTACCGCCGTAGACGGAGGAGGCACAGACCACGTTGTCGCCCGTTTCGGCGAGAACTGACGTCGCGGCATCGAGCGCCCCCATCCCCGCGGCGGTCGCCAGTGCGTCGACGCCGCCTTCGAGCGACGCGAGGCGCTCTTCGAGCGCCCGAACGGTCGGGTTTGAGATGCGCGAGTAGACGTTGCCCTCGTCTTCGAGGGCGTACCGCGCGGCCGCGGTGTCGGCGTCGGGAAACTCGTAGGAACTCGTCTGATAGATCGGGGGCGCAGCGGCCCCTGTCTCGGGGTCGGGGCCCTGGCCGACGTGGAGACACCGCGTCCCGAAGCCCAGCTTCGCCTCGTCGTTCATGTATGTCGTGCATAACTCTCAATACATCTATAACTGTGAGTTACGGCAATACTTGCCCGGCGAGAGGATAGCTAGTGGCTAGACGTTATGTGTGCGGCCGCGCTGGCGTGGGTATGCCGACGGAGTATACGATCGATCACCGACTCAGCGACCGCGACGAAAACGTTCACACCGGCGTCTGGGACAATACGCTCGAACCCACCCTCTCCGTCGAACCGGGGTCGGTCGTCCGGTTCGAGTGTCGGGACGCGGCCGGCGGCCACTTCGACGCCGAATCGACGGTCGAAAATCTCGCGACGAAACCGTCCGATGGCCACCCGCTTACCGGGCCCGTCCGGGTCGAGGGAGCCGAACCGGGAGACGTCCTCGCCGTCGATCTGCTGGCCTTCCAGCACAAGGGCTTCGGCGTGAGTTACTTCTACCCGGGCGAGGTCGGCATGGGACTGCTCCCCGAGGCGTTCGAGGAGCCCGGCCTCCACACGTGGGATCTGGACGGCGACGTCGGCCAGTTCGTGAACGGGATCGAGGTCCCCCTGGACCCGTTCCCGGGCATCGCCGGAGTCGCGCCGGCCGAATCCGGCGAGCACAGCACGATCCCGCCGCGGCGGGTCGGCGGCAACATGGACATCAAGCACCTCACCGCCGGTTCGACGCTGTATCTTCCGATCGAAGTCGCGGGCGCGCTCTTCAGCATCGGTGACTGCCACGCGGCACAGGGCGACGGCGAGGTCTGCGTGACCGGCATCGAGGCCCCGATGTTCGTCACGGCCCGGCTCGGGCTCCGTTCGGACATGGACATCGAACAGCCGCGTTTCGAGACGACGGGACCGTTTACCGCCGCCGGCGTCGACGAGCCGACTTTCGCGACGACCGGAATCGACGACGATCTCATGGGGGCGGCGAAACTGGCGATCCGACACATGATCGAACACCTCTCCGAGGAGCGCGGGCTCACGCGGACGGAGGCGTACATCCTCTGTTCGACCGCGGTCGATCTGAAAATCAATCAGGTCGTCGACACGCCGAACTGGACAGTCTCGGCGTACCTTCCGGAGGGTATCTTCCCGGGAGAGGAGAAAGACAACGCTGGTCAGAACGTGGACGACTAGACGCCCCGCCAGCCGACCAGACAGAGGAACGCGCCGAGTCCGCCGATCGCGGCGGTTAAGTAGAGCCGGACGGCCGAATTTTCGATCGTACCGTAGGCGAACGCCGCGACTACTAAAAACAGCGCCCCCATGGCTATCCCGATCGCCCGCACCGCCGGATCCGGCGGGTCGATCTCCGGATCGGCATCGATTTCCGATTCGATCGTCGACAGGACCGTCGACGCGTCTCCCTGAGGAATCACAGCCAATCGGGGCAGAAAGACGCCGCTCCGGCGGGTGTACGAGAGCCAGACGACGGCAAAATCGCGGATACGGATCGATCGGACGTTCGTGAGTCGGTCGATCGGTATTTCGGTCCGGTTGATGATGAGTGTATTGTCCTCGAGACGGCCATGCGTCGTGACGATGGCGACGAGGAGCGGCGAGAAGACACAGCCGACAACGAGCAGGTAGAGGAGATCGAACGGGACGCCGAGAGCGATCAGCCCGCTGAGCCCGACCGCGCCCGAGACGGCGGCGGTCGAGACGCTCCGGAACGAAAACGGGAATCCGTCTCCGCCCTCGAACTCCGCGGCGCTCGGTCGCTGCCCGGGGTCGGCGAGCATCGGCCACAGGTAGAGGAGCGATAGGGGACCGCCGATCAGGAACAGCAGAGCGACCAGAAGCGCTGGACCCGAGAGCAAGATCGAAGGGTTCGAGAGGACGAAGGCGGCCGTTACACCGAACGCGAGCAGGAGCGAACCGCCGATGCCGGCCGGCGGGAGGTGGGAGACAAACCGGAGAGTTCGGGAGGTCGAGGCGTCGAAGGACCACTCACTGGAGGGCATGGGGATGTTTGCGGCTCAGTCACGCCGTTTGATTTCGTGACGACCGAAGCCGTACCGGAGGCGGTTGGCGAGCCGGCGGGAGAACTTGCCGTCCTCGACGCGGGAGTCGAAGCGCTCGCCCAGCGCCTCGTAGATGAGGGGTACAGCGATCTCCTGTTCGAGCGCTTCCTCGACAGTCCAGGTACCCGTCGAGCCGCCCGCGACGTGGTCGTCGACGTCGCCGAGGTCGTTACCTTCCTCGTGGAAGGCCTCCTCGCAGAGTTCCAACAGCCACGATCGGATCACCGCGCCGTTGTTCCACGTGCGAGCGATCGATTCCATGTCGAGGTCGTATCGGCCCTCCGAGAGCAGCTCGAAGCCCTCGCCGTAGGCCTGCATGAGGGCGTATTCGACGCCGTTGTGGACCATCTTGACGTAGTGGCCCGCGCCCTGCGGTCCCATGTGATCGTGGCCGTTGGGACCGGTGGCGACGGCATCGAGAGCCGGCGTCAGTTCCCGGTAGGCCTCCTCGGGCCCGCCGATCATGAGCGAGAAGCCGAGTTCGGCACCCGCGGGACCGCCGGAAGTCCCACAGTCGAGATAATTTGCCGACAGGGATTCGCCGCGTTCGATCGAGCGCTCGAAGTGGGAGTTCCCCCCGTCGAGGACGATATCGTCGCCATCGAGTAGCGGATCGAGTTCTTCAAGCGTCGCGTCGACGGCGTCGCCGGCGGGGACCATGAGCCAGACGCGCCTGGCTTCGGGGAGCGTCGCGACGAGATCCTCGATCGAATCGGCGGGTTCAGCGCCGGCGTCTGCCGCCGCGTCGACCGCCTCGGCGTCGAGATCGAAGGCGACCACGTCGTGTTCGTCCGCCAACAGTCGATCGACGACGATACGCCCCATCCGGCCGAGACCGATGACTCCGAGTTGCATACCCGGGAATCGGCGGGCCGGTAGGTGAGCGTTGTGATTCGGCAGGCCTCACAGTTCGAACCGCTGGACCGTCCGGTACTCGGGGCCGTCCGGCGTGAGTGTGCTCTCGGTGAGCCGGAGTGCGTCGATATCGATCGTTCCGACGATTGGGTCTCGCTCTTCGAGGAACCGCTGGACGTCCGACTTCGCGGCCGCGTTGTCCATCCGTGCCAGCGTGACGTGCGGCGTAAAGTCGTGGCTCTCTTCGTCGTAACCGAGGGCGGTCGTTTCGGCCTCGACACGCCGGTGGAGTTCGGTCAGCGGTTCCCTCCCAGCCTCGAAACCGAGCCAGACGACGCGGATGTACTCCGGGGACGGGAACGCACCGACGCCTTCGAGCGTCGCCTCGAACGATCCCACGTCGGCGTCGGTCACCGCCCGCCTGATCGCCGTTTTGAGTGCGTCGAGGTCGTGGTCACGCTCCCCGAGGAATTTCACCGTTACGTGGGCCTGCTCCGGGTCAGTCAGCCGGATGCCCTCGAGCCCAGTCAGCGGTTCCTGGACGGTCTCGATCCGGCCCGAAATCGATTCGACGCCGACGCTCACGAACAGCCGCATACTCGTCTTTTGAGAGCCATCGAATAATTCGCTTCGCTCCCCGCTTGGATTGACGCCGAAACATTCGATCGAATCGAGAATCATACGCGAGGGGTTCGACGGCTATCGCGTGCTTGGATTCAGATAGGTCGGATCGTCCGACGCGGAACCGGCCGCACTCAGAGGAGCTCTATCGGATCGTCGACTCGAATCGTTCCCGAGGAGACGATTCGTGCGTTCAATCCACCGCGATGGACGAGCGCGTCGTAGACGCCCTCTTCGGTCAACGATTCGAGATATCCGCAGGGTTCACAGAGATCGATCCCCTCACAGACCGCCTCGCCGACCCGAAATCGTTCCTCAACCAGATGATCGAGCGCCACGTTTTCGGTCGTGATATTCCGCCGATGGTCACCCGGGTCGAGCGAGATACCGGTATCGCGTTCGACGAGATCGAGCGTTTCGGCCTCGAACAGCGTCAGCGCTCGATCAGCGTCCGAAAGATCGCGGCCCTGCTGTCCCGACCAGGAGCCGTCCCGTTCGAAGTACCGGTCCCCTTCGAGTCCGCGCCCCTCGACGGCCGCGATCTCGTTTTTCGCCTCCATTGCTTCGCCCGCTTCGGGGGCGATGTGGATGGCGGTCACCCGCGCGTTCCGGTCGCTCATATCCTCGGCCTTCGGTGGGAGGACGTAAAATGGTTCGTCCCCGTGAGCTGAACGGTTTTAGTGCGCAGCACCCGGGAAGAACTCCGGTCGCAGTGTAAGTTCACGCCGATCGCACTCCAGACGCGCAATCAAGCATCTGCGTACCGGGTTCATGAACTGTCCTCCGGTCGCCACGGGAGACGGAGAATCGCTTTCCCGAACCGTTCTCCCGACAACACAACCCTTAGGAGTGCCCGTAGCCAAACTGAGTTTATGACTGAGGACGAACCACGGGACCACGAGTTCTCCGAAGGGCAGGGCTTCGGGGACCCCTACGAGGGCTTCGATCTCGACCCGCCTGAACTCGACGTCGATCCCGGGATGGTCGATCCGGTCGATTCCCGGGTCGTCTCCGATACGCTCGATCGCAGACAGATCCCGACCGACGAGATCGATACCGAGGAACTACTCGACGTCGGGCTCGAGTACATGCGGATCGATCGCCACGAACAGGCGACCGACACTTTCGATCGGGTCGTCCAGTTCGCCGACGACGACGGAATCGAACAGGAGGCCTGGATCAACAAGGGGGCTGCCCACGCCGAACTGGAGGAGTTCCAAGCGGCCATCGACGCCTACAGGGAGGCGCTCCGGATCGACCGCGACTCCGAGCACGCCGCCTCCGCCGAGACGAACCTCGCCTACGCGCTGTGGAACTCCGGACAGAGCGAGAAGGCGCTTGAACACGCCGAACGGGCCGTCGAAATCGACCCCCGGTTCCCGCAGGGCTGGTACAATCGGGGCTTTTTCCTGCTGGAGCGGGGATTGGCGGAGGACGCCGTCTCCTGTTTCGACAACGCACTTCGGCTCGGATACCGCAACGCGGAGATCCTCGAAGAGAAGGCCAGAGCGCTGGAGGAGATGGGAGAGGACGAACGCGCCGAGGAACTCGCCGACGAGGCCCAGGAACTCCGCGGTGCGGCCGAAGATCGACTCGTCGAAGAGCAATGATGCTGCTTCAGGAACGCTCGACGCCCGAGGGGCTGCTCGTCTCCGTCTGTGATGCGGACGTCCTCGGTGAAACCTTCGAGAACGGCGATCTCTCGTTGACCGTCGACCCCGAGTTTTACGACGGCGAGGAGGCTGACGCCGACGCGGTCGCCACGAGTCTCGCCGAAGCGTCGGTCGCAAACCTCGTCGGTACCGAGTCGGTCGAGACGGCGATCGAACACGGGTTCGTCGAAGAAGGCAACGTCCTCGAGTTCGAGGGCACGGTTCACGCGCAGTACCTCCGGATGTGAGCGCGGCGGTATCGCCCCGACCGAAGGAGTAACCACCTTCGAGGCCCAACAGGGATGTAATGAGTCAACAGGCTGAGACACTCGATGTCGAGCGAATCCGGGAAGACTTCCCGATCCTCGAACGGGAGTTCGACGGGACACAGCTCGTCTATCTCGACAACGCGGCCACGACCCATACCCCCGAGCCGGTCGTCGAAACGATCGCCGACTACTACCGCAACTACAACGCGAACGTCCACCGTGGCATCCACCAGTTGAGCCAGGAGGCCTCGATCGCTTACGAGGAGGCCCACGATCGCGTCGCCGAGTTCATCGGCGCCGAGGGGCGCAAAGAAGTCGTGTTCACGAAGAACACCACCGAGTCGATGAACCTCATCGCCTACGCGTGGGGATTAAACGAACTCGGCCCCGGCGACGAAATCGTGCTGACCGAGATGGAGCACCACGCCTCGCTCGTCACGTGGCAACAGATCGCCAAGCGGACCGGCGCGGAGTGTAAATACATCCCGATCACCGACGAGGGACGCCTCGACATGGCGGCCGCCCGCGACCTCATCACCGACGACACCGAGATGGTATCCGTCGTCCACGTCTCGAACACGCTCGGGACGATCAACCCCGTCGGCGAGCTCGCGGACATCGCTCACGATCACGACGCCTATATCGCCGTCGACGGCGCCCAGTCGGTGCCGAACCGCCCCGTCGACGTGACGGATATCGATGCGGACTTCCTGGCCTTCTCGGGCCACAAGATGGCTGGCCCGACGGGGATCGGTGTCCTCTACGGGAAACAGCACATCCTAGAGGAGATGGAGCCGTACCTCTACGGGGGCGAGATGATCCTGAAGGTCACGTTCGAGGATTCGAAGTGGAACGAACTCCCCTGGAAGTACGAGGCCGGCACACCAGTCATCTGTCAGGGGATCGCCCTGGCGGCGGCCTGCGATTATCTGGACGACATCGGCATGAAGAACATCGAACGGCACGAAAGAGAACTGGCGTCGTACGCCTACGACCGGCTGACCGAGCAAAACGATGTGGAGGTCTACGGGCCGCCGGGCGACGATCGCGGCGGGCTCGTCGCGTTCAATCTCGACAGCGTCCACGCCCACGACCTCTCGAGTATCCTCAACGACAGCGCAGTGGCGGTCCGGGCCGGCGATCACTGCACGCAGCCGTTACACGACGTGCTGGGGACGGCCGCCTCGGCGCGCGCCTCGTTCTATATCTACAACACGAAAGCGGAGATCGACAAGCTCGTCGAAGCGGTCGACGACGCGAGACAGCTGTTTGCGTAGGCCAAAGCGACCGGCTCATCCCCGCGACCGGTGGGCTTTTGCGTCTCATTCCCGTTAGATACACCAACAATGGGAATCGGATCGGATATGTACCGACAGCAGATCCTCGATCACTACAAGAACCCCCGCAACTACGGGGAACTCGAGGATGCGGACATCGAACACGTCGGCGAGAACCCGATGTGTGGCGACACGATCAAGATGTTCGTCGAGTTGGCCGACGACGACGAGACGATCGAACACGTGAGTTTCGTCGGCGACGGCTGTGCGATCAGCCAGGCCTCGGCGAGCATGCTCTCGGGGGAACTTCAGGGTCACTCCCTCGAATCAGTCCGAGGGATGGACAGAGACGACATCATCGACATGCTCGGCGTCGAACTCAGCCCGATGCGGATCAAGTGTGCGGTGCTGGCCGAGAAGGTCGCCCAGGACGGCATCGCGATCCACGAGGGCGACGTCGACATCGAAGAGACGACGACAGAATGACATCCTCCCCGTCCTGAACGACGTGGTTTCGCGGCAGTAGCGGCGAGACCACGAGTTGGCCGGCCGACAGTGCGATCGTCCCGAGAGAGTGTGGCGGGTGTTCGACCACGGTACGCCTCAGTCGCCTGTCGCAACTCGGAGCCGGGAACGGCGAACGGTACAGAGACGTCCCTTGCGACTGGTTTGATACGCGACCACCCGACCGGAGACCGATCCCGAGTGTCACGCCCGTCGATCGACAAGAGGCGGACGAAATCAGAGTGGACGGGGTGGGACAGCGTTTTTGCTCTACCGGGCGGAACGGCCGGCATGGATATCGTCGTCTTCGGCGCGGGCGGTCTCGGGAGCCTCCTCGGCGGCCTGCTCGCCCGCGAACACACGGTGACGCTCGTGGGTCGCGAACCACATATGGAGGCGATCCGCGCCGATGGCCTCCGGATCTCGGGAGCGATCGAGGCGACGGTGTCCCCCGACGCCGCCCGGGAACCACCGGAGACGGCCGATCTCGCGATCGTCTGTGTGAAGACGTTCGACACCGAATCGGCCGCCGACGCGCTCACCGAGTGTGCACTCGAGACGTGTCTTTCCGTCCAGAACGGGCTCGGGAACGAGGCGATACTCGCCGACCGCCTCGATGCGACCGTCCTCGCCGGCACCGCCACCTACGGGGCGGTTCATTCCGCCCCGGGGGCCGTCAAGTGTAACGGCATCGGTCGCGTGACGCTTGGGCCCCCATCGGGCGGTTCGTCGACGACGGCCGACCGCGTCGGGGAGGCGTTCGAGACCGCCGGCGTCGTCACGACGGTCGCCTCGGACATGCCCGAGCGGCTGTGGGAGAAACTGGCCGTCAACGCCGGCCTCAACGCGACGACCGCCTTGGCCAGGCTGGACAACGGGGCGGTGCTAGACGGGGACGCCGAGACCGTCGCGACCGCGGCAGCGCGGGAAACCGCGACTGTTGCCCGAAGCGAGGGCGTCCCGCTCGAAGACGCGAAAGCCGAAGACGCCCTCGCTCGTGTCGCCGAGGCGACCGCCGAAAACACCTCCTCGATGCACCAAGACGTCCTCGATGGCCGCCGGACCGAGGTCGATGCGATAAACGGCTACGTCGAGCGCCGCGCCGAAGCCCACGGGATCAACGCGCCCGTCAACGCGACGATGGCACGCCTCCTGCGAGCGTTCGAAGCTGCCCGTGATCTCCGGTAGGGACGGCTGCTATTGGACGGTTCAGCGGTATCCGAGATCGCGGAGCCGACGCCGGGTTACCGGATCCATCCCCGAGATTGTCTCCTCAGCGTCGCTGTCTGCCTCGTGATTGGTCGTGTCGTCGCCGTCATCCACACACGCCGATCCGACGCGCGCGCCGAAGCGGTCGAGGACGGCCGACAGTTCCGCGGCGACGGGGCCGTCCGGCTCAATCGATTCGTTCTCTGTCAGGCCCTCATCGACCCGGTAGGCTTCATCGGGAAATCGAGCGTTTCGGATGTACTTCGCGTCGGCGCCCCGGACAGCACACATCCGCGAGTCGAATCTCGGCTCCTCGTCGATATCGATTCCGGCCTGCTCGGCTTTCGTCCGCAGTTGGCGGCGTTCGATGACGGGGCGGTGGTACTCGGCGAAAGCGTACTCGGCGTCCGGGACCGATCGACCGGCCGACAGCAGCGACCGCCCCGGATCGAACGACCGCCCGCCGACGCGCCCGGGAGCGTCGACCGCCGCGGCGCTTTCGAGGACGGTATGGTAGAGATCGAGCAATTCGACCGTCCTTTCGGTCCGACCGGCCGGGAGGTCGGGGTGTTTCATCACGAGCGGCACGTTGATGAGTGGGTCGTAGACCGCAAATTCGTGGCCGTAGAGGCCGAACTCGCCGTGGAGTTCCCCGTGATCGGCACAGACGATTACGACTGTGTCCTCCCACCGGTCGGTCCGTTTCAGCCACTCGAACAGTCGGTCGAGCTCGGCATCCATGTGTCGGAGCTCGGCGTCGTAGAGCCGACGGATCGAGTCGAACTCCGCTTCGGTAATGGACCGTGCGCCCGCGTTGTAGGACTTCGAGTTCTGACAGACCCCGTTGGGATCGACGTTCGGAGCGAACGTGGCTCGGTACTCTTCTGGCGGGTAGTACGGCAGGTGTGCGTCCATCAGATTGACGAACGCGAACCACCGGCCGTCGGTGTCCCCGACAAACCGGCGGGTACGATCGACGATCGCCGGCGTCTTCGATTCCGACCGATGGGCGGCCAATCGCTCGTGGATCACGTTCCCGACCTCGACGGCACGGTCCGCGAGCGGGCGGAGTCGGCCGTCGGTGAGCCGCTGCCAGAGGGCGGCCGCGGTCGACGTGGCGATCCCGCCGGGCAGCGCTTCGAAGAAGCTGTCGTGTTCGTCGAAGCCGGCGGTCAGACGGGTGTAGGGCGTGATCCAGGCGTTCGAGGAGAAGCAGGCGGTTCGGTAGCCCACGGCGGCGAGCGCTTCGGCGAGCGTCCCGACGTCTTCGGGGAGGTACGGCGATTCCTGGGTCGCCGTATGCTCGGACGGATAGCGACCGGTAAACATCGACGCGTGGACGGGCAGGGTCCACGGCGCCTGGGCGACCGCGTTCTCGTAGACGAGCGCCTCTCGGGCGAACCGTTCGAGAGCCGGTGTCGTCGGCCGGTCGTAGCCGTACGGTGTCAGGTGATCCTTCCTGACGGTATCGAGTACGACGAACAGAACGTTCCGGCCGTCAGGAGCGGGCATCGTCAGCTGATTGGGCAGGGCGAAACAAGAAACAGCGGGTCGGGCTGTGCCGGCGGCTGTACTCGTCGAGGTCGATCGAACGCGACGAGAGCTCTCAGACGTTCGTCGAGGTGAGCACATCCGAGCCGTTGATCCGGTACAAATGAGCGGATCCCCAGTCGGTTTCGACAGTCTCCGCGGCGCGTTCGCCGGCCCGGATCTCTTGGAGTCCCGTCAGTAGCTCGTCGATCAACGAGAGATTAGAGCCGGACAGTGGCCCGTTGTGGCTGGTCGCGAGAGTCTCGAAGGCCCCGTCCTCACGCAGCGTTCGGACCCGGCGGAACGACTCGATGTACTCGTCGATATCGGAGTCTTCGAAGTGGATGTAAAGACCGTGGTCGAAATGGATCACATCGCCGCCATAGAGCGTCGCCGTCTCCGGATCGATCAGCCCGATATGGCCGGGAGAATGCCCCGGGAGCGGGACAGCTTCCAGTGCCCGATCGCCGAGATCGATCGACCCATCCGCCGATAGCGCGGTGGCGTCGGCGGGCTCTATGGCGTACTTGTCGGGATCGAATCCGTCGGGGAACTCGTTGCCGGCATCGAGCCACCGGGCGGTGAACTGGGTCGGCCGTTCGACGAACTCGCCGCTCAGGCTGTCGATCGCGATCCGGCCGTCCGAAGGCAGCTCGGGCGGACTGACGCACACGTCGTCAAACTGGGCGGCCGCGCCGATATGATCCCAGTGGGTGTGCGTGAGGACGAGCGTGACGGGCGTTTCGACGAGTTCGGTCACGAGCCCGGCGAGATCACCGACGCCGATACCCGCGTCGACGAGGACGGAACGCTCCGTGCCCTCGGCGAGGAAGGCACCGTACCGGCCGGCTTCAGTGATCCGGTAGCTCCGGTCGGTCAGTCGCGTCACGTCGTACCACTCGTCGGTGGCGTTCATACGGGCCGGTGTAGGGGCGAACACAAAAACCGTCCGTCGGGGGACCGGCGTCCTCTCGTCGGGTCAAAATGTCGTCCCATCGAACGGCAGATCAAGCTTTATGCGCATCGCCGAACTGATTTCATATATGCTACACAGCAAGGGTCCTCTGTTGACAGTCGATCTCGGGGAATCGACGACCACCGAGACAGACATCGAGTCCGAACAGAAACAGTACATCGGCGGACGCGGCCTCGCGACGAAACTCGCACACGATCGGATCCCCTTCGACGCCGATCCGCTCGGCCCCGACAACCGGCTGTTTTTTACCACGGGACCGATGCAGGCCTCCCAGATGAGCTTCACCGGGCGGATGAGCTGTACCGGCGTTTCGCCGCTGACCGGCGGTCTGCTCTCCTCGAACGCTGGCGGCTTCATGTCGCGGAACTTTGCGGCCACCGGTTACAGTGCAGTCGAGTTGGCGGGAGCGGCCGACGAACTTACGATCGTCCACATTACCGACGAAGGCGTCGAGTTCGAGTCAGTCCCCGACCTCGAGGAAGCGACGGTTCCCGAGACGGTCGAATATCTCGAGGCCGAACACGGCATCGAGAGTGACCGAGCCGCAATCGCCGGGCCGGCCGGCGAAAACGAGGTCCGATTTGCATCTATCATGACCACCGAGGAGCGAGCCTTCGGCCGCGGCGGTCTCGGTGCGGTGCTCGGTTCGAAGAACGTCAAGGCGATCACCGTCGAGGGCGACTCCGCGCCGGAGATCGAGATTCCGGCCACCCAACAGGAGATCCACCGCGAGGCCGCCACCGACGACCACATCATGAAACGGCAGGGGACGGTCTCGGTAATGGATCTGGCCAACGAGGTCGATGGACTCCCCTCGTATTATTTCTCCGAGCAGTCCTTCGAGGGCGTCGAGGGGATCAACGGCGCCGCGGTCGAGGAAAAGAAGTACAAGAAAGGAACCTGTTCGTCCTGTGCGTTTGCGTGCAAGCTCCCGACGAAAGACGAGGCAGCAGGCGTCGAAACCGAGGGTCCGGAGTTCGAGGTCGCGATGGCGTTCGGCTCAAACTCCGGTGTCGACGACATCGTCGAGGTGATGAAGTCGAACGAACTCTGTGATAAGTACGGGCTTGACGCGATTTCGACAGGCAACACGGTCGCCGCCTACCTGGCAAGCGAAGACGAGTTCGGCAACACCGAATTGATTCACGAACTCGTCGAGAAGATCGCCCACCGCGAAGGAGTCGGCGACACGCTCGCGGAGGGTATCGACCGCGCCCACGACGAGCTAGGGGTCGAAAACTGGACGGTGAAAGGAATGGACTTCGCCGCCCACGAAGGCCGCGTCCTCCACGGACAGGGACTCTCGTACGCGGTCGCCAACCGTGGCGCCGACCACATGTACGCGACGTTCTACTCGGTCGAGTACCCCCTCGTCCCCGAGGAGGACGCGCTCGATCCCAACGGGGCGACCGGGAAAGCCGACGTTCTCGTCGAGCGCGAGAATTTGATGGCACTGGCCGACAGCGGGATCGTCTGTCGGTTCTCCAGGGATTACATGTCACCGGAGCGCTACGAGGCGCTTTTCGGGGCTGACTTCGAGGAGCTGCTCGAGGTCGGCGCCAGTACCGTTACTCTCGAACGGCACTTCAACAACCAGCGCGGGTTCGACGCCGAGGACGATGACCTCCCTTACGACGTCCCCGGCCTGCAAGACGGGATCGAAGAGTACTACGACGCCCGCGGCTGGGAGGCCGGGGTCGTCCCCGAGACGGCGCTTCCCGAGGACGTCGCCGAGGCGGCCTGATCGGCGCCGGAAGTTCACTCGTCAGCGCCCCGCCGTCGGACGATATTGTACGACCGGACGGACATCACCCGCTCGTCGGTGTAGGTATGACGGACGAAATCGACGTAGCCGCGGTCGTCGTGGCTCTCGGAAGGTGATTTCTCGTCGACCTCGATCTCGATACGGAGCGTCTCGCCGGGGCGGACCGGTTCGTGCCACCGGAGGTCGTCCATTCCGAGCCCGCCCATGTTCTCGAGCCCGTCCTCGGGATGGACGAACTCGGTGACGAAGATCCGGGTCGACAGACAGAGCGTATGCAGACCGCTGGCGACGAGTTCGCCGAACACGGACTCTTCGGCCGCCGCCTCGTCAATGTGGAACGGCTGGGGATCGAACTGCTCGGCAAAAGAGATTATCTCGTCTCGCTCGACCGTATACTCGCCGGCTTCGTATCGATCGCCGACGGTCAAGTCCTCGAAGTACAGCGACATACAAGGGCCGTTTATCCGCACTGTCTTGGCTCTTTGGCACCGCCGAAGACGCGCCACTTCGCGGTTGGCTTCGGGAACGTCCGCCTCAGGCGAGTTCGCCGTCGTGTGTTTCGACGACATGGGCCGGCAACTCCGACGGATGAAGCGTCTCCTCACAGCCGTCGACCGGACACGTCGGCGGATGATCGAGCAGTTCGATGTGGTAGTCCCGCTCGGATTCGGTCGCCGTTTCGGCGACGAACCACCGACTGCAATCCGAGCACTGGCGGAGGTGTCGGTCCTTCTTTTGGGAGAGCAGGAACTGATCCCGCGTCTCACAGCGAGGACACGCAAGCGTCATCCAGTCCATACGATAGTTCAGGTCGGGCGCCGTGTAAGTTGTACCGAAACGTCTCCGTTACTCGGAGCCGTCCTCGCCGTGCTGGAGTGCGCTTCGATCCAGTTTGAGCGCGTTGATCACCGTGATCGCGATCCCACCGACGACGAAGACGGCAGCCAACACGTAGATTCGAGCGCCGACGCCGAGCGCCGAGAGCGCGAACCCACCGAGGACGGCGAGCAGTCCCGCCAGCGCCACGCCTGCGCCGACGCCGTACCCGATGGCTAGCTTGATGTTGTCTTGCTCGCCCATGCGTTTCCTGTGCGGTCGGTGGGACTGGTGTCTCTTCTAGATGCTGGATCGCTTCGGCCTAAAAAGAGAATCGCGAACGGCGCCGCGGCTATCTAGAGAGTTTCTTCTGCAGCGTGGCGGCGAATCCGCTCACGGTCTCGCTCGTGAGGGCAACGACGCCACCGGCACCCTCGGCGCTGTACCGGTTCGAGGCGACGCCGAGCCAGGCGCGGAATCGATCGATGCCACCGGCAACCCCGTTGTCGAGGAACAGCACGACGATCAGGAGTAATAGCCCGAAGCTACCCTGCCAGTAGGACTCCAGCAGCGGGTACTGCCGGATGATCCAGCGTAGGTACTCGTGGACGAACGCGCCGAACACCGGTCCGAGGAACGAGTACGGACCGCCGATGACGGTCATGAGGACCGGAACGGCCGAGAAGGACCAGTGGGCGTGGGCCTCCGGATTGACCTGGCCGGACAGCGTGACAAGCAGTCCGCCAGCGAGTCCCGAGAAGGCGCCCGAGATGATGAACGTGATCCACTGGTGGTAGGTGACGTCGACGCCGAGCGCCCGGGCTCGTTCGGGGTTTTCCCGGATCGCCTTGCAGATCATACCGAACGGCGACTGAACGATGCGCCAGAGCGCGTACAGCCCGAGTGTCACGACGAACAGCGCCAGGAAGTAGTAATGGAACGGATCGACGAGGCTCACTAACGGGAACTCGAACCCGAGCGCCTGCACGTCGCCCATGAGGAACGTCAGACCGTCGGAGCCGTTACTCCAGTTGCCCTCGCCCATGCCGAACGCGTGGAGCAGTTCGCCGATGGTGTCCTGCAGGAACACCACGAAGATCGCCATGCTGAACGCCAGGGTGATGAGCGCGAAGTAGATCTCGTCCAGTCGGACCGAGAGGTATCCGATGATAACCGCCACGATCGTCGCCATGATGACTCCCAGAACCAGTATGAGCAGCCAGGTGGCGATCGGTGCGAGGCCGCCGAACAGTTCGCCTAACCCGAGCGCTGGTGCGACGACGCTGGCTGTCTTCGCGGCGGTGTAGCCGGCGACTGCGACGAACATCGCGTGTCCGAACGAGAGCAGCCCGGTGTACCCGTACAGGAGATTGAACGCCACGGCGAACAGGGCGAAGATGAGCGTTCGGGTCAGGAGTGACGTCTGGAACCCGCCGAGGAAGAACGGCGCGGCGATCAGAACGGCAGCGACGACTACCGCTACCCACGTCGTGTTTTCCGCTGTCGCTAGTCGGTCTCTGAATGCGTAGCTCATTGTACCTCAGTTTACATTCCCGGCGGGAGGCCGCTGCCTTCGAGCAGGTCGAGCGCCTCGTCGCGGGTTATCTGGTACTCCTCGGTATTCACCAGTCCGGCTCCCTCGTAAGGGACCTCGGCGTCCTGTGACGTCTCGCCGATCACGACGGACGCATTCGCCTGGTGGGAGTCGGGATCGAGAGTGATGGAGCCGCGGGGGTCGTTTTCGAGGGTGTATCCCTCCATGAAGTCGATGATGTCTTCGGGCTCCGTGCTGCCGGTCTCTTCGATGGCGTCGGCATAAATCTGGATCGCCGCCCATGTGCTGCCGCCGGTGAACGTCGGGTAATCGGTAATGTTGTCGTCCTCCGAGTAGGTCTCTTGATACGTATCGACGAACGCCTGGTTTTCGTCCGTGCCGTAGGCGTCCGGCCAGTACCAGCCCGAGTAGTGGAACCCGTCAGGCGTCGTGTCACCGAGCGACTCGAAGTTGTCCGCGGAGCCGCCGATGGTATCGAAGACGTCGACGACGTTCTCGAACAGCCCGGCCTCGGCGGCCTGACTCGTGAACGTGACCGTATCGCTTGCCCAGAAGCTCGTGAACACGATTTCGGGGTCGGCGTTCATCACGTTCGTGATCTGCGGCGTCATGTCGCCCGATCCCAGTTCGGGAAACTGTGACTCGACAACCTCGTATTCGAATCCAAGCCCGTCCAGATACGCCTGGTAGTAATCCCAGCACTGTTCACCGTAGGCGTAGTCCGGGCCCATGTTTGCGATTCGGGTGACGTCACCGTAGTTATCGGCCGTGTACTGTGCGATACCGTACGTCATGTGGGCCGTATGGGAGTTCGTCCGGAACAGGTTCGGGATTCCGGCCGCCTGACCGTCCCCTTCGTAGTAGTCGCCGTAGGTCTCGGCGTCGTGCTCCGTGATCCAGGGCGTCCCGATGTCGGTGAGCGTGACCGGGACGCCGAGTTGTTCCCAAGTTGGGCCAGTGTTCAGGGTGACACCCGAGGAGGTCATCCCGAGCAGCAGATCCGCTTCGAACTCCTGGACCAAGCTCCGAACCTGCGCCTGCGGGTCGTCGCCGTGGTCGCGGATCTCCAGTTCGATTTCGCGACCGTCGATACCGCCGTCTTCGTTGATCGCATCGACTGCGACCTGCGCCGCAGCCTCCGATCCGGCACCCAGTGCCTCGGCCACCCCGGAGAGGAGATACGTCCCGCCGATTCGGATCGGCTCGTCGCCGCCGCCGTTTCCGTTGCCAGCACATCCTGCGAGAGAGATAGTTGCCCCGGAACCTGCGGCTGCTAAGAATCCACGTCTGCTGAAACCGCCTGACAGCTTGCTGTCCGAAGTTTCGTGTGGTCGCTCACCATGTTGAGACATGACTACCGTTTGTTCACGGATGTTATACAAATAGCTATTGGTTTACAGGAAATCGTCCCCGGAGTAGCGAACGTCAAAAACCGAAGCAAGATGGCCGTTAGCACAGCGAAAATTTTAAATCCTAACTGACAGAGGAGTACCATAATGGTAAATGCTGGATTAATCATCGACCAGATCATCACCGGACTCAGCATCGGAAGCTGGCTGTTTCTGTTGTCGATCGGGCTGAGCCTGGTGTTCGGTGTGCTCGGTGTGTTGAACTTCGCCCACGGTGTTATGTTCGCGATGGGGGCGTATGTAACGGTGTCGACAGTCGGGAGTGCCGTCGGGAACTTCTGGATCGGGATCGTTGCCGCGGGGCTCGTCGTCGGCGTCATCGGAGTCATCATCGAGATGGGGTTCGTCAGACGCCTATACGGGCGCGCGGAGGAAGACCTCGATCAGTTGCTCTTGACCTTCGCGTTCGTCCTCATCATTGAGGACCTCATCAGGGTGATATTCGGCTCCGGGACCCGAAAGATGGAACCGCCGTCCATCTTCGCTTTCGACATCGCGGCGGCCGGGGCCTCGATCGGCGCCTATCGGCTGTTCGTTATCGCCGTCTCGTTCGTGGTGATGGGCATCATTCTGCTCACGCTGAAGACGACGAATTTCGGTCGGCTCGTTCGGGCGACATCGAGCGACCGCGACATGGCCTCGCTTTTGGGAGTCAACGTTCCCCGGCTGTACACGATGGTGTTTTTCCTCGGTGCCATGCTGGCCGGCATCGGGGGTGCCTTCGCGGCCCCGCTACAGTCGATTACCCCCGCGCTCGGTGAGACGGTCATCATCGAAGCCTTCGTCATCGTCGTCATCGGCGGACTCGGCTCGTTCGTCGGGACCTTCTTCGGAGCCTACCTGGTCGGGCTCATGATCGCGCTCGGGAGCATCTTCGCCGCCGGTGCCGGGCAGCTGTTCCCCTTCATCGCGCTCATCCTCGTGTTGCTTCTCAAGCCCGAGGGTCTCGTGGGAGGTGCCGAAGCGTGACAACGGTCCTCGAAACCGATGGGCTCGAACGCCGCTTCGGGAAGTTGCTGGCGGTCGATGACGTCACAGTCTCGATCGACAGCGACGACGTAACGAGTATCATCGGGCCCAACGGCGCCGGGAAAACAACGTTCTACAACCTCCTTTCAGGTCGACTCGACCCGACCGGCGGGACAGTGCGCCTACGACCGACTGACGGAACTGACACCGTCGACATCACGGGGATGGAGCCCTTCGAGATCAACCGGAAGGGGCTGTCACGGGCGTTCCAGATCAACAACATCTTCGAAGGGCTGACTGTCATGGACAACATGCGGATCGCCCGTATCAGCCGCGACGGCCGGATGCGGGACATCCGGACGGTGGCCCGGGATGACGAGGAACTGACCGAGGAGGCCTGGGAGATCATCGAGATGGTCGGTCTAGAGGACGTCGCCGAGACTGAATGTGCGAACCTCTCGCACGGTGACAAACGAAAGGTCGAGATCGCGCTTTCGCTCGGAACCGATCCCTCCGTCGTGTTACTCGACGAGCCGACGGCCGGGATGAACGCCAACGAGACGGAGAAGATGGTCGATCTCATCCGCGAGCTCAACGAGCAGACCGACACCACGTTCGTGATCACAGAACACGACATGGGCGTCGTGTTGGGGATTTCGGACCGAATCCTCGTGCTCGACGGCGGCGAACTCATCGCGGACGGGACGCCGGACGAAGTGATGCAAGACGAGCAGGTTCGCGAAGCGTACCTCGGAGGTGAAGCATGAGCACACTCAAACTGGAGGATGTCAACGCCTACTACGGGAACAGTCACATCCTCTACGATATCGATCTCGAGGTCGAACAGAACGAGGTGGTCGCGCTTTTGGGCCGGAACGGTGCCGGCAAGACGACCACACTCCGCTCGATCACTGGAACGGTTCCACGCCGAGAGGGACGGATCGAGTTCCGCGGCGAAAGTATCGTCGACGACTCTGTCGACCAAATCAGCAACAAGCGGGTCAAACTCGTGCCCGAGGAGCGACGGATCTTCCCGACGCTTACGGTCCAAGAGAACCTCATGTTGGCCCGTGACTCGTGTAAGGGGGCCGAGCCGCGCCCGATCGAGGAAATGTACGAAATCTTCCCGATCCTGGACGACCTTCGGGAAAACAACGGACGGAACCTCAGCGGCGGTGAACAGCAGATGCTCTCGGTCGCCCGAGCACTCGTCCAGAACCCCGATCTCCTGTTACTCGATGAACCCACCGAGGGGCTCGCCCCGGTCATCGTCGACGACCTCGAGGAGATCCTCGAAGAGATCGTCAGCGAGGACGTGACGGTCCTCATCACGGAACAGAACGTGGAGTTCGCGCTCGATCTCTCCGAGCGCGCATACATCATCGAGAGCGGCGAGAACGCCTGGGAGGGAACCATCGACGAGCTTCAGCAGCGAGACGACCTGCTCGAAAAGTACCTCTCGGTCGGCGGCGAATAAACTACTTTTCCGCCCGCCCTCACACGTCCACGCCGTTGTATTTGAGGTAACCGTCAGTGAGGAGCACCGAGTAGAACGATTCGATTCGTTCGTCGTACGGCGGCGCGATATCGAGCAGTTCCGCCGCGACCGCCGCACGCGTGTCCTCGATCGACCCAGTGGACTCGTACAGTTCCATGACGCGCTCGTCGAAGCGATGGAGCGTCTCTCGGGCGGTCTCGAAGGCCGTCTCCGGTTCGGCCGGCCAAACGCCGAAATGCGGAAAAACGATCCGGTCGGGATCGAGCGCCTCGAGTCGATCGATCGCCGCCTCCGAGTCCGCGAGATCGAAGTTCGGCAACGTCGAGGGCGGGGTCCACCGCTCGGCGTCGGCGAGATACCCGCCCAGACACTCCGCGGCGAAACACAGCCGCCGTTCGGGGTTCCAGACGGCGAAGTGATCCGGCGAGTGACCGGGCGCGTAGACGAGTTCGAGGCTGTTCGAGCCGATATCGATCGTCGTTCCCTCGTCGGAAACGCGGACGATGTTTTCTTCCGGAACCGGGCGTTGCTCGCCGATCGACTCGAAGTGCTCACCCATCGCCTGCCTGCTGCTCTCGATGAGCCCCGTCGGATCCGCGAGGTGTGAGGCAGTCATCTCGTGGATGTAGACGTCGGCATTGGGGGCGTATTCGAGCAGCGTTCCAGCCCCGCCCGAGTGATCGGCATGGATGTGTGAAAGAACGATATTCTCGATCTCTTCGGGCGGTACGCCGATCGATTCCAGGCCGTCGACGACGGTGTCGACGGTCGCGGCGGCCCCGCTATCGACGAGCGTTGGTTCGTCGTCGTCGAAGAGATACACCGAAGTGAACGACTCGCCGAACAGCCCGGTATCGATCCCGTAGACGCCCGCCGTCACCTGAAACGTCTCCATAGGATCGGTATCCGGTGTCGTTCACAAAAGCGTTCGGTGAACGCATCCAAGCAGGCAGTACGGTTCCCGTCGGCAGTCCAGTAGCGTCACGGATTGTCCCGGAGCGAAGGCCGCCAATGAGCGGAACGGAAACTCAAAGCCCATGAGCCGAAAGATCTGTTCTCGGCTCGACTCCTCTAGTCGTACTTTTTTCGGAACTCGGCGATCAGTTGGCCCATCTTCGCGTACCAGTCGTTGAGTGTCCGCTGCATCTCGTCGGCAATCTCGTCGGCGTCGGCCGGCCGAAAGACGTGGTAGTAGCCGCCCTGCTCGTAGTTCATCTGCTCTTTTTGTACGAACCCACTCTGGACGAGTCGCTGGATGGAGCGATAAGCCGTCGAACGCTCCCGATCGACCGCCTCCGCGACCTCGTCGACCGTCAGCGGCTCCGAACGCTCCGTCAACACCCGGAAGACGTCGGTGTCGAGGGGACCAAGTCCGTGGATACACTCGAGCAGGCCTTCACACTGCATGTCCTGCTTGAGGTATTCGCTCATTGGGTCGGCCATAGTGGTTCGGAATAGTCCCCTCTACGGTAAAAATATTGTGTATATTGTACAATATATAAAAATTTTTAGAGGGACGGTCCGTCTTCCGCGTCTTTCGAACGGAAAAAATCGCCCCCGAACGGCTATTTCGAGGAGACGACGATAGCGCAAGTCTCTATCCGTGGTCAATATTGTATTTTTCATCCAAAACTATTATACCAACAGGCGGTGTAAAGGGTACCGATGAGCTCAGAGAGTCAGTCGATTCCGGCCGAACCGATCCAGCTAGGTGGCGAAGACGACTTCGAGAACGCCGTCTCGACGTACGACGTCGTTCTCACCGATTTTTACGCCGACTGGTGTGGACCCTGTCGGATGATGGAGCCGACGATCGAAGCCGTAGCAGCCGAAACGGACGCGGCCGTCCTCAAGATCGACGTCGATCGATTCCAGGGGCTCGCCAGCCAGTACGGTATTCAGGGCATTCCGGCGCTTTTGCTCTTTGCGGACGGCGACCTCGCCGAACGGTTCGTTGGTGTCCAACAGCAGGACGATCTCGAAGGGGCGATCGCGGAGTACACCGGATAGATGGACGACGTCGGCGGACACCGTAACGACACGGGACGGGCGAAGACCCCGGATCCCGCCGACCTCGAACGGAGGGCTCCGGGTTCGTCCCAAGGGAAACCGAGAGCCCGAGGGCAGACCAGTGACTGAAACGGTCCGCGTATGGCTCGTCGAGCGGACGTACTCCGACGACGAACAGAACCTGATCATACTCACCTACGCGACACCGGACGGCCAGCGGGACTTCCGAAAGGAGCGCGCCCTCACGAGTTTTACTGGTCCCGCGAGGCGGACTCCGGTCAGCCTCGAGGTCGACGAGACGAATCTCGGCACTGTCGAGGACCCGGAAACGCGCGAGCGGTACGCCGGTGAAGCGGCCCGGATGGCGGAAAAACACGATCCGGACGGCACGTTGTAGCGGCTAGCGGCGTTTTTGTGTTCTAGACCGGAGAGGACGGTCGTCGCTCCGCTCGAAGAGGCCGTCAGTTCTCCGCGGTAGCAGTTCGTTCCTGTGGCTGATCGTACTTTTTTCGGAACTCGGCGATCAGTTGGCCCATCTTCGCATACCAGTCGTTGAGCATCCGCTGCATGTCGTCGGCGACCTCGTCGGCGTCGGTCGGCCGGAAGACGTGGTAGTAGCCGCCCTGCTCGTAGTTCACCTGCTCTTTTTGAACGAACCCACTCTGGACGAGTCGCTGGATGGACCGGTAGGCCGTCGAACGCTCCCGGTCGACCGCCTCAGCGACCTCGTCGACCGTCAGCGGCTCCGAACGCTCCGTCAACACCCGGAAAATCTCCTTGTCGAGTTCCTTCAATCCGTGGATACACTCGAGCAGGCCTTCACACTGCATGTCCTGCCTGAGGTATTCGCTCATTGCGTCGGCCATAGATACCGAACGTAGTGGCCCGTGCCTGATAAATATTTGCACGCTTGGCACAATATTGTATCCGGGCGGAACGGTAAAGCGGAACGCGTCCGTTGGTCCCTCCATGTCCGGCCCTAAGCTGGAATCGTCGGTCACCGTGGGCGGACAGTCGCTCCGGAACCGGCTGTACCGCGCGCCGCTGTTGGAGTGTGCGGGCAACGGCCCGGATGCGATCGAGCGGCTGATCGACGACCTCGAACCCGCGGCGGCGTCGGGTGCGGGACTACTTCATCAGGGCGCGACGATCGTTCGGAAGACCGGCGGCTGTGCCGCCCCGGGGATGACCCGCGTCGCCGACCCGGATTTCGTCGCTCGACTCGAACGGCTGACCGACGCGATACACGCCCACGGCGGTGCGATCGCGATCCAACTAGAGTACGGCGGGCTCCGGAGCATGGAGGTCTGGCACGCCGGCTATCGCGAGGCCAACCCCGATCTCGAGCAGCTCGCCGTCTCGCGACCGCCCGCCGTGCTTCGGGCGCTCGATCGGGTCGGCTTCCTCGAACTGAACCCCCGAGTGATGACGACCGAGGAAGTCGAATCGCTCGCGGCGGATTTCGGTCGTGCCGCCGCCCGGGCCGTCGACGCAGGGTACGATATGATTCATCTCGCGGGCGCAAACATGGGGATCATCCAGCAGTTCCTCTCACCGTTTTATAATCATCGCGACGACGAGTTCGGGATCGACCCGACGGTCGGCTCCGGTGTCCGGTTTCTCGAACTCGTCCACGAGGAGGTTCGCGATCGGGCCGGCGACGTCCCACTGATAACGAAAGTCCCCTCCGAGGCAGCCGCCCCGGGACCACTCCGGCCCAGGCTCTCGGATACGGACGCCATCCGGACGGCCGAACGCCTCGCCGCGATCGGCTACGACGGAATCGTTCCGGTTCGTTGTTCGGTCTTCTGGGACATGAGTATCGTCCGTGGGGAGTTCCCCGGTCGTGCCTGGCGTGATCCGGGGCTTCGGGATGGCTACCGGGAGGCGTTCGGGGGGCGGGCGCGGGCCGCCGCGGTCGCGATCGGCAACTGGCTCCAGTCGCGTCGGTATCGCCGCGAGGCGGGATGGAACGCGGACCTCGCTCGCCAGGTCCGAAACCGGGTCGGCGTGCCCGTCTTCCTCGAGGGGGGGCTCCGTGAACGGAGCGAACTGGACCGCTATCTCGGTGACGCAGCCGATCTCGTTGGACTGGGTCGGCCCTTCTACGCTGAGCCGCGACTCCCGGCTCGGCTGTTGGATGCGACGGCCGACACCCGGGTTGTCTGTGCGGACTGCAACAACTGTGCGGTCGCCCAAGCGGCGGGCGCGACGGGGGCCTGCCGGACACCGTCGGTGCTCGAAAAAGCGGGAACGTTACGCCAGCGTGGCGCGTACAATCGTGAGACGGACGGTAGCACCGCCGACGCGGACCGTCCCACTGAGTGAGAATCCGCCGGCCGTTCACGTACGGCGAACCAATACATAAAGACACGAACGACTCTCACCCATGACAGACACCAGAAGCCGAGTGCGATCCCACGTCGAGACCAACCCCGGCGTTCATTTCAACGCCGTGAGCCGAAACCTCGACATCGCGACCGGACAGACCCAGTATCACCTTCGACGGCTTCTCAGGAGGGACGCCCTCCACAGCGCGGAGATCTGCGGTCGAACGCACTACTTCCCCGACGGCTACTCCACCCAGGAGCGGGCCGCGATCGCGCTGTTGCGTCGGGAGACGACCCGGGAACTCGTCATGCTGTTGCTCGAACGCGGGAAAACGACGCCGGGGACGCTCGCCGACGAGCTAGAGATCGCGCGGAGCACCGTCGAGTGGCACCTCTCGAATCTTCTCGAGTACGACCTCGTAGAAAAAGAGTACGAGGGGCGGACCGTTTCCGTTCGGCCGACGCGACCCGAACTACTCCGGGAGACGCTCATCGAGATCGATCCGAGCCTGCCGGATCGGCTCGTCGGCCGGTTCTCCCGACTCGTCGATTCACTGCTTGAGCAGTAGACGATCGGAGCGATCGCTCGCTCGCGCTTGCAGAACCGCACCAGACAACATATACTTTCTTGGCCCGTTGTTCGAATATGAAGCGACAGTATCTCGGAGCGACTGACCGGACGCGACGGGCGCTTTTGACGACGGTCGCTGCCGGGGGGGTCGGGGCGTTCGCCGGCTGTCTCGGGGGGAGTCGAGAGGGCCCCGATCCGGTCTCACTCGACCAGGGCCAGTCCTGTGACCAGTGCAATATGCGAATCGAAATGCATCCCGGTCCGGTCGGGGAGGCGTTCTACGGTGACGATGCCCCGCCGTCGCTTCCCGGCGATCGGGAGAACGGCATCGCCTGGTTCTGCAGTTCCTACTGTACGTACACGTACATCCTCGAGAACGAAGAGCGGGGCCACGAACCGAGCATCTCCTACGGGACCGATTACTCGAACGTCGACTACGAGATCCGGGAAACCAACGGCGCGGCGGTCATCAGCGCCCATCTGGAAGCTGAGAACTTCGTCGATCTACAGGCCCTCTCGTTCGTCGTCAACAGCGATGTCGAAGGCGCGATGGGTGGATCGCTCATCGGGTTCACCGACGGGGACGACGCCGAGGCGTTCGCAGACGAGTACGGCGGCGACGTCATCGCTCACGGCGACGTGAGCCGCGAAGTGCTCTCCGGACTCAGGTAGTCGGAAAGCACCGGCTTCGAGCCGTCTATTGTCTGATCGCGACGGTAGCGAGAGCCAACGATCCGAGCCACCAGACACAGAGCCCGAGAAAGCTGGCGATCGGCGAGGCCGTCCGGGGACCGGTTCCGGCGGTAACGGCAACGGTGGTTTCGAGCACCAGGCCCCGGTACGCGCTGAGTGGGCTGAACGCGAGCGAGTTGACGAGCGAGGACGCTTCGAAAACACCGCGTGCGAGGCCGAAGACGAGCGAGATATCGGCGAGAAACAGCAACACGAAAAGCGCCAGTCCGACGGCGACGATCGCCGTCCGGGTCGTCGAAACGAGCGCCGAGATAGCGATCGAAACCGCGAGCACGACCAGTGCGAAACCGACTGTTAGGACGATAAACCGGAGAAAGAGCCCCGGCGAGTCGGGCCCGGTGTGGGTCGCATAGAACACCGGCCGGTACCTTTCGGTCACGAAGATCGGAAACATGAGAAACGAAAGCGTCGTCGAAACGACGGCAACGAGTCCGATGGCCCGACCGAGATAGACGCCCACGACGACCTGCCAGGAAGGGAGTGGATACGTTCGGAGTACGTCGAGAACGCCGCGGCGTTCGTCGTCGAGGATCGCGCGATAGCCGAAGGCGAAGGCCACGACCGGGACCAGGAGTTCGAGCGGCGTCAACAGATCGATGATCGTCGAGACGTAGCCGGTCCGGACGCCCCCGCCGAACCACGCGATTCCCAGGAGCACGCCGACGAACCCGAACCACAGCCCGACGTACGTTCGAATCCGAAGGGCCGTCGAGAGCTCCCGGCGGACGAGCCGCCCGAGCGTCGCCGCCGTGGACGGCGTCCCGTCCCAATCGACGGCCTCGGTGGCGCTTTCGGTCGGTTCCGACCGCTCGGATGGCGCACTCATGTCGACACCCCCTGGACGCGGACGGTTCCCGCGTCCCCGCTTACCATCGCTTCGAACGCTTCCAAGAGAGTGTCGCCCCCGGTTTCCGCGCGGAGCCGAGCGGGCGAACCGAGCCCCGCGATCGTCCCGTCGTCGAGTAAGACGACCTGATCGGCGGTTCGCTCGACCAACGCGAGATCGTGCGAACTCAGGAGGATCGCCGCCCCGTCGGCGGCGAGTTCCTCGGCCACGTCGAAGATCCGGACGCTCATCTCCGGATCCAGCCCGCTGGCGGGCTCATCGAGCACGACGAGCGGCGGATCGCCGACAGTCGCCTGCGCGATTCCAAGGAGCCGCGTCATTCCCCCCGACAGCGCCTCGACGTTCCGGTCGGTCGCGTCGCCGAGCCCGACCTGCTCGAGCCGCGCGACGGCTTCGGATTCGGTTTCGCCGACCAGCGACGCGTAGAAGGCGATCGCCTCCCGGACGGACTGGCCGGATCTGAACGCTGGCCGTTGCGGGAGATACCCGATCGGGCGTACGGCGTCCGGACCGTGGTATGCCACCGTTCCGGCAGTCGGGTCATGGAGGCCGATGAGGCCCCTGATGAGCGTCGTCTTGCCCGACCCGTTCGGCCCGATGATCGCCGTTACGTCGCCCGACCGGATATCGAACGAGACGTCTTCGAGTACGGAGATCCGGCCGTAAGCGTGTTCCAGTTCCTCGATCGTCAGTATCGGTGGCTGCGTGCTCATGGCTTCAGCTCCCTCTCCGGAGCGGTTCCGGACGCACAGATCGGTTCGGTGTTGGTTCGGCCGGTCCGATTGAACCACGCCTCGTTGACCGGCGCACAGAGCGGTGCGGTGTCGATTATCCCGTCGGCCCGCATCCCGGGGACAGCCCCCTGGAACCCCTCGAGCGCATCGATCGCCGGCGCTCGTGCGAGGGTTCCGGTTCCGTCGACTCGATGGAGTCGCCCATCGACCGGATCGGTTGGGGTGTAGGGTCGCTGAATGACCGTGCCGTCCGTCGGTCCGACGGCCCCCTCCCAGTAGTTCCCCGCACCGTCGTACGTCCAGATCCGGAATCGACCGCTGCTGACGCCGACGTGGCGGTCGTTATCGACGAAATCGTTGTGCGTGACCCGATTCGTCGGTAAAAGCGCCCACGTCTCGACGCCGTCGTCGTTCTCGGCGATAACGTTCCCCTCGACGATCGAGTTGGTGGCGTCTATTCTGAGCCCGAGATAGCTGTCCGTCAGCACGTTGTCGGCGATATACGAGTTCGATCCGCCGACGGCCAGCGCCGTTTCGGTGTCGCGGATCCGGTTGCCGACGACGGCGTTCCGCTGTGGACCGGTCATCACGTGGATGCCCGTGTACTCCTGGCCCGAGACGGAATTGCCCGAAAGGAGCGAATCGGACGTAAACATTAGATGGATTCCGATGCGGTTCCCTCGGACCTCGTTGTTCCGCACGACGATTCCGTGCGAGCGGTGGGTGTAAATCCCGTCCAGGCCGCCGACGAACGCGGAGTTCTCGATGACGCCGGGAGAACGCATCGCAACGAGGCCCATGTGTCCGTCCCGGTAATCGGCGCTTCCCACGACCGTCACGTTCCGGACGATCGCCCCGGGCGAATCGTAGAGGATGATACCGGCAGCGCTCGTATCGATATCCAGATCGGCGAGCAGGACGTTTTCGGCCGTTCCGACGGCGATCGCGGTGTCACCCGTCGCGTAGTCCTCTTCGACGTCCTCGTCCCAGTAGTCATCGCCGACGGTGTCGCCCTGATCGTGGCTCGGGTCGCCGAACCGGTGGGTGTGGTCGTCGACGACGTCCGGGCCCGGGACGGTGTTGCCGACGCCGGAGATGTTGAAACCTACGATGGCAGACCGGGAGGAGCGCACGGTGACGACGGTCCCGTTGTCGTCGCCGACGATTCGCGCGTCGCCGCGCCCCCGGAGCGTCACCGGCTTATCGATCTCGATCGGGCCCTCGTGGCTGCCCTCGGGGACGACGACCGTCGTGTTCGGTGGCGCGGCATCGATAGCGTCTTCGACCGTCGTGCCGTTCTCACCGACGACAGCACCAACGGGGCGATCACGGAGCGCAAAGCGCGATTCGACCGAGCGGTCAGCCGTAGCGCGTTGGTCCTGGACGCGGTCGCGGACGGCCCCGGCGCTGTCGAGTTCGATGTCAGCTTCGAGCATCGCCTCCCAGTCGAGCACCCGGCCGCCGTGTTCGTCGGCGAACGCTGTCGCCGCATCGCGGTCGCCGAACGAGAGAATCGCGGTTCGTCCGGAGGGCATTCGCGTATCGCTATCGACGACGTAGAACGCGGATTCGGCGGCGATCCAGTCGGGGTCGCGATCGCTCTGCGGGAGTCCCTCCGGCGTCAGTTCGGGCTCCAGAGCGGCGTAATCCGTGACGTATATTGCGGTGGGGAACCCGAACTGTCGCTCGTGGGTTGACTCCCGCTGTGCCGCGACGAACGAGTCGACGCCGTAGTAGCCGACGACGTAGGGATACTGCGAGTAGTAGACCTGTATCCGGGGGAGCCGAACGTCGGGTGATCCGCTCTTGAGACGCAGTTCGTCTTCGAGCGTCAAACCGACCGAGACGGTCTCGTCGAACTCGACCGGTTCCGGCGCGGCGGACCCGAAGTCGGCAGCGAACAGCCCGGCGATGCCGCCGACGAGCAGGACGCCGATTCCGACGGCCAGCACTGTCCGCCGATCCGGGAGCGATCGGCCATCGGTTTCCGTCATCTCACGGTTCGATATGCGGCACGAACGGGTTTGTGTGATCTGGTGCGTACGTCGAACGAAGCCGATGCTGCCGGGTCATCGGTAGGCCGCTGCAACCGTCTCGGCGTCGCTGCTGACGCGGTCACTGTCGGGGCCGTCGTCGTGATAGACTCGCTCGACGTAGCGGTCGGGGTTGACGAGGAACGTGATCGTCTGGTGAGTGAACTCGTAGGCGCTTTCGGTACCGCCGTCGCGTTCATAAACGATACCGAGATCATCGCGCACGACGTCTGCTGCGGCGTCGGCGTCCTCGGGGCGGAGGTAATGCCAGTTGCCGGCCTCCAGATCGACGTTCATCCGGTCGGCGTATTCCCGGAGTTTGGCGGCGGTGTCGCGTTCGGGATCGAACGTGATCGCCAGGATCGTCACGTCCTCGACACCCGCTTCGAGAAGCTTCGACTGCACCTCGGCGAGGGCGCGGATGAGCAACAGACACTGGCTCGGACAGAAGGCATAGAACGCGGTCACCAGAAGCGTTTCGTCCTCAAGCGGTGACTCGGCTGTTGAGACCGTCGTTTCAGCGATCGGATCGGGCAACTCGATTTCAGGAAACGGTTCGCTGTAGTTCGGGTACGGCAGGCTATCGCTGTCATAGCCGTCTTCCTGTTCGCTGAGAACCACCTCGCCGCTGTCGCCGAAGACGCTCCCGAGACAGCCCGCGGTGGCGGCCATCGATCCTGCCCCGACCGCCGCGAGGTACCGGCGGCGGGTGAACGGTTTGTTTTCGGTGCCCCCCGCTCGTGTATCGGCAGTTCGTTGCACAGTTTCCCTATCGTTTCCGCTGGACTTGTTCGATCTGGTGCGATCGTCGTACCGGCGGTTATTTGCCGATCATTGGGGGATCCCGTCGGCCTTTCAGCGGGGCAACGCCGCCCGCAGACGATCGGTTCTCGTTTTGATCCGATCCCGAAGCAGCGAAAACGATCGCTGTCCGACGCCGGCGGTGATAGCGAGCCCGACAACAGTCCAGCCCACGAGGCCGGCGACGGCTACAGGGATATCGATCGCGCCGCTTCGGTCGGTCGCGACCCCGACGACCAGTTCCAGAACCAGCCCGCGATAGGCCGCGTTGGGGCTGAGCCCCAGCGCCGTGCCGAGCAGATCGTCCTCGAGTACGCCCGCCGTAAGCCCGGTCAACGTCAGGAGATCACCGCCAGCGACGACGACAACGAGTACAGCCAGCGCGGCCGCAAGCGCCGCACGGCTCGTCCGAACGAGAACCGACGCCGCCATCGTCATGGCGAGCACCGCGGCACCGAAGCCGGTCGTCAACGCGATGAACCGCACGAAAAGCACCGGAGAATCGACCCCCTGGTGGGTCGCAAAGACCAGCGAGGGAGGGCCGCCGACCTGTGAAATGACGAGCCCAACGATTACGAGCGGTGTGCCCACGATCGCCGCAAGGCCGACGAAGCGCCCGGCGAAGACGCCGACGGCGAGCGACCGGTCCGAAACCGGATAGGTCCGCAGCACCGACCGGTCGTCGTTGTCGCCGCTGAACGCACGATAGCCGAGCGCGACAGCGACGATCGGCACGAGTAACTCGAGCGGCAAGAGGAGATCGACAGCCGTTGGAACGTATCCGCCGTCGATCCCGCCGCCGCTGCGAAGTACGCCGACGAAGACGGCGAGGAGCCCGACCGAGAGAAGGAGGTATCCGCGGGTCCGGACGACGGTCGAAAGCTCTCGCCACGCGATCGGACCGAACCCCCGAAGCCGGCTCATCGGTTCCCTCCGACGACCGCGACCTGGCCAGTGTCCTCGACGACGGCGTTCAACACGCCCCGAAGCGAATCGACATCGAACGTCGCTCGGAGTTCCTCGACCGTTCCCGACGCCGCGACCGTTCCGCGGGCCAAGACGATCACCGAGTCGGCGGTCTCCTCGACGAGCGTCAGATCGTGCGAGCTGAGAAGGACCGTCGTTCCCGCGCCGGCCATCTCCGCGGCCGTCTGGAAGACGTTTGCGCTCATGTTGGGGTCCAGCCCGCTGGCGGGCTCATCGAGCACGACGAGCGGCGGATCGCCGACAGTCGCCTGCGCGATTCCGAGAAGCTGTCGCATTCCGCCCGACAGCGCCTCGACGTTCCGGTCGGCCGCCGCCGCCAGCCCGACCCGTTTCAGCAACGGTTCCGGCTCGGAGCCGTCGACGAGCGACGAGTAGAACGAAAGCGTCTCCGCGGCGGTAAAGCCCGGTCGAAAGGTCGGATCCTGCGGGAGATAGCCGATCGGCCGGTCGGCTTCAGGGCCCTCATAAGCGACGCTCCCGGACGTCTTGGCGAGATCGCCGACAAGGATCCGAATCAGCGTCGTCTTCCCCGACCCGTTCGGGCCGACCACGGCGACGACGGATCCGGATGGAATCGACGCCGAAACGTCCGACAACGCCTCGACGGTGCCGAACGACTTCGAGATCGCGTCCAGTCGAAGGATTGGAGCGTCAGTCACGCCGCACACACCTCCTCAAGGTCCGCGCTGTCGTCAGCGAGTCGCTCGGCTGTTTCCAGGCGGTCGGGATGTGCCGGCGCGTCTCGGGGTGCAGCATCGACGACGCTTTCGCCACGCATTCCGGGGACCGATCCACGAAGGACTCGGAGCCCGCGGACGATCGGGGCTGTCGCGAGCGTCCGTGCCGCGTCGGTTCGATGGAGGCGGCTATCGACGGGATCCGTCGGACTGTACCGGCGGTCGAGTCCTGCCGCGCCGCTCCAGTAATTGCCCTCGTCGCCGCGGCTCCAGACCCGGAGCGGGCCGGTCGTCGCCCGGACGTGTCGTTCGTTGTCGACGACGTCGTTCCGAACGACGACGCTTGTCGGGAAGACGGCCGAGGCGCGGAAGCCGACCTCGTTACCGACGACGGTGTTGTCGGCGTACATCGAGTTCCGCGCGCTCGTACTGATCGCCTGGCCGGTATCGACGACGATGTTGCCGCCGATATAGGAGTCCGAGCCGCTCGTCGAAATGCCCTGTTCGGTATCCATAATCACGTTGTCCGCGATCGCGATCCCCGACGGGCTCGTCATGACGATGACCCCCGATAGTTCCTGGTCCGTCGCACAGTTCCCGGCGAAGAGCGCGTCGGAGGTGTACATGAAGTGGGTGCCGAACCGACCGTTGATAAACCGGTTGTTACGGATCGTGATCCCGCTCGATCGGTGGGTATAGACGCCGTCACGGCCGTCGACGAACGTCGAGTGCTGTACCACAGCCGGCGATCGAATCGCGACGACGCCCATGAAGCCGTCCACCCACTGGTCGGTCCCGTTGATCCGCACGTCGTCGACAACAGCCCGCTCAACGTCCCGGAGAACGATCCCGGATGCGGGCGTGTCAACCTCGATACGGGTAACGAGGAGCCGGTCGACGCTGTCGGCGGTGATCGCGGCGTCGGAGTAACCGTAGGCTTCCTCCGTCTGGCGATCCCAGTCGGAGCGCTCGTCTTCGGTTCCGGTGTCGTCTCGGCTGAGCGACTCGCCGACGCCGGTGATCGAGACGCCGGAGATCGCGACGTCATCGGCGGTGACGGTGACGACAGTCCCGTTGTCGTCGCCGACAATCGTGGCGTCGTCGCCGACGATCGTTACCGATTTGTTGACCTCGACTGGTCCCTGATACGTACCGGGCGGGAGTCGAACGATGGTCCCGGCCTCGGCACTCTCAATAGCGGCCCGCAACGTCGGCTTGTCTTCCCCGACCACCGGGCCGGCCGGCCGATCAAGCAGCTCGGCGGCTGCTTCGACCGTCTCGTTGGCGGCGGCGTGTTGTGTTTCGATTCGGTCGCGGGCAACCGATCCGTCCGAGCGTGTCACCTCGAACTGATCGCGTGCCTCCCAGCCGACGACCTCGCCGCCGTGAGCCGATGCGAATTCGGCCGCCCGTCCCTCGTCGGCGAAGACGACCGGCGTTGTTCCGGATGGGGTCCGGGCGTCGCTGCCGACTACGAAGGCGGCCTCGGCGGCCGGAATCCACTCGCTAGTGTACTCGCCGACGAGATAGCCGGACTCGTCGAGCGACACGTCGGGGGGAGCGACCTCGACGTATACGACCTGCGGATATCCGAACTGCTGTCTGACCAGCGGATCATCGACCGCGGCCGCCGCGAGGCCTACCCCACGGTAGCCGACGAGGTAGGGGTACTGTGAGTAGGCGACTTGAGCACGCGGGACGATCCGTTCTTCGAGCGCCCGCTGTTCTTCGAGCGTCAACCCCATCGCGACGGTTCGGTCGAACTGGGCCGGATCGGGGGTAGACGCACCCGGGGCGACGACGAACGAGGCAGCGCCGACGAGCGCGAGGAGAAGACAGAGGGTCACGACGGCGACTCGAAACACCATGTCGGATTGAGTCGTTCGAGACCAATATGCGGTCTGGTTCGACAATCGAATCACGCCCCCGAAACGGTGAATTCGAACCGCGCGCCGCCGAATTCGGACTCACCGACGGAGACCTCCCAGCCGTGAGCGTCGGCGATTTCGTTGACGATCGTCAGTCCTAGCCCAGTCCCTTCCGCGGCGGTCGTGTAACCCTGTTCGAAAACCTCCTCACGGTCCGGTTCCGGGATTCCACAGCCGTCGTCTTCGACTGCGAATCCATCGGGCAGCCGCGTGATACGAACGGCAACGCCTGGTTCGTCGGCTTCCGAGTCGGATGAGCCGTGTTCCACACTGTTCCGAAACAGGTTCTCGAGGAGCTGTTGCAGTCGCTCGGAATCAGCCCGGACGGTCGCGTCAGGGCCGTCCTCGATGTCGACCTCAAGCGTTGCATCGTCGGTCTCGACAGTTTGCCAGGCGGCCGTCGCAACCTCGGGCAGAGAAACCGCCTCGGGGTTTCCGATCGACTCTCCGGATCGGGCGAGCGTGAGAAGCGTATCGATGAGGCGATCCATCCGATCGAGCGCGTCTTCGATCCGATCGAGCGCCTCGGGGTCGTCCTCCCGGGCCAACTGGAGGTAGCCCTTGGCGACCCCGATCGGGTTCCGGAGGTCGTGACTGACGACACTGGCGAAAGTATCGAGACGTTCGTTTTGGGCTTCGAGTTCTCGGCGTCGTTCGGTGCGGTCCATCGCAGCCTCGACGTTGGCGGCCAGCGTCCGTGAAAGCGAAAAATCCGACTCGTCGAAGGCGTCGACGGACTCAGAGCCGATCAACAACACGCCCCACTCCCCGAGCGGGAGAATCAATTCGCTGCGGATCGGTGAGTCGTCGCCGTAGGCATCGGCCCTGGCGTGAACGTCGCGGACGTACTCCGGGTCGCCCGTCTCGAAGACCGTCCAGGCGATCGCCTCGCCCCGATCAAAGGCGTCCGGCTCCCCAACGAGGGCCGTCGCGCGTTCGGTCAAGGCGGCGGGTGCGAGTCGATCGGTAGCCGGTTCGTAGAGATAGATGCCGGCGATTCGGAGATCAAG
>Ga0102939_1000037_pt1 | contig 39461 bp, 41 predicted proteins | sample SalPon2_B_H2O_MG_FD_78214 | JGI IMG/M metagenome (GOLD analysis project Ga0102939, IMG submission 78214) | Salt pond water microbial communities from South San Francisco under conditions of wetland restoration - Salt Pond MetaG R2_B_H2O_MG | ecosystem: Environmental > Aquatic > Non-marine Saline... | reverse complement strand
TACGAGCGGAAGGCGAAGGTCCCGACCGATCTCGTCGAGGAGATCAGCGAGGCGACTTCGGACGCCCATCCCGTCTGGCGGGAGGCGAGAGAAAACGACGATTTCGATGCCTTCGCGCCGACGCTCGAACGGCTGCTCGATCTCAAACGGGAGTACGCCGCCCACATCGATCCCGACGCCGACCCCTACGCGGTGCTCTTTGCCGACTACGAACCCTACCTGGACCTCGAGACCGCCGAACGGGTCCTCGAACGACTCCGTGAGGGACTCGTCCCGCTCATCGACGCCGTCCGGGATTCCGACACGGAACTCTACGCCGTCGAGGGGACGTTCCCCGAGTCCGACCAGCTCGAACTCACACGCGACGCTCTCGGGACGCTCGGTTACGACTTCGAGCGCGGCCGGCTTGACACTGCTCCCCATCCCTTTTCGACGGGGACGCAGTTCGACGCCCGGGTGACGACCCGCTTCGACGAATCGGAGCCGCTCGATTCGCTCGGCTCGACGATCCACGAGTTCGGCCACGCGGCCTACACCCAGGGGCTTCGGGAGGACGCTTACGGCTCGCCGCTCGGGGAGCATCGCGGGCTCACGGTTCATGAATCCCAATCGCGGCTCTTCGAGAACCACGTCGGCCGAAGCGAGCCCTTCTGGACGCTTTTCGCGCCCCGGTTCAACGACCAGCACGGCACCGATCTCACACCGAGACAGGCCTACGAGGCCGCGAACAGGGTCTACGAGGACAACCTCATCCGCGTCGAGGCCGACGAACTTACCTATCATCTCCACATTGTGGTGCGTTTCGAAATCGAGCGCGACCTCGTGGCCGGCGACCTCGACGTCGCGGAGGTGCCGGCAGTCTGGAACGACCGGGTGGAAGAATACCTCGGCGTCCGCCCCGAGACTGATCGCGAGGGCTGTCTGCAGGACATTCACTGGAGCCACGGATCGTTCGGCTACTTCCCGACGTACTCGCTCGGAAGCGTTCTCGCCGCCCAGCTGTTCGCCGCCGCCGAATCGGAGATCGACGGCCTCGATGCGCAGATCCGCGAGGGCGAGTTCGATTCGCTGCACGCGTGGCTCGACGAGTCGGTCCGTCGTCACGGCTGTCGGTACACCACAGACGGGCTGATAGAGCAGGCGAGCGGTGAACCCCTCACGGCCGAGTACTTCCTCGAGTACGCCGAATCGAAGTTCGGCGAACTCTACGGGCTCGATCGGTGACCGATCGGCGACGAACGGCGCGTTTTCGGCCTGTCGCCGAGCTTTTTTGTATCGGGACCGACAGGCGTGTATGACTGCTGTCGAGGAAAAGCGCGAGGCGGCGATCGAGGATCTCCGGGACTTCGACGGTGTCGTCGTCGCTTTCTCCGGTGGCGTCGACTCCTCAGTCGTTGCCGCGCTCGCGGCCGACGCCCTCGGGGATCGGGCCGTCGCCTGTACCGCGAAAAGCGAGACGCTGCCGGCCGCCGAACTCGAGGACGCAAAACGGGTCGCAAGCGAGATCGGAATCGAGCACGAGATCGTTTCGTTTTCCGAACTCGACAGCGACGCCTTCGTCGAGAACGACGACGAGCGCTGTTATCACTGCCGGACGATGCGACTCGGGGAGATGTTCGAAACGGCCCGGCGACTCGGGATCGAGACGGTCTGTGACGGGACGAACGCCTCCGACCCGGGCGAGGGACACCGCCCCGGCCTGCAGGCCGTCGAGGAACTGAACGCCTACTCGCCGCTTCTCGAACACGGGATCACGAAGGCCGAAGTCCGCGAGATCGCCCGAGCGTACGACCTCTCGGTCGCGGAGAAACCCTCGATGGCCTGTCTCTCCTCGCGAATCCCGACCGGTCTCGAGGTCACCGAATCCCGACTGGACCGGATCGAACGCGCCGAAGCCCTGCTCAGGACGTGGGGATTCGAGCAGTTCCGCGTCCGCGATCACGACGGGCTGGCCCGCATCGAAGTCGGGGCCGACGAGCTCGATCGCGCGCTCGATCCGGAGTTCGCCGCGGCCGTCAGGGCGCATCTGACCGACATCGGCTTCGATCACGTGACGCTGGATCTGGAGGGGTACCGCACCGGAAGCGTCTCTCCGGAGGAGGCTGAAACTGACACGGAAGCGTCGCCAGAAAGCGGCGAGGCGCTGGACGTCGAGCCCGCTTCGACGGAGGAGCTTACTCGGCGGTCGGAAGACTGACGACGAAGACGGATCCTTTGGGGGTGTTGTCCTCGATCCACACGTCGCCGCCGTAGCTCTCGACGAGCGATTGGACCAGATACAGGCCGATGCCGGCCCCCGAGCTTTCGAGCCCTTTCTCACCCCGCCCGAAGATGTCCTCTCGCTGTTCTTCCGGGATGCCGGGGCCGTTATCGGCCACGCGGATTTCGACCCGATCGTCCGTCTGGACCGTCGAAACGGTGACCTCCGGCGGCGCCTCGTCGTTGTGCTGGATCGCGTTCTGGAGCAGGTTCCGAAACACTGAGCCGAGCATGTCGTTGCCGGCGACTTCGAGTTCGGGGATGGTTCCTTCGACAGTCACCACCGCTTCCGGGTAGCCGGAGCGGAGTTCCTCTACCTGCTGGTTCAGGACGTTCGCCAGCGAGACGGCTCGCACTTCGACGTCCGCCTCGAGCATGACCTGCGACAGGTCGCGCGCGGTCGTCGTCAGGTTCGCCGCGCTTTCGGTGTGTTCTTTGATCACGTCGAGGTACTGACGACCCTCCTCGTCGACGTGGTCCTCAAGCAGTTCCGCGTAGGCACCGATCAACTGGAGGTCGTTCCGGATATCATGTCGCATGACCTGATTGAGAAGCCGGAGGTTGTCTCGCTGCTCCGCGAGACGTTCTTCGGATGACTGCTCGGACATGGTTGCTCGTGTATTTCGATCGGTATATGCGTCCCGTCTCGCGTACCGGGGCTGCTATCGGGACACTTCCGGTTCCCATCCGGTGACGCATTCTCGGTGGATCCGGACGCCGTCGTCGACGTGGAACTCCGTCGCCGAGCAGTTGTCGGGATGGTGCGAACAGAGCGCGTCGGTCAGTTCGTCGCCCTTCGCGTGGCCCAAAAGGATACACAGCGGCCCCCCGTGAGTGACGAGTAACACCGTCTCGGCGTCCACAGTCGAGAGTTCCTCGAACCGCTCTGTGACCCGGCGTTCGACCGCCTGGAAAGACTCACCGCCCTCCGGAACGGCGTCGATCGCCCGGTAGGCCGTCTCGCTCAACCCGAACGTCGGAAAGCGGTCCTCGACGTCCGAATACGAGAGCCCCTGATAGACACCGAGGTTCCGCTCCCGCAGGGCCGGGTCGTAGGAGACGGGACGGTCGCCGATCGCCTCGAGGAGCAGTTCGGTCGTCTGTTCGGTCCGCAACAGATCCGAAGAGACGACGCGGTCAATGTCGTACTCTTCAGCCAGCCACGCGCCGGCGGTCCGGGCCTGTTCGCGACCGGTTTCGTTCAACGGGACGGGGGCCCACCCCTGCATTCGTCCCTCCCGGTTCCAGTGGGTCTCGCCGTGTCTGACGGCGACGACACGCGTCATGGAACATCGTAGTCCCGGAACCAGTATCAGGCTACCGGAAGAGTGTTGACTCCGCTGTGTGTGTGCTGGTAGTAGCCGGCGTGTTGAGTCGCCGGGGAGATACGACATGGAAGACGAACGCGTACTCGTCACCGGCGGCGCAGGATTCATCGGTTCGAACATCGCGGACCGTCTCGCTCGGGACAACGAGGTGCTCGTCGTCGACGATCGCTCCCTCGGGACGCCCGAAAATCTCGACAAGGCTGTCGAGTTTCACGAGCGCTCAGTCCTCGAAGAAGGGCTCCCGACCGACGTCGATGTCGTGTTTCATCTGGCGGCGCTGTCGTCGTATTCGATGCACGAGTCAGCGCCACAACGCGGCGCGCGGGTCAACGTCGAAGGGTTCGTCAACGTCGTCGAGCAGGCCCGCCAGGACGGCTGTGAGACCGTCGTCTACGCCTCGACCTCCTCGATCTACGGCGATCGGACGTCACCGACCCCCGAGAAAGCGTCCGTCCAGGCGAACAGCGCGTACGAGGCTTCGAAACTAGCCCGCGAACGGTACGCCGAGTACTTCCGAAACCATCACGGGCTGTCGCTGGCCGGGCTCAGGCCCTTTTCGGTGTATCAGGGCTACGGCGGGGGCGAGGCCCACAAGGGCGAGTACGCGAACGTGATCGCGCAGTTCGCCGAGGACATCGCGAACGGCGAGGCGCCGGTCCTGTACGGCGACGGGAGACAGACGCGTGATTTCGTCCACGTCTCCGACGTAGTCGACGCCGCGGTTCGGGCGGCCGAAGACGAACTGGACGGGATGTACAACGTGGGGACCGGGGAGCGCCGTTCGTTCAACACAGTTATCGAATCGATCAACGAGACGCTTGGGACGGACGTCGACCCCGAGTACGTCGAGAACCCGATCCCCGAGTCGGTGTACGTTCACGACACCTGTGCCGATTTCTCGAAACTGCGCGAGGCGACCGGCTGGGAGCCCGAAATCGGATTCGAGGAAGGCATTCGACGCGTCTGTTCAGCCTATCAGTGAGGAGGCGGTCGGTTCGAACTCGTCTACCGTGACAGCTTTCGGAACACTGCGTCGAGGTCCGTGCGAGCAAGAACTCGCTCGGCGAGGAGAACCGAGGCGATTCCGATCGCGATACCGGCGACGGTATCGGACAGATAGTGGGTGCCGAGATAGATCCGCGAGACGGCGACGACGGCGGCGAGCACGGCGACGGATCTGAACGGTAGCGCGTCGGAGTTCCGGGCCACCATCGCGTACGCCGTGACGGCGGCCGCGTGGCCGGACGGAAACGAGGTCGTCGGCGTCCCGGCGCCGTCAGTCAGACAGACCGGCTGAGTCGGAAACGGGCGCTGGACGGCCGTCATCAGAACCGCGACGACGACCCCCGTGATCGAGAGCGCGATGAGCGTAACCAGGAATTCTTTGCGCCACTCCGCTAAATAGAACAGTCCGACGAAAACGAGTCCGGCCGCTACGGAGCCCAGTCCGGTCACGGAGGTCATCAGATTCGTCAGAACCGGGTGGCGGAGGTCGATGACCAGCGTCGCCGTGAGCGCGTCGATCGCCAGGACGTATTCGAGGAGTTCGCCGAGCAACTGCACCATGGGTTCGTCCGAACGGTTCCGGTCGGAGAGTGATATACCCACCCGCCGTCGTCCGCGGCTCACTCGACTCGCCGTGGCAAGGACGGCTCCGAGCGCCGACCGGAGCGGAAGACGGCGAACAACGCGAGCCACAGGACGATCTCGAGATAGAACGACGGCGTGCCGAAATAATACCAGAAGAACGCTCCCGGAGGGATCGCAAGCGGGTCGGCGGGTTCGACGAACGGCCACAGCAAAAACACCGCGTGGCCGGGCCGTCCGTTGATCACGACGTGCAAGGCGTCGAGGCCGAGATGCGATACCCACCCGACCGCGGCAGCCACCCCAGCCCGGCCGTACAGTGCGATCGGGAGGAAAAGCAAAGCGAGAAAGACACTGTGGCCGATCGAGTGATACAACTCGACGACGCCGAGCGCCCCGAGTGGCTTATCGAGGAGATCGGGGAGCGCCGCGCCGACGAGCAGCCACAGCGTCGACAGTCGGGACACTCTCCCGACGACCGCGGCGGCGGCGAGATGCGTCAGGAAGAGCATGTAAGCACCGTGATCCCGAACACACGTCAATTGTTGGTGCGGGAAAGCCGCCCACTGACGGTGAGGTAGTCGCGGGCGAACACGGCCAGCGACGGCGCGAGCACGATCGGCGCGGCGGTCCTGACGAGATCCGTCGGCAGCGACGGGACGAGCGCGATCGTAATGAAGACCATCTGGACGCCCGCGAGATACTTCCCGAGATCGCTGTCGGGCCGATCGAACACGGGCCGATCGCGGATGCGCCGCCAGCGAACCCCCGCGAGAAAGACGTATCGAGCGGCCGAAAGCGAGAGATACCAGACCGGCAACAGGCCCCAGAGCACCGCGACCAGCGGGGCGGCGACGAAACCGAAGGTGTCGAAGGCCGTATCGAGGCGGGCTCCGAGGGCCGTCTGTTGGCCGACGCTGCGGGCGACAATACCGTCGAGTTTGTCGAAGAGGACGCCGACGCCGTAACACAGTGCCGGTACCCATGCGAGATCCGTCCCGGCCGGGACGACGACGAACCCGGCTACGACCGCGTAGAGCGCGCCCCGAAGCAGCGTGAACGTGTTCGCCAGCCCGAACAGACGACGCCAGACGCTGCCCGTCGAGCCCGCGGTGTCGACGCTGTATCCCACGTACCAGAGCTGACCCGCCCAGCAGATCCCGGCGACGGCGGCCGGGGAGACGAACAGCTGTTCCATCTCGTCGAGCGGGAGCACGCCCCAGAGGACGGCAGCCAGACAGAGCGCGGCGAACGCGGGCAGACCGATCCCGAGTCCGACGGAAACCGACCGAGTATGCCGTAGTTCGGCCATCACCGCCTCCCGATCCGCGCTGTCTGGGCCGCAACTGTCGCCGTGTCGAGGGGAACGTCGACACCGTCGGAATCGTTCATGCGGATGACCCGTGGGACGATTAGGAGAGACATCGATTAAAATGCGAGTGAGGCGGCAAGATCCATGAGACGGGCTACCGCAGCAGGACGACGAGGACGGCGACGAGAACGACCTGTGCGGCCTTGTCGACGGCGCCGAGCGTCCCCATGTCCGCCGGGAACGATTTCGGACCGGCAGCGAAGTTGACGTAGTACCACAGGACGATCTGGAGCAGCGTAAACGGGATCCCGACGGCGTAGACTGCCCGTCGACTGCGATCGAGGACGACGAGTACGATCCCGCCGAGGAATCCCAGGCCGGCGAGAATGAAACTGATGCTCATCGCCGAGGGGGAGGCGCTAACGCTTATTCTGACCCCAAGAAGGAGGTGTATAGCGGCGGAGACCAGCGCCGCGAGGATACCCACCCAGTGGGGACCGCGCAACGATTCCGTGTCGAATCCGAATCCCTGGGTTTCGCTCGTTGCCATACCGGCAATATGGTACGGCGTGACATAGTTGTACTGCAAAGACGAGCGGGCTAGCGCTCGAAGGCAGGGTCACAGAGAGTTTCGAGACGGGCACACGCCTCGGGGGAGAGCCGTTCGGCGGCCGCGGCCAGATTCGCAACGACGTGTGACGGCGTGGTACTGGAGGGGATGGGAACGACGCCCTGTGTGACGTTCCACGCGAGGACGACGCCGGCCGGCGAGAGCCCGTAGTCGGCCGCGACCTCGGCCAGGATCGGTTCCTCGAGCAAACCGGGGGCCGACAGCGGGGAGTGAGCGACGACCCGGATGCCGCGGTCCTGACAGAACTCGACGAGTTCGCGCTGTGGCTGGTAGGGATGGCGTTCGATCTGGACGAGCGCCGGCCGGACCGTGCCGGTTTCGAGGATCGTCTCCAGTTGGGGCCGCGAGACGTTACAGACGCCGAGGGTGCGCGCCCAGCCGCGGTCGTAGATCTCCTCCAGGTTCCGCCAGGCGGTCGAAAGCGGGACGGTCGCCGATTCCAGATTCCCGTCGTCGTCCTCGGGGAAAGTCAACGCCTCCTGTCGTTCGATCGGTTTCTCGGCGAGACGGGACAGTTCGCCGCGGTGGGCCAGCGCCGAGGGCCAGTGTAGCGTATAGCAGTCGAAGGCGTCGATGCCGAGTTCCGAACGGCTGCCCGCACACGCTTCGAGCAGGTGCTCACGGCGGTGGTTGGTGCGCCACGCCTTCCCGAGCAAAAAGACGCTGTCGCGGTCGGGCGCCCCCGGTTCAGCCAGTACGTCCCCGATCCGGTGTTCGTTGCCGTACAGTTCCGCGCTGTCGAGGAACCGATAGCCGGCGTCCAGTGCAGTGACGATCGAATCGATCCGATCGACGTACTCCCCGTCGCGGTAGCGCGAACAACCGAACCCGATCGGCGGGAGGCGGAGCGATCCGGGGCTGTCGGCGGATTGATTTCGTCCCGGTGGAGTGACCACCGGCTCTGGCAAAGAGTCACTCGTCACACCGCGTGGAGGAACCGAAACCGGTCCGCCATCCGCCGCGGCCGTCTCGATGGCGTTACAGATAGCGACGACGTGTGCGCCCCGCCGACCACCGGATCGCGAGGGGGTCCCGTCGGCGACGCTCACCGCGAGTCGCTCGACGGCGTCGAGATACGAAAGCGGCTCGGTCGGGGATTGTGGCGGTACGGTCGTATATCCACGGCCGAGACGGCCAAACTGGACGTCGTCGATGGCTGTCTCCATCGCGCCGGTGCCCCGGAGATACAACGACCCGTCGTCGCCGTGGAGTTCGAGCCCGTAGAACTCCCGGCTTCGGTGGGGCGCATAGAGGCTAGCCGTCAGCCGAATCGTCGGTCCCGAGGCGAACGCGAGGGTGGCTTCGACGTGGCTCGGCGCGGTCGGCTGTCTGGACTCGCGGTCGGGCCAGATGTCGAGGGCGGCAGCGGCGCGGACGCGCTCGACGGGACCGAACCACGAGACGAGGAGCGAAAGCGGGTAGACGCCGCCGTCGTACAGCGGGCCGATATCCAGGAACGATTCGGGGCGGTCGTGCCAGTCGGTCACTCGGCCGACGTGGGCGTGGGCGTAGCCCAGTTGGACGGGCCCGAGCCGTCCGTCCGCGAGGAGTCCCGCGGCCCGGCGCTGGGAAGGGGCCCGCGCCGTCGTCGGCGCACAACCGAGCGCCAAGCCACGGCGGCGGGCCGTCGCCAGCAGTTCGCCGGCCGTATCGCCGTCGAGCGCCAGCGGCTTCTGGGAGAAGACGTGTCGATCCGCCGAGAGCGCCGCCCGCGTCACCGGCGCGTGGGCGGCGTGACTCGTCAAGTTCACTACTAGCGGCGCGTCGACCGCTCCGAGCGCGGCCTCCAGGTCGGTAAACGAGGGACAGCCGTGGCCGTCGGCCAGCGCCGCCGCCCGCTCGCCGTCCAGATCACAGACGCCGGCCAGCGACAGCGAACTGTCGGACAGTCCGGCCGCGTACTCGGTCGCGATCGCGCCAGCGCCCACGAACAGACAGTTCACGGCGGAAAACAGGGCGGCCTGATATTTATTCCCTCGGCGGTGGCGTTTAGTCGGCACGGCACGGACCGACCAACGTGACGGAACCGGGAATGAGCCGGCTCGGCACGGTCTATCTACGATGTCTACAGGCGATCGGCCGGCGGATGGACTACGGCGAAAACGTCTACGACCGCGAGTGGGACGTCCTCGTCGTGTTAGACGCCTGCCGGGCGGATCTGCTGCGGTCAGTCGCGGCCGACGTCAGTTTTCTCGACGCCGTCGAAACCGTTCGGTCAGTCGGGAGTTCCTCCTCGGAGTGGCTCGAGAACACCTTCGGCGGCCGCGCCGAGACCGGCCGGACGGCGATGATCACCGGCAACACCTGGACCGATCGGTATCTCGACGCCGGGAACTTCGCCGCTCTCGACGAGGTCTGGAAGTACGCCTGGGACGACGACCTCGGCACCGTGCCGCCGGCGGCGATCACCGATCGGGCCATCGCGCTCGATCGCGACCGCGACCCCGACTGGTTGGTCGTCCACTACATGCAGCCGCATCACCCGTTCGTCCCGGATCCGATCGCGGGCGATGACGGCATGGCTCGGACCGGCAGCCACAGCAACGACGCGAACCCGTGGGTGTTACTCCGCCGTGGCGAGGTCACGACAGAGCGGGTCCGGTCGGCCTACAGAGCGAACCTCGGGTACGTTCTCCCGGAGGTACGGACGCTCGTCGAGAACGTCACTGGCCGTGTCGCGATCACCGCCGATCACGGCAATCTCTTCGGGGAGTGGGGGCTCTACGGTCATCCGATGCACACGCCAGTGCCGGCTCTGCTCGCGGTCCCGTGGGCGGAGACGGACGGCCAGGGACAACGGGACTCGGTCCCGACCCTCGAACCGCCGGAGCCGCTCCCAGTGGGCCGCGTTTACGGCGCCGAGGCCGACAGCGAGCGGCTGGCGGCGCTTGGATACCTATAGGGCGGAAGTTCAGTCGAACCCGGCAGCGTCGGCTGTCGAAACCGGCGCCGAATCGGTGTCCATACTCCTAAGCAACCTCACGAGTTCGGCCTCCGTGACCGGCCGGGGGCTCGCGTCCAGTCCGGCTTCACGGGCCAGGCGGACCGCACTCGGTGGGCGGAGGTTGGCTTCGTCCAACAGCGCGTCGTCGTAGAACACCTCACGGGGCGACGCACACTCTACGACGTCGCCGTCGAGCATCACACAGACGCGGTCAGCAGCCTCGGCCGCGAAGTCGATATCGTGCGTCGAGAGCACGACGCTCATGCCTTCCTCGTGGATCTGCCGTATCCGGTCGGCGATTAGCCGCGACCGTTCGGGATCGAGCCCGGCCAGTGGCTCGTCAAGGACGACTACGCTGGGTTCGAGGACGAGCACGCCGGCCAGTCCGACCAGCCGTTTCTCGCCGCCGCTCAGGTAGTGAGGGATGCGGTCTTCAAGATGCCCCGCGTCGAGCATTTCCAGTGCTTTGTGGGCACGCGAATTCGCCTCGTCTACCGGGACACCGTAGTTCTGGAGCCCGAACAACACGTCGTCAAGCACCGTTGGTGCAACGAGCTGCGTGTCGGCATCCTGAAAGACGAACCCAACCTCCTTGCGCGCCGTAGCTTTGTTCTCCTCGGTGATCTGGATGCCATCGACGACGAGTTCACCCTCGTCAGGCATGAGCGTCGCGTTCAGATGCTCCAGCAGCGTCGATTTTCCGGCCCCGTTCGGGCCGACGAGAGCGACCACTTCGTCGGGATACACCTGGAAATCGATCTCATGCATCCCAACGGTTCCGTCAGGATACGTGTGCGCTTCACACCGGAGATCGACCAGCGGATCGGCGACAGGAGCGTCGTTGTCGCTCACAGTGACACCACCTCGTAAACCGCGACTGCAGCGTAGCCGACGACGATCCCGTAGCAGGCGATCACTACTAGGAGTTCATACAGCGGCGGTCGGGGGACGTCGCCGTAGAGCGTTATATCCCCGTCGTATCCGCGTGCCTCCATCGATTTCACGAGGCGCTCGGAGCGTTCGATAGCCGTCAGAAGCGTCATCCCGAGGATACGAGCGTAAGTGCGACGGTTGCTCCAGAACTCAGAAAGCGAGGCCCCCCGTGCGAGGACGCTTTTCACGAGAACTTCCAGTGTCTCGATCATGACGAACGTGAACCGATACGTGAGAAGTGCGACCTGGTCGATCGGGCGCGGAAGCGTTCGACCGAGCAAGTACGCGATTTCGGAGTATCGAGTCGTCATCGTCGTGGTGAGCACGAACGTAACGACCGTCAGTGATCGACAGGCTAACTCCGCGAACAGGGTCGCACCCGCCCAAGTAACGGAACCCTCACCGATCGGTGTCCTGACCGCTCCGACGATCGGTGTTCCCGGTTCAAGAAAGGCAAGCGGGCCGGCGACCGAGACAATGAACAAAAGCGGCAGCGTATACCAGCGCAGTAGCCGTCTGAATGGAAGCCCTGCGGTCGCGTAGACGGCGAGCGTCGCGCCGTAGAGCGCCGCCAAAGGGGCCAGCGTGTCGGCCACCGTGACGGCCAACACCAGCGCGCCGACGATGCCGGCTTTCGTCCAAGGGTTGACACGGTGGATGGGACTATCGCGGTGTTCCGCGTAGGCGGTGATGAGCCGCGGATCCGGAACGTGATTCGAGAGCGTTGCCATTGAGTTAGGCTCGCTCCTCCTCCATGACGTGATACCGGTCGGTGTAGAGATACAGCCCGACACCCGTGACGACCAACGCGGCGACCAGTAGGACGTACTCAAAAACGAGTCCAGCGTTCCGTATCGGCCCGGCAACAATCACACCTCGGCCGAAGTCGACGAGCGAGCCACTTCCTTCCTGGATACCGCGCTGGAGAGTCTGGGCCGATCGCTTCGCCCAGGGGACCGCCCCGCCCGTCACGCTGAAACCCCACAGACCTGCGACGATGGCGGCAGCGAACAGCGCAAGGAGGCTGCCGTACTGTTTCCAGCGCTGCATCAGGCGGTCACCCCCGAATGTTCCTCTTCACTCGGCTGACGATCGACGAACTCGAGTAGGTCAGGGCGAACCGATGCGAGGAACTGCACGATAAACCCGGTCAGGATCCCCTCGATAACCGCGACACCGAGATTGAGACCGACCAGGCCGCCGACGGCGACGGCCAGATCTGCTCGGGGCAGCGCGCTACCGTTCACGCCGCTGATGACGATGATCACGCCCATTAGTACGGCCCCCGACGAGAGGCCGATTGTCGCGGCGCTCGCACTCGCGGGGAAGACGTCCCACTCCATCCGCATCAGTGTCTTGAAACCGTAGTAGGCCACGATCGCTTCGGTCGCGTTCACCAGCGTGTTCGCCCCGAGTAATCCGACGGCTCCGTGACCGAGCGCAGCCGAGAAGACGTTCACGACGAGCGCGATGAGCGTACCCAGTATCGGTCCGGCAAGAATACCGACGAGGCCGGTCAGGTTCATGTGGATACCGCCCCAGACGGGAATGTTCAACTGGAAGATCGCAAAACTCGCTGCCGCAGCGATTCCAGCCAGCGCGATCTGGTGGGTCTTGATGCCCCCTTTCCGTACGCGGTAGACGACGATGCTGATCAGGCCGATACCGACGAGCGTCCAGAGGGCCAGCGCCCACAGCGGGAACGAGCCTTCACCGAGGTGGATATGCGCCATCTCTGTTAACAACTTTGTTCTTTCTAATAATAAAATTGTTGCAAGCAGGTTTCTATTTTAATAAGATCAACCACAGGCCTCGGTATCACGCTGTCAGCCATCGCACCACCCCGAGCAGTTGTGACTGGTAAGCGTAGTTTTTAGTCTAGTCGCATCCATGCATTGATGCGTGAATCACCAGGGGAAGAGTCGACGCGACTGTCCACGGCGTTCCGTCTCTCCGATCAAACAACGCAGGACACCGGAGCGGCATGAGCGGACATGACTCGACGAGCGCTGTACTTCACCGGGCCACGGTCGGTCGAAGTCCGTACATCATCGATCCCCGACCCGGGTGCTGGTGAAGTCCGGGTTCAGACAGGGCGATCGAGTGTCAGTCCGGGCACCGAGATGCTGGTCTACCGCGACGAGGTCCCACCGGAACTATCAGTCGACGAGACCATCGACGCCTTCGAAGACACGTTCTCGTACCCGCTGCAGTACGGCTACGCCTCCGTCGGGCGCGTGACAGCCGTCGGCGAGGGCGTCGACGACGAGTGGCTCGATCGGCGGGTGTTCGCGTTCAACCCCCACGAGAGTCACTTCCTCGCCGATCCCGAGACGCTCGTCCCGACGACGCTGTCGGACGAGCGAGCCCTCCTGATCCCGAACGCCGAGACGGCGGTCAACTTCGTCATGGACGCACGACCCCGGATCGGTGCGCGGGTCGTGGTGTTCGGTCAGGGACCGGTCGGGCTGTTGACGACGGCACTGCTCTCTGAGTTTCCCCTTTCGGAACTCGTCGCCGTCGATCGCTACGAGACCCGGCGGCAGCTCTCGGAGTCGTTGGGTGCCGACCGCGCCGTCTCGCCCGACGCCGTCGACGGAGCGATCGAGTCCGACGCCGACGTCGCGTTCGAACTCTCCGGGAACCCGACGGCACTCGACGACGCGATCGATGTTACGGGCTATGCGGGGACGGTCATCGTCGGCTCCTGGTACGGCACGAAGGACGTGGCGCTGGATCTCGGTGGAGCGTACCACCGGAGCCACATCCGCATCCGGAGCAGCCAGGTGAGTCGGATCGATCCCGACCACGCCGACCGATGGGACAAGGATCGCCGGCTGGGGTTCGTCCGATCGTGGCTGGCCGAACACGACCTCTCGGCGCTTTTCACCCACGAATTCGACGTCGACCGCGCGGCCGAAGCCTACCGACTGCTTGAGAAGCGACAGGATGAGGCCGTCCAGATCGTTTTCACCTACGAGTAATGCCAACGATCCTCTGGATTTAGGTGCCCGCCGCCCATTGTTGTAATCGTGTACTCGACGACGGTGCTGACCGACTTCGTGGCACAGCACTACCTCACGGTTCCCGATCCGGGCCCGGAGGGGGTCCCGCATTCACATCACTTCGAGGTGGAACTGACGTTCCGCGGTCCGGAGCTGAACGAGTACGACTACCTCGTCGACATCGACGACGCCGAGGCCGCACTCGCGTCGCTGGCCGATCGGTACCGCGATACGTTGCTCAACGACCTTCCGGAGTTCGAGGGCTACAACCCGAGCGTCGAACGCTTCGCCCGCGTCGTCTTCGAGCGCGTGACCGAGGCCGTAACCGACGAGACCGTCACCGAACTGGCCGTGACAGTCTGGGAGGACGACACGGCGGCGGCCACGTACGACGCCTCGGTATGAGAGTCGGATTGACGCTGTACGGAGACATCGACGAACGCTCAGGTGGATTCCGTTACGATCGGAAACTACTCGAAGGACTCCGAGCGGCCGGCGATACCGTCGAACTCGTCGAGCTGCCGTGGCGGCGGTACCCCCGGGGACTCCTCGACAACGTGTCGCCACGGCTCCGGAATCGGTTGGACGTCGACGTCGACGTCATGCTGCAGGACGAACTCGCCCATCCGTCCCTGCTCCGGGCGAACCGCCAGTTGCCGTATCCGATCGTCAGCATCGTCCATCACCTGCGGGCGAGCGAGTCGAGACGGCTGTCACCGTTGTACCGCGCCGTCGAGCGCCGGTATCTCGGAACGGTCGACGGCGCAGTTTGTAACAGCACGACGACCAGAGATGTCGTTACCGGCCTCGGTGTCGATCCTGAATCGACCGTCGTCGCACCGCCCGCCGGCGACCAGTTCGATCCAGACCTCGACGACGGGACGATCGAGCACCGCGCACAGGAGCGACCGCTGCGCGTGGTGTTCGTCGGCAACGTCACTCCCCGAAAGGGGCTGAAAACGCTCGTCGAGGGGCTGTCGACCGCCGATGCCGACGCGGAACTGACCGTCGTTGGGCGATCGGCCGACGAGGGATACGCCGAGACCGTCCGACACTGTATTCATCGAGAAGGGCTTGCCGACCGCGTTGATCTGGCGGGCGAACTCGCCGACGGGGAACTGGCGACGGTGCTCCGGTCGAGTCACGTCCTCGCGGTGCCGTCCCGGTACGAGGGGTTCGGCATCGTCTACCTGGAGGGAATGGGTTTCGGGCTCCCGGCGGTCGCCTCACGGGCGGGCGGGGCGACGGACGTCGTCACCGACGGCGAGACGGGCGTTCTCGTCGATCCCGAAGATTCGGCGGCGATCGCGCGGGCGCTGACGCGGTTCGACGCCGACCGCGACCGACTGGCCTCGATGGGCAAAGCCGCCAGACGACGATACGAGTCCCATCCGGACTGGCGCGAGACGACTGCCCGCGTCCGTGGGTTGCTCGAGTCCGTCGCCGCCCCCGAGGTGGTGACGTGACCGGGAACTTCCAGCGCTATCTTCGAGCGAAGCGGACCGTCGACGACCGCGCGCTCGATCGACGGCTCGTCGAAACGCTTCGCGACAGAGTTCGAGAGCGAACGGAGGCCGTCGACGGCCCGCTCCGGGTCCTCGAAGTCGGGGCTGGCATCGGGACGATGCTCGCCCGTCTCGTCGAATGGGACGTGCTCCCCCAGGGGGAGATCCGATACGCTGCGGTCGACATCGAGCCGGATACCGTCGCAGCCGTAGAACCGTACGTTCGGGCGTGGGCCGCCGAGCGGTCGGTTTCAGTCTCCGGGACCGACCCGGTCGTTATCGAGGGCTCGAACCGCCGTATTGAACTCGAACCGGTGGTCTCGGAGGCTCTCGCGCACGCCGAACGAACGGCCGGCGAGTGGGACCTGCTCGTCGGCAGCGCCCTGCTCGATCTCGTCGAACTCGACGCGCTGGATCGGCTGCTCGATGCGCTTTCGCCCGGCGGGCTCTGTTATTTCCCGATCACGTTCGACGGGGGAACTCGGTTCCAGCCGGAACATCCGGCCGACCGGACGATCGAGCGTCACTACCACGCCCACATGGACGCGAAACCGGGCGGGAGCAGTCGGGCGGGCGGAGATGTCGTCGGCCGGCTACAGGGAGCCGACGACGTGACGCTTCTCGGCGTTGCCGGTTCGGATTGGGTTGTCCGCCCGGTCGAGGGGGCGTATCCCGCCGACGAGGCGTACTTTCTCCGGTACATTCTCGACACGATCGAGGAAGCCGTCGGCGAGATGACCGACGATACCGAAACGCTCGACGCGTGGCTCGAAGAGCGTCGCGGACAGGTCGACGCCGCCGAGCTGTGCTATCTAACGCATCAACTCGACACCTTGGGGCGCGTCGGGAGATGATTTGAGACAGGGAGGCCGTCGAGGACGGATCGAAGAAACCGGTAGCGAGACCGCGTTACCGGCGGACCCACCGCAACAACAAAAGCGTCACCTCGAAGAGCCCGATCATCGTCGCCGCGACGAGGATCGGCGCCATCCCGGTCGGGTCCGGGCTGAAGAGGAAGGCGATCCCGAGGAACGCGCCCCAGAAGTACAGTCGTTTCGCGGCCAGCCAGGCCCGGGTGGTCAGTCCCATCATGATCGCCAGCATGACGAAAAGCGGGATCTGGAAGACGGCGGCGAAAAGCCCCATCATCAACACGATGAGATCGAACGTCTGGGTCAACCCGAACGCGATGACGGCGGCGTCCTGAGAGTACGTCAAGAAGTACGTGAAGATTGCGGGCAACACGAGGAAGTACGCAAAGAGCACGCCGAAAACGCCCAGAACGAGGCTCGTCGGAACCGAAGCCAGATAGTATCGTCGTTCTGTCGGATAGAGGCCGGGGCGCATGAACAGATAAGTCTGATAAACGAAAACGGGAAGCCCGAGGACGAAGCCGGCGAGCGTCGCGACTTTCAGCCGCGCGAGGATGAGCCCGAGCGGATGATACACTCGCGGGCGAGCGATATCGCCGCCCGGAAGCACCGAATACCACAGGAAGTTGATGATCCGCTCGCCGAAGGGGAAGACGATCCCGGAGACGATCGCCACGACGATGAGGACGATCCCGAGCCGGTAGACCATCTCCTCGATGTGGTCCGCCAGCGGCATCTCCTCGTCGCTTTCGGGGCCCTCGCCGACGATCCCCTCGTCGGCGTCGTAGCCCCCGTCGGCGGTCTCTGCCATGGCCTTTGGTCGGACCTCGCCGATTGTAAGCCTTCTCTCTCCGAGGCGTACGGGGGGCCGTCAGCGAGCGGCGGCCGGCTGCATCCCGGAGAGCCAGACCAGCCCCGACCCGACGAGCCCGATCGCCCCCGCGAGCAGAAAGGCCAGCGTGTAGCTCCCCTGCAGATCGTAGATGAGGCCGGCCCCCCAGGGGGCGAGCACGCCCGAGACAGCGAACGAAAGCGACACCAGCCCGAAGACCGCGTTGGGGTTGGCCCGCCCGAAGAGATCGGCGGTGAGCGGCGAGAGCAGCGCGCCGTTGCCGCCGTACGCGGCCCCGAAGGCGACGGCGAAAGCAAGGAGACCGATCCGCGAATCGACGGCCGGTAGCGCGAGCGTCGCCGCGGCCATGGCGGCCGAACACGCGAGAAACGTCCGGAACCGTCCGACCCGATCCGAGAGCCACCCGACGGCGATCCGCGCGAACCCGGTCGTCACGCCGATGACCGCCAGCGCGATCACGCCAGCACGCTTGCCGACACCGAGTTCGCCCGCGTGGGCGACGAGATGGACGAAAACGACATACATCGTCGCGTAGACGCCGATCCACCCGGCAAAGACGAAGCGGAACCGTCTCGAAGTGGCGATGGCCCACAGTTCCGCCCGGTAACTGGCCCGGTCGAACGGCTCCATCTCGGCGTAGCCGTCCGGGAACTCCCCGGAGAGGTCGACGTCGGACTCGAGGCCGGCAGGGCTGTCCCGGATCAAGAGCGTGGCGACGACGAGACCGGCCGTCGCACAGATCGCGATGAAAAGCAGCGCTTCACGCCAGCCGAGCAGCCGGATCAGCACCTCCGCCGCCGGCGGGATGGCGAACATTCCGACGCCGAGTCCCGAGGTCGCTAGCCCCGTAGCCAGCCCCCGGCGACGTTCGAACCATCGGGGTACGGTCGCGTACGAAACGACGTAGATGGCGCTGAGTCCGACGGCCGTGACGACTCCGTAGGCGATCAAAAACGCGGCGAACGAACGGACCACAACCGTGAGGACGACGCCGGCCAGAAAGGCGATCATTCCGAACGCCAGCATGCGTCGGACGCCGAACCGATCAGCCGCGATTCCGAGGGCGGCGGCGGCAACGTAGACGACGCCCGTCTGGAGCGAGAAAATCAACGAGACGCCGGAGCGAGCGAGGTCGAGGTCCTGCTGGATCGGCGTCAGAAAGACGCCAAAGGAGTACGAGAGACCGAACATGACGAACACACCCAGAAAGCACCCGGTGGCGACGGGCCATCCGGGATAAACGGAGCGGAAACGCATCGTTCGTTTCGCGTTTTGGCGTTGATAAAATACTGTCGGAGCGTAGCGCGGGGCGGACGCCACGACAGGACGAAAGCGAACGGAAAAGGTTGATAACCGCGAACAGATTACCTTCTGTCGTGTCCAGCGCCGTAGACGACGATGTCGCTCGGACGGTCACAAGAGGACGCGCCCAACTCGGTGTGTTACTTCGGGCCGCACAGAAGCATCTCCAGAAGGTATTCATCGTCTTTCTGATCGGGTTTTTGGGGACGTTCACCGTCCTCCGGCTCTACATCTGGGACATCCTCAAGCAGGATCTAAACGCACATCCGGACATCGTCGTCGTCGCGATCACGCCTTTCGAGGTCATTCTCCTGCAGGCGAAGATCGGGCTCGTGGCCGGCCTCATCATCATGTCGCCGGCGCTTGCGTACTTCAGCCGCGACGCGCTGCGAAAGCGCGGCCGGTGGCCCGAAAACATCCCCCGCTGGAAGGGCGCCGCGTTCGGGCTCGTTTCCGCCGGGCTGTTCGTCGGCGGGATCGCCTACGCGTATCACCTGTTTTTCCCCATCATGTTCGCTTTCCTAGCGGACAACGCCGTCGGCGCAGGCTTTGAACCGACCTACTCGATCTCGATGTGGGCGCAGTTCATCTTCCTCCTGTCGTTGTCCTTCGGGCTGGCGGCCCAGTTACCGCTCGTGATGAGCACGCTCTCGTACACGGAGATTGTCCCCTACGAGACGTTCCGCGACAAGTGGAAGTACGCCGTCGTCGGGATATTCGTCTTCGGAGCACTGTTCTCGCCGCCGGACCCGTTCACACAGATCATGTGGGCGGTCCCGCTCGTCACGCTGTACGGTGCTTCGCTGTACATCGCAAAGATCGTCGTCACGACGAAGCGCTCGCGGGACTCGATCGAACTCCGATCGACGGCCCTGGAACGCTGGAACGTGCTCGTGGGGCTCTATCTGCTCGGACTCGGGCTCATCTACGCGTTTTACACCTACGGCGCTTACGCGGCCATCAACGACGTCCTCACTGCTGCCGACTCCAGCTATCGGTTCATCGATGCGGGCGTCGGTTACGGGATCTCGGAGCCGCTTTATCTCGCTCTCATGGGATCGCTCTATGGCATCGTATTCGCGGTCGTGGGCTTTGCCTACTACGTCTACGACGGCCTGGAGGGTCTCGAAAAACGGCGGGACGTCCTCGATCCACAGGAGATCGACGTCAGGGAACTTACTCTCGAAGAGCTCCGGGCGGCTCCGTTGACTGCGTTCACGGAGCTAGATGAAGAAGAAGCGCTCGAACTCGCCAGCGAGGCGATGGAAAACGACGAACCGGACCGCGCCCAGGCGATCCTCGACCGGTTCGACGAGGCCGAGATAGTGGCCGAGGCGACGGCCGAAGAGCCGACAGAGACGGACGGCGAGACGCCCGTAGAGTCGACGGCTGAACCGTCCCCCGAAACCCCGTCGGCGGCCGCGGCCGAGACAGCGTCCGACGAGGGTCGGTCCCTCGTCGAGCGGAGTGCGGGCGCGCTCGGCGCTTTCAGCGAGGACGAGATCGACGAGGACGACATCGGCGGCTACGCCTACGACATCACCTTCGTCCTCGACAGCGTCACCTCCAAGTCGTTCAGACTCGTCGGGGTGTTCGCGGCCGTCATGGCTACGACGTTCGTCGTGCTGTATCAGGGCGGAATCGGCCGGCTCCACGACCAGTTCGTCGCCGGGATGCCCGCCCAGTTTACCGCCGAACAGGTCTCGATCGTCACGCTCCACCCCGTCGAGGCGCTCATTTTCATGATCAAGGTCTCGGTGATCTTCGGGGTCGCCGCCGCGTTGCCGCTGTTGCTGTACTACGCGTGGCCGGCATTGAAAGACCGCGGCATCGCCCGCGGAGACCGCCGTGTCCTGTTGGTGTGGGGCGGAAGTCTCCTCGCCTCGATGATGTTCGGAAGTCTGTTCGGCTTCCTCTACGTCGCTCCCGCCGCGATCTCGTGGCTCGCGACGGACGTGTTACAGGCCGAGATGGTCATCGCCTATCGGATCAGCAACTACGGCTGGATGATCTTTTTCCTCACCGTCGGGATCGGGATCCTCGTGATGGTGCCGGTCTCGATGTTCCTGTTCCACCGTGGCGCGATCGTTCCCTACCGGATGATGCGAGAGCGGTGGCGGGAGTTCGCCATCGCCGTGCTCGCGATCGGGGCGTTCGCCTCACCGCGGGGCGTCTTTACGATGTTCCTGCTCGGGATTCCGGTTATCGCCGCCTACGGCATCGGGCTCGGGCTGCTGTGGCTCTATACGTTAGGCGGCCGTCGTGGCGTCGGACGGGCCGAGCCGGCCGATTGAGCTGGTCGACCGCTTCGCCAGAAGGCTGACGTCGACGCGATTGAGGGGGCTACAGACGCCGCGAAAGGGAACTGTTTAGAGGTCGCTTTGGACGTCGAGGGCGTTCATTTCGTCGACTTCGGCGCTGATATCCTGGATCATGTCAGTCTGCTGTTCGTTCGCGGCGGCGATCGACTGTGCCTCGGCCGCGACCTCCTCGAAGTCTTCGACCGTCCGATCGATCATGCTGGCGATCTCCTCGGTGCTTGCCGCCTGATCGTCCGTGGCATCGGCGACTTCAGTGACGCCGTTGGAGACGTTTTCGACCACGTCAGCGATGGTTTTGAACGTCTCCCCCGACCGCTGGACCTTCCGGGCACCGTCCTTGAGAATGTCGTTCGTCTCGTCGAGACTCTCGACGGTCTCGTCGGTGCTTTGACGGATGCTTGCGACGATCTCCTCGATCTCGGAGGCCCGCTGTTGGGACTCTTCCGCGAGATTCTTTACCTCTTCGGCGACCACAGCGAAGCCGTCACCGGCCTCGCCGGCCCGGGCGGCCTCGATCGAGGCGTTGAGCGCAAGCAGGTTCGTTTGCTCGGCGATGTCGTTGATGACGTCGACCAGCTGGTCGATCTCTTCGATGCGTTCGACGAGTTCGTGAACGTCTTCAGTCACGCTATCGGCGGCGGTTTCGAGATCGTTCATGAGTTCGATCGTTTCCGCCGCCTCCGTTTCGCCGACTTCGGCCTTCTCGCGTCCCTCTTCGCTGATCGTTTTGACTTCGTCGGCGGTGGCGGCGATCTCTTCGACCGTCGCGCTCAGATCCGAAACCTCCCCGGCCACGTCGGTGATGGACTCGGACTGTTCGGCGGCTTGCGTGCTGATCTCCCGAGAGCTTTCCTCGACGCCCTCGGCGGATACTTTCAGCTCGTCGACGGCGGACTTGGTGCTCCGGGTCGCCTCCTTTTGCGTCGAGATGTCACGGAACGTCTCGCTGATCGCGACGACGTTCCCCTCGCTGTCGTGAATCGGCCTGACGACGAGTTCGGTCGGGATGACCCGACCGTCGTAGCTCTCTTTTTCGACCTCGACCCGGATTTCGTCTTTCCCCTCGTCGACGATCTGATTGAGCGTACAGTTGCCCGTCCCACAGACGTCCGGATTACAGAACTGATCGTAACACTTGACGAGTTCGCTTTCCTCGGCGTCGACGCCGCCGAGCTCTTTCATTTTCTCGTTTTCGACGACGACGTTGAAATCGAGATCCAGGATCCGCATCGCCGCACCCGTCGAGGCCATAACCTGTCTGAGGTTGTTCGTCAGTACGTCCCACAGTTCGTCTTCAGGAAGCTCCCGACCGCCGAGAATCTGCTGAGAGAAGTCTTTCCCCGCGGTTGCGCCGTCTTGTGCTTGTGCCATATGCGGCCGTCAGCGCAGGATTATTTAGTCGTTGATACGACTTCGGTCGGCCAAAAGATAAGGTACGATATCGTACAATTCATTGCTGATTCGCCTACGGAAATATAAGCACTTCTCAACCGCTTAAACGTCTGTTGCTATTTACAGATCCTTCAGCAGTATTTCTGAGCTGTCTCTCTTGGCGAAATATGACAATTACATGTTATATCTCTGTCTCACTGGATCGGACAGAGCGAGACCGTTTTAACAACACTGTTTTGTTTTCCAGCAACGAAGGGCGTCACATGACACGGGAGGAACTCACCGAAGCGGCCGATTCGCTCCGACAGGCGGCCGAGGTCGCACAGAAAGCCGAAGCACGCGAACGACTCCAGGACCAATCGGAGACGTTCGATTCGCTTGCGGAGGCCGATCGCGGGCCGGATCACGGCCAGCTCGCCCACCGCGAGCACATCCTTACCGAGATCGCCAGCGACGAAGACGAAGCGGCTGACTACATCGAGACGGCGCTGGAATCGATCCGTGCGTACCGAGAGACCGTCGAGGGCGTTTGAGCCTCCCACCAATGCCCGGGCTGGACGGACCGACGAAACGCCGCATTCCGGGGTCGGTGGCATCTCGGCGGGTGTACTCGCTCGTCCAATCAGTGGCCAGAGAGCCGAAAAGACGTCGCCGTTTCCGCGCCGAGGGTGGACAGAACTAGACATGCTTTTCAGCGACAGCGGCTAATAGTTGCCAACGAGCGTTAAATGGAGTATCAGTGGCTGATAGACCGCGTCGACGACGCGATTGTCAACCGATCGAAGACAGTTATCGTCGCGTTTCTGCTCGTGACGGTCCTCTTCGTCGGCGGGTTCGGATCTATCACGACCGAAAGCGGCCAAGAGCAGTTCATCGAGGATTTGCCCTCGTTCAAAGCCGTCGAGGAGATCAACGAGGATTTCAGTCCCACGTTCACCGAGGAGACGACGAGCACGACGATCGTACAGGAGTCGAACAACGTGCTGGCGAAACCGGCGTTGATCGATATGCTGAAAACGCGCCAGCGGATCCTCGACACGGGGGAACTCAGGGCTGATTCGGTTTCGACGCCGGCGGAAACCGTCGCCACGAAACTCGATCCGTCGGCGACGACTGCCGAAGAGCACCTCCGGGCGGTCGAACGGGCAACGCCGACGGAGATCGATGCGGCCGTCCGTGCGGCCGCCGACGAGGAGGCTGGTTTCACCAACCGGGTAAGCGACGACTTTAACCGTCGAACCGCGTCCGCCTCGGCGATTCGCGGCACAGTCACCCACATCGCGGGCCCCGGCGAGGAAGCGTCCGGCGGGCCGGGCGGCGGCTCCGAGTTCCCGCCCGATCGTGTCGATCGAATCAACAGCATCGCGCACGACGAAGGCTCCAACATCTGGGTGCAGGGTACGCCGCCTGACACCACTGGAACGACTACCGGCCTCGTGTTGCCGGCCGCGCTTCTCCTCATTATCATCTTCCTGGCAGTTGCCTACCGTGATCCGGTCGATATCGGGATCGGGCTGTTGGCCATCGTGATGACGCTGGTCTGGACGTTCGGCTTCATCGGACTGGTCGGCATTCCCTTCGCCGTCCTGCTGATCGCCGTCCCGCCGATCCTCATCGCCATCGGGATCGACTTCGGGATCCACTCGATCAATCGCTACCGCGAAGAACGGGTTCGCGGGCTGGGGATCACCGACGCGATGGTCCGGACCACAGATCAGATGACAGTCGCCTTCGCCATCGTCGCCGGCACGTCCGCGATCGGCTTTCTGTCGAACACCGCGAGCGCGTTCCCGCCGACCCGTGATTTCGGCATCGTCGCCGCCTCTGGCATCGTGTTTACCTTCCTCATTTTCGGCGTCTTCGTCCCGGCGACGAAGATCACCGTCGACCGCGCCCGCGAGCGGTATCCGATCCCGACCATAAGCAACACGCCGCTGGGGTCGGAATCCTCGCCGCTTGGGCGGCTGCTATCGGTGGGTGTTACGGTCTCGAAACGCGGACCGCTGGTCTTTCTCATCCTCGTTGCCGTCGCCACCGGCGGTGCCGGTATGTACGCGACCGGCGTGGACACTGGCTTCAGTCCGGACGACTTCCAGCCCTCCGAGGAAACGCCGGCGTACCTCCAGTCGTTACCTGAGCCGATCAGACCGCCCGAGAGCTTCGAGTACGTCCGCATCAACAACTACCTCGACGAGAACTTCCAGCAGGACGATCAGGTGTTGATGTACATCCAGGGGCCGATGACCGAAGACAGCGCACTCGAACAGATACACCGGGCCGGCCGGTCGCCGCCCCCGACGTTCCGGACCGACCGTCGACAGGCCGAATCCCAGAGTATCATCACGCAGATCCAGTCCCGCGCGGAACGGGACCCCGAGTTCCGGGCACTGGTCGATCGGAACGACGTCGATGGCGACGGGATCCCCGAGCGCAATCTCCCGCAAGTATACGACGCGCTCGCCGAACCGGCCGACAGCGACCTCAGCAACTTCCTCGGCGAGGAGCGTGGGAGTGCACAGGTGATCTACACGGTTGACGGCGAGGCCGATGCGGAGGTCGTCACCGAAGACGCCTACGAGGTTGCCGATCGGTTCCGGGCGGAGGCCCAGCCGACCGGGAGCGTCATCATTTTCGAAGAAGCGCTATCGCTGGTGCTCGACTCCGTGATCGATACGCTCATTCTGACGCTCATCGGTGCCTCCGGGTTCCTCCTGTTCGCCTACTGGGTTCTCGAAGGACGACCCTCGCTTGCGATCGTCAACGTCGTCCCGATCGTCGTCACGGTCGTCGCGCTGGTCGCGTCGATGCGCGCCCTCGGGATCGCGTTCAACGCGATCAACGGGACGATTCTCGCTATCGCCATCGGAATCGGCATCGACTACGCGGTACACGTGGTCCATCGGTTTATCGACGAATACCACGAGCGCGACCTCTACCCTGCGCTTCAGCGAACCGTCGTCGGGACCGGTGGCGCGCTGACCGGGAGCATGCTGACGACCGTCTTCGGGATCGGCGTGTTGGTTCTCGCGCTCAATCCCGCGCTCGGCGTCTTCGGGTCGCTCATCTCTTTGAGCGTGTTGTACGCCTACCTCTCGTCGGTGTTCCTGCTCCCGTCGGTGATCGTCCTCTGGGAGCGACTCGCCACCGAAGAGGAGACACCGTTACCGCTCGTCGACGCCCTGATCGAGGTGGCCACGGGGCGGCGATCATCGACCGCCGGCGAGTGAGTCTCCCATCCCCCGTTCGGAGCGTGTTCGGGACCTACCGGAGCCCGCCCTCGAAGGCTTCGATGTGTTCGTTGTCGTGGGTGACGAACACGTCGGCATCGAGACGGCGGGCGCGCGCCTTGATATCGCGCAAGGACGCGAGCGATTCGCTGAGATCCCAGTTGAACGAGGCGAGATGCTCCCGGTCGTAGCCGTCTTGCCGGTGGGCGACGTCTGCCCCGAGGATGACCGGTCCGGACTCGGGAAGTTCGACGATCACCGACTGGTGTCCCGGCGTGTGGCCGGGCGTCGGAACCGTCCGGATAGCGCCGTCACCGAAGACGTCGTACTCGCCGGAAAGCGGTGTGACGTCGTATTCGGGCGATCGGAGCATGTCGAAATCGCCCTCAAGATAGAACACCTCCTGGACGGGGACGGGCCAGTGGGCGTATCGTAGCTCCCGCTGTTGGACGAGGAACTCGGCGTCCGGGAACGTATCGATGTGCCCGGCGTGATCGGAGTGGAGGTGGGTCATGACGACGTAGTCCACCTCTTCGGGCGCGTAGCCGGCGGCTTCGAGGTGGGCCCGCGGGTGCATTTCCGGGCCGTACTCGATCGCCGGCAAGAACGCTTCCATGAACTCCGCCCCGTAGGGACCGTACTCCGCGGGCGCATCGAGCATGTCGTGGCTCACTCCCGTGTCGACCACGACGAGCCCCTCCGGATGTTCGATGAAGTAAAACGGGCAGACAGCCGTGTAGGCCTCTCCGGGGTCGGTCAGCTGGACGAGAAAGCTGTTGTCGAGATCCCAGTTCGCGGTGTTGAACTCGTGGACGGTGTTCGCTGTTGACATGGTACGTATGGACTATGTACCAGAACAGGTCTTAACAGTTCGGGAGTCAGTGTTGAACGAGCAGTTCGACCGTCATAGTGCCGCTCAACGACCCGCTCAGGCCGGTTCGACCGTTTCGAGCGTCGCCCCGATCCGGCGGATGGCTTTCTCGATCGCTTCGATGTCGGTCGCATACGAGACGCGGAGGTAGTCGGCGGCCTCCTCGCCGAAGTCGACGCCGGGCGTGACCGCGACGCCGGCTTCCTCTAAGAGGAGATCCGCGGTGTCGAGTGCGTCACCCGGCAGGTCGCTCACGTCGACGAGCAGGTAGTAGGCACCTTGCGGCGTGTAGCCGAGATCGAGCCCCCAGTCGGTCACGGCATCGACCAGGAGATCGCGGCGTTCGCGGTAGGTCTCACGGATCTCCGCCAACCGGTCCGGCGGCGTCTCCAGCGCGGCGACACCGGCGTCCTGGACGAAGTTCGGCGCACAGATCAGGATGTTCTGGGCCAGCCGATTGATCGCAGCGACGTAGGCGGGCGGGACGACGATCCAGCCGAGCCGCCAGCCGGTCATCCCGAAGCGCTTCGAAAACCCGTTCAGCACGAACGCCTCGTCGGTGTACTCTAAGATCGTGTGCTCCTCGACGTCGTAGGAAAGCCCGTGATACACCTCGTCGACCACGGGGACCGTGTCGGTGGCCTCCGTGAGCGCCGACAGTTCCGCGAGCGTCTCGCCGTCCATCACCGCCCCGGTCGGGTTCGCCGGCGAGTTGAGCAAAACGGCCTGCGTCGTCTCGGTGATGGCCGCGTCGAAGTCGGCGATCCGGGGTTGGAATCCTTCGTCGGCCTGTAGCGGAACCGTCTCGATCTGACCGCCGACCGTCCGCACGAAGTTCGGATAGCAGGCGTAGTGGGGATTCGTGAGCACGACCTCCTCGCCGGGGTCGACAAGCGCCGCAAGTGTGAGAAACAGTCCCGGCGACGTGCCGGGCGTGACGACGACGCGTTCGGGATCGACCTCGACGCCGTACTCGCGGTCGTAGTGGGCGGCGATAGCGCGCCGGAGTTCCGGTTTCCCCCTGGCGGCGGTGTAGTCGGTGTTGCCCGATCGCAGCGACTCGACGGCCGTCTCGATGACCCGATCGGGCGGTTCGAAGTCCGGTTCGCCGACCTCGAGGTGGACCACGTCCTCCAGTTCGTTGGCCCGTTCGAGGACGTCCATCGCGATGAACGGCGTCACGTCCTGTGCACGCTGAGAGACCATCGGTACTGACGGGTAGTAGGGGTGGCGGGTGTTATATACGTCCGGGATGGACGGGCGCGAATCAAACCGGGGGTTGTAGCGTCCGGGCGTCGCCCGGCTATCGTCAAAATCGGACCGCGCTTTTTATAAACGATATTCTCGTGGTGTTCTACAAAGATGCCCAAGATTAGCGTCGAGATCCCGGCCGAACTCCTGGAAGACCTCGATGAACACGTCGGCGACGACGGCAAGTTCGTCAACCGAAGCGACGCCGTCCGAGCGTCGGTCCGCAAAACGCTCGATCTGCTCGACGAGATCGACGCCCGTCACGGCCGTCTCGAGGAGGAACACGATGGCTAGCGCGGTCGAAACGCGATCGCGACCGACCGCGCCTCCGGGGGCCATCGCCCTGGCTGGCGTGTTCGTCGCCGCGCTTGCGACCGCCCAGCTAACGGCCGCGAAGGTGCTGGCCTTCGAACTCCCGTTTGCGTTGCCGCTGACCGGCTCGGAACTGGCGCTGCCGGGGGCGGCGCTGGCGATCGCGGTGATGTTTTTCGCCTCCGACTGCTACGCTGAACTCTACGGCAAGGGCGCGGCACAGGTGCTCGTTAACGTCGCCTTCGTGATGAATTTCCTCGTCTTGGTGTTGGTCTGGAGTACGATCCTCGCGCCCGCCGCACAGTCGAGTATCGACCCCGACACATTCGAGCTCGTCCTCGGGGCGTCGACGAACATCGTCGCCGGCAGCCTCATCGCCTACCTCGTCAGCCAGAACCTCGACATCGTAGTGTTTCACGGCATAAAGGAAGCGACCGACGGCGAGTTGCTCTGGCTCCGAAACATCGCCTCGACGGCGACGAGCCAGTTCGTCGATACCGTTCTCTTCGTTTCGATCGCATTCTGGATCGTACCCCAGGCCGTCGGGATCGGACCGAAGCTTCCGGGGGCGGTTGTCGTTTCCCTCGTGGTCGGCCAGTATCTCCTGAAGTTGCTCATCGCCGTGCTCGATACGCCCTTTGTCTATCTGGTGACGGGCGCGATCCGGCGGTCCGAAGCGGGGCGCTGAAGCGGTCGCCGGTCGCGACGACGGTTTTATTCGCCGCGTCGGTTCCGCAGTTCCGCCACGCCGGACCTTATTTGACGCTCGACCACGCAGTAGGCACTGTGCAGGAGTACGAACGCAAACAGCTCCTCGAACGGATCGATCGGGAGAGTTCGACGCTCGGCGTCGAGATCCCCGAACGTATCGAGATTCAGGGCGAGGAGGTCCAACTCCGTGAGTTCGTCTTCGAGATCAAGCGCCGCGAGACGGTGCCGGCCGGCGAGCGCGACCGCGTCGAACAAGCAAAGCGGAACCTGCGTCGCGAGCGCATCGAGCGCAAAGACCGGATCGAGGACGGGGAGATCCCCTACAGCGAGGGCGAGCAACTGGCCGAGGCGATCATCGGAATCGATCGCGCGCTCGAGGCTCTCGAGAACCTCAAGCCCGAAAGCGTCGAGGCCGAGGCGAAACGACAGGAGGCCGCCGACACGAAGCGCTGGATGGACTTCCTGAAGAAGGCGCTCGGACGCGGCGACGACGGACCGCAGGTGAGAGGTCCGTGAGCGAAAACGACGCGGTCGCGACGCTGCTCGAGGAAATGGCCGACCGCCTCGAAGCGCGCGACGTCGATTACAAACCGAACGCCTACCGCCGCGCAGCCGATAACATCCGCGGCCACACTGTTGCCGTCGAACGGCTCCACGAGGAGGGCGGCGAGGACGCCATCGCGGAGATCGACGACGTCGGCGACGCCATCGCCGCGAAAACGGCGGAGTACCTCGAGACGGGTACGATAGGCGAGCTGGAGGATCTCCGTGAGGAACTCCCGGTCGAGATGGACGCGCTGACGGCGGTCGAAGGCGTCGGCCCCAAGACTGTCGCGTCGCTGTACGACGCGCTGGGGGTCGAGACGCTCGACGATCTGGAGGCGGCCGCCGAAGCCGGCGAGATACGCGACATAAAGGGATTCGGGGAGAAGACAGAGGCCAACATCTCGGAGAACATTCCCTTCGCCCGTGAGGCCCGAAAGCGGAGTCTACTCGGCGAGGCTCGGCCGCTCGCTGACCGGGTCGTCGATTTCCTGGACGGCCGTGCGGAGGTCGAAGCCGTCGAAACGGCCGGATCGATCCGGCGGTGGCGGCCGACGATCGGGGACGTCGACGTCCTCGTCGGCAGCGACGACGGGAGTGCCGTCATCGACGCGTTCGAACGCTGGGAGGGGACGGATTCGGTCATCGAAGCCGGGACGAACAAGGCGTCGGTCCGGGCGGCGGGGCTGCGGGTCGATCTCCGGGTCGTCGTCCCCGAGGAGTTCGGCGCTGCGCTGCAGTACTTTACCGGCAGCAAGGACCACAACGTCGCGGTCCGAAACCGCGCGATCGAGATGGGCCTGAAAGTCAACGAGTACGGCGTGTTCGACGTCTCCGAACTCGACGATCCCGACGAAGGCCAACGGGTGGGCGAGCGGGTTGCCGGCGAGACCGAACAGGGCGTCTATGCGGCGCTGGACATGGCGTGGGTGCCGCCGGAACTCCGCGAGAATCGCGGGGAACTCGAGCGCGCGGCTACTGGCGATCTCCCGGAGCTACTGGAAACCGATGACGTTTGTGGGGACCTTCACGTCCACACGGAGCGCTCCGACGGCGAGGCGACGATCGAAGAGATGGTCGCCGCCGCCGAGGCGTACGGCCACGACTACGTCTCGATCGCCGATCACGCCACCGGACCGGGAATGGTGGGCGGAGTCGGACTCGACGACGCGGCACTCACAGAACAGGCGGAAGCGATCCGTGACGTCGGAAGCGAGACGGATATCGACGTGTTCGCCGGCGTCGAAGCGAACATCGGGGCAGCGGGCGAAATAAGCGTCGCCGACGACGTCCTGGCGGAGTTGGACTGCGTTGTCGCCTCGCCGCACAGCGCGCTGGACGGCGACGGCACCGAACGGCTGGTGACCGCCATCGAACATCCCGAAGTAGATATTGTCGGCCATCCGACGGGACGGCTCCTGAACCGACGCCCCGGCCACGATATCGACATCGAACGCGTCGCCGAGGCTGCCGCGACACACGGGACGGCACTGGAGATCAACGCCGACCCCCGGCGGCTCGATCTGCGCGCGAGCTACGTCAAAGCCGCCATCGAGGCCGGAGCGACGGTCGTGATCGACACCGATGCCCACTCGACGGGAGCCTACGAGCACGTTCGGTTCGGTGTCCACACCGCCCGTCGAGGCTGGGCCGAACCGGACGACGTGCTCAACTGCCGGGACGCCGACGGGCTCGGTGAATTCCTCGAATAGGATGCCGGACGAAGAGAACGCGGGGGCTCGGGACGACGCGATCGTTCGACCCGAAACCGACCGATTACTGTGCGACGTCATGCTCGGCAAGCTCGCCGTTTATCTCCGGCTGTGCGGCTTCGATACCGTCTACGCCGGCGATCGGGGGATCGAAGCGGACGACCGGATCGCGGCGATGGCAAAGCGAGAGGATCGGCGGCTCTGTACTCGCGATGTCGAACTGGCGGGGCAGGTCGCGGGGTCGATACTGCTCACCGAACGCGACGTCGACGCCCAGCTCGCCGAACTACGGGCGACCGGTGTGAAACTGGACGTCGCCGATCCGCCCGAATACTGCGGACGCTGTAACGGCGAAGTAGTCGCGGTCGATCCCGACGCCGACACGCCCGCGTATGCACCGGATCCGGCCGAGATCGACTGCTGGCGCTGTCGAGCGTGTGGACAGGTGTTCTGGAAAGGGAGCCACTACGAACGGATGCAGGAGACGGTCGAATCAGCTTGATACCGGGCAGGTGTCGTCGATTCCTGAATCGTCAGGTCGTGTTGGGCGACCACTGCTCGCAGGCATCCATGTCCTCCATCGCCTCGCTGTGGAGCCCACAGTACGGCACCAGCCCGTCGTCGGTCCGAGCATAGCGGAAGTGCGAGCAGTTCCCGCAGTACCGGTCGTTCGAGGGCTGTCGCGGGGCGTCGTCGACGAGTTCGGCGTCGTCCGTTCCGTCGGTTCCGGTCGGTTCGTGGATAGATCGAGTGGCTGTCGCGCCGCCGTCGGTGGCGCTCGCATCGCCGAGCGGATTCGAAGGCGTTGACGTAGAGCGCTCCCGGCCACTACCGGATCCGCGGTTCGTTTGGGTCTGGGCCTCGCCGTCGGGCGTGCCGCCGAGCATGCCGATTCCGCCGAGTTTGCCGCGCAGTTCGTCGTTCGAGACCTCGACGACCCGCGTTTCGCCGGCCTTCGTGATCTCCAGCGAGATCGTCCCGCCAGGATCGTTTCGCGCCTTGAAGTTCGCGACGGCGGTGAAAAGCGACCAGCTCGTCAGGATCGTGCCGGCGAAGTACGTGAACGCGACGACGAGCGTCATCGTCGAGTTCCCGGAGCCGCCGATCCAGTCGACCGGATACCAGCGGGCGAACAGCCCGACGCCGAGCAGACAGATCCCGGCTCCGACGACGGCGGCGGTCTGTAGTCCCCGGGAAGCGCGCGGCAGCGCGACCATCGTGCCCAACAGGACCGCGGGGAACCCGAGTCCGCCGAGGATGCCGGCGAGTTCGCGCGATCGGTAGAGTCCGAGCCCGAGGTACGATCCGATCCCGGTCGATGCGACGACGAGACCGGCTGTTACGAGGACCGCGCCGACCCCGAACAGCGCGACACCGGCGTACAGCCGTCGGAGGCCGGCCCCGCTGCCTCCGCTGTAGACCTCCGTGAGGCTAGCCATGCTAGGGGCTACGACCCCGAGATACAAAACAGTACGTCAGACGGTCGCAAGACGGTCAGGGATCCCGGATGCGCTCTTCGGCGGCCGAGAGCGCCGCTTCGGCGTCGAACGACTCGACGATCGAATCGAGCGTTTCGGCGTCGGCGGCGGCGAGTTCCCGAGCGTAGGCGGTCATGTTGGGCACCGCCCGGAGCAGATTGTCGACGATCGGGACCGACGCCGTCCGTGCCGATCGCGAGAGCGGATTGAGATCGACGACGAGTTCGGTCTTACCCATCTCGGCGAGCGCGGCCGCCCGGTCGCCGTCTTCGAGCGGGACGAGGACAACGTCGGCCGCCCCGATCCCGTCGGCGTCGACCTTCGCGCGCTCGTGTTCCAGTCCCGGGATCCGGCCGTCGGCAGTCAATCCCTTGATGTTCTCGGCGCCGTGTTCGCGGAGGTGATCGGCGATGCGTTCGATCCGTTCGTTGGTCCGGTTGAACAGGTTGATCTCGATGTCCGCGCCGATCGCCTGTGCCAACTGGACCGTTTCGCCCGGCGCGAGCGCCGCCACGTTACCGTTGACCGAGATCACCGGTCGGTCGGCCCGGAGCAGGTGTGCAACGGCGGCGCGTTCGGCGGCGTCGGCGCTCGGAATGGTCTCCTCGCCGAGCAAATAATCGAACGCCTCGCCGCGTCCCTGCGCAATGAGCCCCTGTTTCGAAGTGATACCGAGATCGACACCGTCCTCGATACGATGCCGCGTCAAGAGCGACTCGTGGCGGGGGTGGGATTCCGGAACCTCCAGACCGGTCATACAGGTGTGTCGGGGATCTGGTATCAAAAGGCTCCCGTTTCGATCCGCCGGGGGGTCGTCGCAGTCTATCAGTCGGTTCCGTCGACAACACGGCCCATTGGACGCTATCGGGGCACGGTCGTCGGAGCCGAGCCCATCACTCGCTGTCCGTCGGCGCGTAGTAGTACTCGCCTTCGCGCTTCTGTTCGCGGTCCTTCTGTGAGCCGGGCTTGTTGATTCGGGGGCGGCCGGTGCGTTCGTCCCGGCGGAAGGTGACATCGAGATTCGCGAGGAACGTGTTCATCCCCTCGCGCATCCCCATCGGCCGGCCGGCGTGGCCGTGCTCGGCGGGCGTTCCCTCGAAGACCTGCAGCCGATCCGAAAGCAGATCGATCATGTAGATGTCGTGATCGATGACCATCGCGGTTTCGTCGTGGGTCTCGGTATACCGGCGGATGGCTCGCGTGGCGAGCACGCGCTGTTCGACGTCCAGGTGCGCCGAGGGTTCATCGAGGAGGTACAGATCGGCGTCCCGCGAAAGACAGGCCGCGATGGCGACGCGCTGTCGTTCCCCACCAGAGAGGTCGGTGAGGTTCTGTTCCAGGATGCGATCGAGCTGGAGCGGCTGAGCGATTTCGGTGTTCCAATAGGAGGTTCCGAAGTCGTCGGTGATCGACCGCAGGAAGGCATCGACGCGCATCCGCTGGTCGATCTCGACGTACTGCGGTTTGTACGAGATGTCCAGTCGGGTATCGAAGCTCCCCTCGTCGGGCTCTAATCGTCCGGCAAGCAGTTTCGCGAACGTCGATTTGCCGATCCCGTTTGGGCCGACGATACCCAGGACCTCGTTGTGTCGGATCTCGCCGGCGTCGACCTCGAGTGAGAACTCGCCGTCACCGTAGGATTTCGTCAGTTCGGGATACTCGACGAGCGTCTCGCCGTAACCGCCGGTTCGCGGCGCGTGCTCTTCGAACTCGATGGCTTCGGGGCGGATCCGCATGTTCTCGTTTTCGAGGTAGCCTGTGAGATACTCGTTGATGCCCGATTTCGTCGATTTTGGCGGCGTAACGACGCCGAAAACGCCCGGTTCACCGTAGGCGACGTGCAGGGCGTCGGCGAGCAGATCGAGCACGGCGAGATCGTGTTCGACGACGAGCATCGAGCGGTCGTCCGCCGATAGCTCCTGAATGAGGCGGGCGGCGGTGACGCGCTGCCCGATATCGAGGTACGGCGTGATCTCGTCGAGGAAGTAGAAGTCGGCGTCCCGGACGAGGGTGGCAGCCAAAGCGACCCGCTGGAGTTCCCCGCCGGAGAGCGTATCGATCGGCTGATCGACGACGGAGGCGATCCCGAGGCGTTCGACGAGGTCGTCGGCGACGCCGCGCTCGTCGACGCCCGCGAGCAGTTCGCTCGTCTTCCCGTCGAACGTGTCGGGAATCTTGTCGACGTACTGCGGCTTGCGGGCGACAGTGACGTCGCCCTCCTGGAGGTCTTCGAGGTAGCCCTGGAGTTCGGTCCCTCGGTATTCGTCGAGGACGGTCTCCCAGTCCGGCTCCTCGTCGAACCGGCCGAGGTTCGGGGTGATCTCGTCGGCCAGCACGTGAACGGCGGTCGTCTTCCCGATCCCGTTGGGCCCAAGAATTCCGGTCACGCGACCTTCCTGTGGGGCAGGGAGTCCGTACAACGCAAAGCTGTTCTCGCCGTAACGGTGCGTCGGTTCTTCGTCGAGTTCTTGGGGAAGATTGATGATCTCGATCGCGTCGAAGGGACACTTCTCGACACAGATCCCACAGCTCTCGCCGAGACACAGCTCCTCGGAGATCGAGATCTGGTCGGCCCCACCGGCGTAGTACTCGTCGTCCTCGAAGCGCTCCTCGCGGGTGACGATGCACTCCTCACCTGTCCGGTTTGGGGGACAGAAGTTCGCACACTCGTAGTTGCACCGGTCGGGTTGACACCGGTCTAAATCCACGACGGCGATACTATCGTCGGCCATCAGAAGCTCGCCCCGGTAGAGAGCAGGATCGCCCAACAGACGAACCAGAGGGCGAAGGTCATAAAGGCGACATAGAGGTAATCCTTCACCCCGAAGTCATCGATATCCAGCTCGATCCCGGCCTTCTCGAGGATTCCCAGGATCGGGAACTGCACGATGATCGCGCCCGCGAGGACGTACACAGCGAGCGTGTCGGTCGCACCCCCGGCGATGATCGAGGAGACGACGGCGGCGACGACCCCGGACAGACACGCGATCGCCGTGACCGTCACGCCACGGATGTGCGCGGTCCGACGCTCGGCCGTATCGGTTGCCATACCTACACTGAACCATCCGTCGTCAAAAGCGGTTCGTTCCCGAGACGCCGGTTCGGCCGATACCGACCCCGAGACGGGCGGTACCTTTCAGGTTTCCCTCAATATTTATACGCTCGGCAGTCGTCCTATTAAGTAGCAATGGCCGACAACGACGGGGAAGCGTTACCCGACCTTCCGCCCAGCGCGAAGCTCGTATACAAAGTGCTCGAGTACAACGGCGCGATGACACAGAAGGGCATCGTCGAAGAGTCGATGCTCTCCGCGCGAACGGTTCGGTACGCCCTCGAACGGCTCGAAGAGATCGAGATCGTCTCCGAAGACGTCTATTTCGCCGACGCCCGACAGAACCTCTATCAACTCACTGAGACGGGAGAAGCGGCGACGGAGGGGGCCCCCGAGACGGCCGTTTCGGACGACTGAACGGCCGTTTCTCGATATCGTATCACTCGCTGCTCGACAGTTCTCCGACCGTCGGGTAGGACTGTCGCGATCCGGTCGTCTTCCGGGCGACGACGCGGGCTGTCGTCGCTTTGCGTCCGTCTGTTCGGGTCTCGATTCCCTCCCGGTACTCCAGGACAGTCAGATCGAGCGCCGAGCGGAGCAGTTCGTTCGCTGTGAACCGGTATCGGTCGCCGCTCGGACCGCTTTCGACCGGATGGTTCGATCGTAAGTGGTGTTCGACGAAGAGGACGCCACCCTCGTTCAGCGACTCCTTGATGTCCGAGAACCGATCGATCGCGCGGTAGAAGCTGATCGTCACCAGGTCGTACGTCCCGGTCGGGAAGGCGTGGCTCGGCACGTCGGTCTGGACGAGTTCCAGCCGATCGGCCGCGTTCCGTTCGGCCGCCCGCTCGCGGGTGATCTCGAGGCCCACACGCGAGCAGTCGAGCGCGTCGACCCGGTAGCCCCGATCCGCGAGAAAGACCGCGTTCCGCCCGGTCCCGGTCGCGATATCGAGCGCGCGACCGTCCGGCAACGCGTCGACGTAGCGCCGCAGCATCGACGAAGGCTCCGGCTCCTGTGGATACTGTCCCGTTCGAAACCGCTCGTCCCAGTCGGTCATGCCCGCCGTACGGCCGGCGGGCTGTTTAAGCTGTCACATCGGAAGGTGGCTCGGATGAATCCCTCGTCACAAGGGGCTCGGAGGGGGTAACTCTCGTCACCGCCACCGACGACTGTTCGCCCCGCGCACTCATAGAGATTATTGTCTACGGGAGAAATCGGTTCAGCACCCGGTTCCCCTTACTAGTAAGGTGTCCAGCTCAGGCGAGCAAGGGGTAATCGGGGAGACAAACCTCAATCGAGACCATTCGGAAGCCACCGCTCCGGACACTTGATTGTCAGGGCGCGTCGATGTCGAACCGAGGACAGGTGTCGAAAACGGGGGCCGGCAGGATCAGGCCGCGCGACGCTCTTTCGCCTTCGGCCGGAGCTTCTTGTAGCCGCACTTTCGGCAGCTGTCGGCGCGTTTCGGGTTCCGGGCGTTACAGCGCATACAGATCATCTTGTCGAGGATGCGATCCTCCGCCTGCTCGAATTTGGCCATACACGACGCGAGACGGTCCGAGCGGATAAACCTAACCGTTCGTAAGTGCTCAAACCGGGGTCGAACCGCGATTTCGGGACCGGACAGGGACGAACAAAGCCTTTAGTCTGGACCGTCTACAGTCGGCAAATGGTACTCGACGACCTGGGCAGTTCCCTCCGGGGAACGCTCGACAAACTACAGGGCAAGACGACCCTCAGCGAGGACGACGTCGAGGAGATCGTCAAGGAGATCCAGCGCTCCTTGCTTTCGGCCGACGTCGACGTCTCGCTCGTGATGGACCTGTCGGATTCGATCCGGGAGCGCGCACTCGACGAGGAGCCGCCGGCCGGGACGACCGCCCGCGATCACGTCCTCAAGATCGTCTACGAGGAGATGGTCGGTCTGGTTGGCGAATCGACCGACCTTCCGCTGGAAGAACAGACGATCGTCCTCGCCGGACTACAGGGGTCGGGGAAGACGACGAGCGCCGCGAAGATGGCGTGGTGGTTCTCGAAGAAGGGCCTCCGACCCGCCGTGATCCAGACGGACACCTTCCGACCCGGCGCCTACGAACAGGCCAAAGAGATGGCCGAGCGTGCCGAGGTCGATTTCTACGGCGACCCGAACAACGACGATCCGGTCGACATCGCCCGGAAGGGACTGGAGGCGACCGAAGACGCCGACGTCCACATCGTCGATACGGCGGGACGACACGCGCTCGAAGAAGAGCTCATCGACGAACTCGAAGAGATCGAAGAAACCGTCGACCCCGACCGAAACCTGCTCGTGCTCGACGCCGCGATCGGTCAGGGGGCCAAAGAGCAGGCCGAGCGGTTCCACGACGCGGTCGGAATCGACGGGGTCATGATTACGAAACTCGACGGGACAGCGAAGGGGGGCGGTGCCCTCGCGGCCGTCGATCAGACCGACTCTTCGATCGCCTTCCTCGGGACCGGCGAGGAGGTCGGCGACATCGAGCGCTTCGAGGCCTCGGGGTTCATTTCGCGGCTGCTCGGGATGGGCGATCTCAAACAGCTCTCCGAGCGCGTTGAGCGCGCGATGGCCGAAACCCAGGAGGAAGAAGACTGGGACCCCGAGGACCTGATGAAAGGGGAGTTCACCCTGAATGACATGCGCAAGCAGATGAACGCCATGAACAGGATGGGACCGCTCGATCAGGTGCTCGATATGATCCCTGGCCTCGGCGGCGGGATCAAGGATCAACTGCCCGACGACGCAATGGACATGACCCAAGAACGGCTTCGGGACTTCGAGGTGATCATGGACTCGATGACCGAGGCCGAACTCGAGCATCCGCGCGCGATCGGCCAGAGCCAGATCGAACGCATCGCTCGCGGCTCGGGCAAAGACGAGGAGGCGGTCCGGGAACTGCTCGAACAGCACAAGATGATGAACCGGATGATGAAGCAGTTCCAGGGCATGGGCGACGGCGACATGCAGCGCATGATGAAACAGATGCAGGGCGGCGGTGGCGGTGGCGGCGGTGGTGGCCTCGGTGGGATGGGACCGTTCGGTGACTGAGACCGTCGGCGTAGTTTCGGATCACTGGCTCGTAGCGCCTCCAAGTGCTTTTTTGGTGTCACTTGGCTTTCGCTGCGGGCGGTTCAGCTGGTTTCGGGTGCATACTTCGATCGGGTGGGTAGACGAACGATTATGCCAAGCCGGCTTCCAAACCATTATATTTGACGGCCATAACATACAAGTAGTCGATGCCGGACGAGAACACGAACGTTCTGCTTGTCGACGACGAGCCGGAACTTCTCGATATCTACGAGATGTGGTTCGAAGAGCAGTACGCGACTCGAACTGCACACAGCGGACAGCAGGCGCTGGAAAAGTTCGGCGAAGATGTCGACGTCGTGTTGCTTGACCGGCGGATGCCAGGGATGTCCGGCGACGACGTGCTCGAACAGCTCCGCGAGGACGGCCACGACTGTCCCGTTGTGATGGTCACTGCGGTCGAGCCGGATCAGGGGATCGTCGAACTGCCGTTCGACGAGTACGTGGTCAAGCCTGCCGACAGGGACGACCTGATCGAGACAGTCGATCGAGCCCTCGCGCGTGCGGCCGACGAAACCGCAAACGACGTACTCGATGCGCTCGGGGACAAGAAGACGCGACACTGCTGTCGCGTACTGAACGATGCCGAGCGGAGTGCAAGAGAGGTGGCCGAACTGACCGGCTACTCGTTGCCGACGGTTTATCGGCGGCTCAACGTCCTCCGGCAGGCCGGCCTCATCGAGAGCCGAACCCAGATCGATCCCGACGGCGACCACTACGAGGCGTTCACGACGGTAACGGGACGGATCACCGTCGATCTCGATGGGTTTCGTATCGAGCGCGAGCAGATCAGCAGCCAGAAGGCCTGAGATCGCGTCCAGCAGTTTCGTTACTTAAATTTAATTCACGGTATAGCCGCCTACACCGAGCTAACCGTTATATTAATCAGCGATAGAAGATTCGACAACTCATGTTACACAGCATTCTCCCCCGACTAGCTGGTGTAGTCGGTGG